>Ga0315294_10001056_pt1 | contig 29757 bp, 25 predicted proteins | sample YL17G13_40_MG_FD_203626 | JGI IMG/M metagenome (GOLD analysis project Ga0315294, IMG submission 203626) | Sediment microbial communities from Yellowstone Lake, YNP, Wyoming, USA - YL17G13_40 | ecosystem: Environmental > Aquatic > Freshwater > Lake > Sediment | place: USA: Wyoming | collected... | reverse complement strand
CATTTGAGACAGATCAACCCACAATTGAAATTCTCAAATACAATAAAAAATAGTACCGTTGCACAGCTTGGGCTGCAGGTTTTTAAATCAAAAGTGTGCCAGAAAACCCGAATCATTGCTTGCAGGAAGCAACTGCGACTACTTCTTTGTCATCCCCAACGATTTCCCATCCTTTCGACGTTTTCTTCACACAATCAGAATGGAGCCTTCCGGGCTTGTCGCTGCCTGCAGGATCGAGTATCAGGAAGTATAATTTCCCATAGGCAGAGTCATAGCTCAAAAACAGAGTGTCTGAAGAATCATATTCATTCCGTTGATCGAGCACAGTCGAGACAGTATTTGCGCTGGTTTGGTTGCCGAGATAGGCCATCACGTATGCATGCTCGCATGCCGCATTGTAAACGACTACGGTGTAACCTCCGACGGATTCTATCATTGAGGCAAGGAGCGTTGCCTGATCGTCGCAATCCCCTGCCTTAAGATTCAAAGTCGTTTCAGGAGGAGCCGGATATCTCGCAAGATCCCCCTCAGTCGGATCTGACACATACTGTATATTCTTCTTTACATAATCCCACATATCAAGGAGCTGGTTGGCATTATATGCTCCTTCATGGCCCTTCCCGATTGCCTGGGTTGCTGCAAATCTCACGTCTGGATTTGTCGGATCTATCCTTTGGCAGTATTCATCGTTTATTTTGAAGCTCAATGGAATCTGCTCTGCTTTAGTGACTTCATATGGGATGACTATTTCTTCAGCGTTGAAATCATTTACCGAATATAATTTCATCGTTAGATCCGTCGGAACATCCCTGCCGCTGACATTTAAGCCAAGGCTTATAACGAGAGTAAGATTGCTTTCCAAATCCTCATAATCGTCTTTGCTGATGCATTCAGCCCAGTCCTCTACCTGCACTTTTTTCACATTTGTAATGTTGGCGACTTGAGAAAGATATGTTCTCCAAAGATCCAGTGTTTCCTCATCATCCTGAAGGCTCTTGATGCGGATGACATAGCACTCTTTTCCATTGGATTTTTTGATGTCCGAAATTGTCGTTTCCGCTTTTTCCAATAATTTTTTCGTTATATTGCTGCCAAGAGACAAGCCCTCCCAATAGTCTTTCGGCGTGCTGTCCTTCACCCATTTTCCACTGATATTGTATTCAATTGCCATCGGCTGATCTCCATATTTTATGTATTTCACAATTCCATCAACATATATCTCCAAAGTTGTGTTTCCAATTTTACCATAATAATGGGACATATTTTTTTCCACATCCATCACGGAATCGTATATCATATACACAGTCCTTTCATTGGTAATTTCATCATAGACTGTTTTTGTTTTTATCTCCCCAGTCGTTAGGGAGCCCCATCTGGATAGGTTTCTTTTTTCATCCGCCTTTAAAGCTCGTGCGAGGATCTCTTCGCCGGAATTTATGCAGGTATTGGTGTCCTTGTAGCATACGAATTCATATTCGCACCCGCAATCCGAACAGCAGGTTTCCTTTTCAGAACCGTCGCATACGTTGTCCCCGCAGACCACCTTTTTTTCACATTGCCTGGTTTCGCCATTGCAGGTGAATCCGGATGGGCATGGGCAGTCAAGACAGCATGTTTCATTTTTTGCGCTGTCGCAAACGCCATCGCCGCAATTAGGCTTTTGTTCAAGAGTGCATCCGGCTAGGAAGAAAAATACCAATACCAATGGAATAATTTGGAATTTCATAAGATTGTTATAGATTCAACGGTATTTATATTTTTGGTTTAAAAAAAAACGTAATGCTGGGAAATACCAATATTTATGGCGCTTCATTCCGGGATTTTCGCCTTCTCAAGCGCCAATTCCTTCTTCCAGCCAGTGATTTTCATCGCATCCCTCTCCACCGCATAGGTTTTCCTGAGCCTGAATTCGTCCTTCTTCCCTGCATTCCAGTTCTTCAGGGGCCTGAAATATCCCACTATTCTTGAATAAACTTCAGTCTCTTTCCCGCATTTCGGGCATGTGGGATGCTCTCCTGCAACATAGCCGCACTTCTTGCATATTGAGAACGTGGGGGTTATTGAGAAGTACGGAAGCTTTGTGTTGTTTGAGATTTTCTTGACAAGCATCTTGGCCATGCTACCATTGGAAAGCCTCTCACCCACGAAAGTGTGGAATATGGTTCCACCCGTGTAGAGAGGCTGGATCTCATTCTGGTGCTCGAGCGCATAAAGAACGTCATCCGTTTTATTCACTGGAAGCTGTGTCGAGTTCGTGAGCATTGGCTCCTTGTCTCCGGCAACCATTATTTCCGGATACATCCTCCTATCCAGCCTTGCAAGCCTGTATGCTGCGCTCTCCGCGGGAGTTGCTTCAAGGTTGTAAAGGCTTTCCGTCTCCTCCTGGAAATCCTTTAATTTTTCCCTTATGAATTTCAATGTTTTAATCGTGAAAGCCTTTCCTTCAGGGGAATCTATTCCAAAGCCGTACATGTTCTTTAGAGCTTCGTGCATTCCCACTATTCCAATCGTTGAGAAGTGGTTCTCAAAACTTCCAAGGTACGCTTTAGTATACGGCATGAGCCCGTTCTTGAGATTCTTCGTCACCACTCTCCTCTTTATCTCCAATGAATCCTTGGCGAGTTCCATGTAATGGCTAAGTTTCTCAAAGAAAACGTCCCCGTGGCCTTTTGCTTCAAATCCCAGCCTGTTCAGATTGATTGTCACGACTCCTATTGAACCAGTGCTGTCCCCTGGGCCCCATATGCTCCCGGGCCTGTTCATGAGCTCCCTCTGGTCAATGTTCAATCTGCAGCACATTGCCCTTATTGCTCCCGGGTCCAGGTTGCTTCCGGCGTAATTCTGGAAATACGGAAGCCCGTATTTCGCAGTGACTTCAAAAAGGAGTTCGCTGATTTCACTGTTCCATTCGAAATCCTTTGTTATGTTGTAGGTGGGTATGGGAAACGTGAAAATCCTTCCTTTTGCATCCCCTTCACCCATCACTTCAAGAAAGCCTCTGTTTATCATGTCCATCTCATCCTGGCAGTCTCCGTATGTATAGGGCTGCGGCTCTCCTCCAATGATTGCTTTCTCGTCTTCCATGTCTTTCGGGGGCTTCAAATCAAAAGTGAGATTTGAGAATGGCATCTGGCTCCCCCATCTTGAAGGGATGTTCAGCGAGAATACGAGCCTCTGCATGCTCTGCTTCACTTGCTCATAATCCAATCCATCCGCCCTCACGAACGGAGCAAGGAGAGTGTCAACAGAAGAGAAAGCCTGCGCTCCTGCGAATTCCATCTGCAGGCAGCCGATGTAATTCACCATCTGGGAAACGCACACGTCCATGTGCTTTGCAGGCTTGGTGTCGACTTTGTTAGGGACGTTCCCAAAACCCATCAGGAGAAGGTTTTTCAACGACCATCCCGCGCAGTACGCTACTATTCCGTGCCCCAAATCATGGATATGGTAATAACCCAATTCATGCGCTTCCCTTATTGTAGGAGTGTAAATATTGTTCAAAGTGTATTTTGCAATCACTTTTCCTGCAGTATGCAGCATCAATCCCGAAAAAGAAAAATCGGTGTTGCTGTTCTCCTTGGTTCTCCAGTCCTCCTGGCTCAGATATTCCCCGATGGTTCTGTCAACGTCGACGAAAATAGACTCCATCTCCCTTATTTTCTTGTGCTGCTCCCTGTAAAGTATGTATGCTTTCGCTGTTTTCGCGTGCCCTTTTTCAATGAGAACTTTTTCAACAGTATCCTGCAGCTCTTCAACAGTCGGCACTTCATACTTCTGCTCGACTGCTTCCATCACTGCATTTGTGAGCTCTTCCGCCTTTGCCCTGTCGCTTCCGCCAACTGATTTTGCAGCCTTGAAGATGGCGTTGGTGATTTTTTCAACATCGAAATCAACTACCCTCCCATCCCTTTTTATGACTTTTTTAATCTTCCCCTCATATTTCATCAAACCACCCGTTCATTTGAAAAAACCACGGGATTTTTGTCTTTTTCCTCTTCCGCCGAAAAACCCCTGCAACCACAATATATTGTGGTTGTATAGCTATTTCAACACAACCTATATATAATCCTTTCTCCTCCCCGAGAGCCTGTTTCTGCATTCCTTGCTTAATCAAAATTTAAAATGGTTCCCCTCTCCGAAGGGAAAAAATGAGGTTTTTTTGAGCATGGACGCAAAAAATCATTAGAAGAGTTCACAATATTTTATTAGCAAAAAGTAAATATCATTTCTGTAATAATATTTTGGTAATTTTATGGATGAAAACAGCTCAAAAGAAAAAAGCAAAAAAGGCGCTTCCGTTATTTTTCGCAATCCGATGAGGGAATTCTACAGGAAGAATTCCCCTGATCTCTCAAGGATAGGGAATCTGAATTTCAGGCATTTCAGGTTCAGGCTCCCGGATAAGACGTTCAAGAAAATAAATGACAGGATTACGGATGAAGCTGTGCTTCAAAAGCATCTGATCAGATACGCTCCTCTGGATGCGTATTACTCCGTTTCAAAATGGCTTTCGCCTGAAAATCTCGGCTCAAGCAAAAACGAGGAATTCCACAGGAACGTTTTCCTCGGGATGGACCTCGTTTTCGACATCGATGACAAAAACATAAACAAAGCGGGAAAAGAAGCGCTCAAGCTTCTTTCTTCACTCAAAAAACGGAAAATCAAAATCAATTACATCGCATTCAGCGGAGCAAAGGGTTTCCACGTGGTCTGCAAAGATCCATGGGAATATGAAGAAGAGGATCCAAGGAAAAGGGAGGAATCCGCGAAAAGGAGAAGAAAGGAATTGGTGGAAGAATTGAAGGAAGAAGGGATGAAATTCGACGAGAAAGTAACGGTTGACTCGAGGAGGATAATACGGATTCCTGGAACCATCAATTCGAAATCAGGAAAAGCATGCACGATAATTGGTGAAGAGGGAATCAGGAAATTGCCGCAAATGAAATCCATCTCAAGAATAAAACTCGCATTCTTTTTTGCGTTGAAAGGGCTTTCACGGATGAAGGAAGAAGGGAATTATTTCGCAACCTTCCTTTCGAGCACTGTTCCGGGAATAAGGGACAGGCACGTTCTGCTGCTTGAATTCCAGAAAAGGAGATGGAAAAGAATCCAAAAAGAAATAAGGGAATTGCAGGAGAAATACAAAACGGGAAGATTATTCGTTTTTGAAGACGATGAGAAATTTTATGCGCTCTCCCTGAAGACGTTTTCTTCAAGAAGGATTGAAAAAATCCTCCGGGCTTTCCATTCAGCGAATTATTATTTTTTCAGGAAATACAGGCAATGCACGATGAGGATTGGCAATAGGATATCGGAAAGCGGGAAAGTGATCTGCGGTTCTCCGAGATTCGCGGGAACGATTGAAGACGAAAAAACAGATGGAAAGGAAAAATATTTTGCAAGCGAAGCGCATCATTCATTTTTGAAAAGTCAGAATATTGATGCGGGAGTTTATGAAAAAAAGCACGGAAGAAAGGAAATAATGCTTTTGCATTGCCTGTTGGAATCGTAATATCTAATTCACTTTTTAATATGGCTTTAATAAATTTCATAAAATTTTTGTTATGCGCAAATTTTAGGAAGCCCTATTCAGTTAAATTAGAAAATACATTTTTATTCAGATTTTTCTATCGCCATAAAGTATATTATTTCATATTGTCTGTTTTCGAATTATGGAATTATCATTTTTTTGGAAGTATTATGTATCCATAAACATTGTAATGCTTATTGATATACTCGCTATCATACTGAATATTTTCTTCTTTTTTTGACAAAATGATTATAATCGAATTTCTCGGCAGATTTTGTGTTGAATTTAAAAGGAACAAATTTTTCTTATTTATTATTTCTACATATTTTTCATATGAGGAAATATTCACATTAGTATAAATATTTTCATATTCCCTAAAAGAGGGAAACTCAATAATTTCTTTTATAAAAAGATAACCATACTCCGCTGAGATATCTTTATCCAGTCCAAATGCTTCCTCAGCTTTACTATCAACAGTAAGCATTTTCTGCTCAAAACCTTTAATTTTGTTAGAAGGACCAAAACCCTTGTGCACCAAAAAATAAGAAGAATATATCAAAATAAAGCAGGTAAATGCAATTGTGAAATATCTAATTACATTATTTTTTATAAAGAATTTTGAAGAAGAACAAAAAAAATCATCAAGAAAATAAAATAGAAAAATTGTAAGAATCGGAAAGAATCTGGTAACATATCTCTGTTCTGCTTGCGCAATGAAACCAATCAAAGTGCTTATGATAAAAAGAAGGAAAAGTATCGTCATTGAGGTATATAATTCCGTTTTCTTATTTTTTATTGCAACAATAATCCCCAAAACAGAAAATATGGTCGGAAGAATTGTAAAAGAGAGAAGTATTTCTGATGGAACATATAGTAAATTTCCCTTATTTGCACCAATATTTTGGATTGTTTCGCTTGATTTAACAAGTTGTTCAAGCACTAAGCTCGGATAATCGAGAATGTTGGCACTTTTTTCTATTAAATAAATATAAAAAATATAAAAAAGGATGCAACTCACAATAAAAAATCCAATAAATTTTATTATAGTAGAATTAAAAATCATCTTAAAAATATTTGTTTTTTGTTTGGAAGTTTTATTATGAATTTTAAATAAATAAAATACCGGAGGAACAATTAAAATTGGAAGAAACTCGATCCTGAAAAGGACAGTTGCAGTAGCAAAAAATGAAGTCATAAGAAGAGAGATATTTGAAGGCTTTTCATTTTGAAGGAATTTATTTAAGAAATAAACCATCCCCATTAGACATGTAGCCGCTGGTATATCTGGGAGCAAATGCAATCCAAAATATAACCAAACTGAATTAACCGATAAGAAAATCACGGCAAAATATGGAAGAATATTACTTCTTAAAAACCCCTTTAAGAATAAAAACAGAAATAAATCATTTAGACAATAAAATAAATATGGGAGCACATACCAAAAATACGAAAGCCCATAAAAATGAAGTATCGCCGTTAGAAAAATTATAAGAGGTTTATGAATGTGATTGTAAAAGTAAAGCCATTTTTCTGAACTTTCAAAATTCCTGAATTTTGTAAGTTCATATGAACCAACAAGATAAACCTTATCGTCCCCATTGTTGTTAACAATAGTTGATTTATTAGCAATCGGGTATGTATAAATAAGAAGGAGTAAAAAGAAAAGTGCTGGCAATAACCTATTTTTAAAAAAATGACTTTTCTTTAGAATATCAAAAATACCTTCATCTTTTTGTTCATTTTCCATTATATCACTATATTATAATAAACAAAGTAATTTTATAATCTATTCTACTAAATACTTTCCATGATTTACATACTTGGCGGAGGTCTAACTGGTCTTTCTGCAGCCTTTTCTCTCTCTAAACAGGGAAAGGAAATAATCGTTATTGAAAAAAATGCTCTCATTGGGGGACTTGCAAAAACCGTTAAAAGAGGAAATTTTTTTTATGACTATGGCCCACACAGATTTCATACAAAAAACAAAGAAATTTTATACGAATTAAATGAACTCGTTGGAAAAGAATTGCTCCTTAAGAATAGAAAAAGCAAAATCTATCTTAATAAAAAATTTATAGATTATCCCCTAAAAGTTTCTGCAATTTTCTCTCTCTCACTATTTGAGATGAGTGAAGTTGCTTTTTCATACTTAGCAGCAAGAATAGCAGAACGATTTGCAAAAGGCAACAAAGATAATTTTGAAACTTTTGTTATTGCGCGTTTTGGCAAAAAACTCTATAATATTTTTTTCAAACCTTATACCGAAAAAGTTTGGGGGATGGATTGCAAAAAAATTTCTTCGCTATGGGCTACACAAAGAATTCAGATTACTGATCCTATTTCTGCATTTGTAAAAATGGTTTTTCGAATGGCTGATGAACGAACTGCAATTTCGCAATTTTATTATCCAATTAATGGGATAGGAGATATTGCATACAAATACGCCGAAAAAGTGGCTTTAAGAGGCGGAAAAATCATTACAAATGCAAATATTAAAAAAATCGAATGGACACAAAACAAGATTAATGAGATAATATATTTTAAAGAAGGAAAAGAGAACAGAGAAAGAGTGAAATTTATGATTTCAACAATCCCGCTTCCTATTTTAATTTCTTTATTGAATCCAGAGCCCCCAAAAGAAATTTTAGATGCATCAAAAAAACTATATTTTCGTTCAAGTCTTTTTGTTTTTTTAGCTATCAAGAAAAAAATTATCAGTGAAAACCATTGGATTTATTTCCCTCAAAAAGAAATTGAATTTGGAAGAATTAGTGAGATGAAGAACTTTTCCCCAAAGTTATATCCGAAAGGAAAAACAGGGATTGTTATTGAATATTTCTGCAATGAAGGTGAAGGGGTATGGGTTTGGGATGACAAAAAAATCATCACTAATTGTTTAAAAGACCTTAATATGACTATTGGATTAGATGAAAGTTTTATTGAAGAAATATTTATTGAACGAGTTCCTTACACTTATCCGATCTATACTGTAGGTTATGAAAAATATTTTGATATTGTAGTTGAATTCTTAAGAAAATTTGATAATTTAATTATTGCTGGTAGGAATGGATTACACAGATATAATAACATGGACCATGCAATTGAGATGGGAAAATTGGCAGCTGAAAATGTTTTGGGAAAAAAATCAAAAATAGAAAATGTAGGAATTAATGATGAATACTTTGAAGCAAATGAATAATAAAGCTCAATGGAATGTGTATATTATAGATTTTCAAACAATCCTGAGCTTGATTTTCTTGCCTACGGAATTCAGCACGTGCCCATAGTCCCTGTAATGCATGATTGCAGTGAGGGATATGTCCTGCTCCCCTTCCTTTGTCCTGTGGTTCGAATAAATTGTGGTTCTCACGGTTTTCTCTTCTCCTGTGGCTAAATAGCCCATCCTGATTTCCCTTACTACGTTGAGTCCGGGCTTGTCAAAACCAACAACCTGCGGAAGCTCAAGCACTATTGAAGTGAGGACGCTTTCAGCTTTCAGGTTCTGGATGGTTACGTAGAATTCCGTGCTTCCGGTTTTTGAGAGCCTGAATGGAACCAATTTTGTGACCACTTTGAAAGGCGTTCCTGTAAAAACATCAGCTGCGCTCTTTTTCCCAAAAATATCCTCAAGTTTCATTTCTAACCCCCCGATTCAGACCTGACAAGTTTGAATGCTGAAAAACCAAGGCTGATAATACCTAATAGCTCAAGCAAATATTTAATACTATTTGTTGACTGAAAATCCGCAAATGAAATGCCCGCAAGAAGGAGCATTTCAAGAAGGCTTGCGAGCAGGAAAAAAGCGCAGGCAAAGAAGATGAAAATATGGTGCTCATAGAGCTTGCACCTGGCATAATAACCCATCAATGTAATATCCTTCTTCTCCTTCCTATATGATTTGTAGAACATCCCCATCATGAGCATTGCTGCAAAAAGCATTGCTATCTTCATGAATACTATTATCAGCGAATCCATGAGTAGCATTCATTTCTATGTTTTATATTCCTTTTGCCGAAAATTGTGCTGTAAATGAAGCTATATCGGTAATACAAATATAGTTATTAATTTATCCGGGCATCCAGTATATTGAAGGGTGATATTATGGGCATTATGAGCGAGTTTTCGGATTTTTTGAAAGAATACAAGGTTCTGCCGCTTGCAATTGCTTTCATAATGGGTGCGGCCGTTACTGCTTTGGTTCTGTCCCTTGTGAACGACATCATCATGCCGATTTTAACCTCGTTCATTCCGAAAGGGGGCTGGCAGGAAGCAACCATCCCCATTGGTCCTGTTGTCCTGAAGTGGGGCTCATTCATGAGTGCATTGATCAACTTTGCCATAATGGCATTCGTGGTATTCGTTTTGGCGAAGATTGTCCTTAGGGAGCCGAAAGTGACGAAAAAATAATCCTCTGAAAAATATGAACATGCATTTGCGCGCATCCTGCGCAAGTATGGCACATCCGTATTGTTATTGTTTTTTTGCGCGTTTTTTTCTGGCACGCATGAGTAATAATCGCATGTTGCGAGTTCTTTGTTTTTTTAGCAAACGCATGCACTACTGGATCTGCGCGTTCTCCTTTTTTTCGCTTTCAGAGTATTCCTCTGAAATTTTCCTCATCTCCCTCACTTTGAAATTCGCCTGCTCTATCACTGAGACGAATTCAACGAACATGCTTCCAGCGTATGTTTTCTGCTTTGGGAGCTTGTCAAGATGCGCAGCGTAATTGTGGGTTATGAGATGCTGGAGGGAAACGTCATTCTTCCTCATCTCCTCCCTTGCCTCCTGCGTGATGAACGGGAATTTCTCCCTAAGCAGCAGAACGTTCTTCCTGAAAATCTCGTACATGGATTCCACTCCCTGCTGGGATTCCGGGGAAATCGAAAGATTTGAGTTTATCACTTTTTCCGAGAGCTCCCCCAAATCCTCGCCTGCATCCCCCAGCTGCTCCATTGCATTCGAAAGCCTCACAAGAAGCACGACTTTCCCCCCATCCCCAAGTTCAAGCCTGCTCCTTGAGATGGAAAGAAGCGTCTGCTCGATTTTCTCGTCAAGATAATCGCTCAGGGATTCGAGCTTTCTCACTCTCGCAATGGTATCCTTTTTGGTTTTCAATATCCTCATAGATTCATCAAGAAGGGAATTCACAATGTCAAAGTAATTGCTGAATTCTTTTTCGACAAGCCCTATTGCTTCCGAGGGGTTTTCGATTTTTTCCTTGAGGAATTTTGGCTTGAACAGGAGCTCTTCTTCCTCTCCGGGAATTGCGCTTTCAATCAGTTTCCTGAATTGGCTTTCTATTGAAAGGAATATGAGCGCTGCTGCAATGCTGAACAGGAGGTAGGCGTTTGCAACCTGAAGCCCTGAAGAGCCTCCCAAAAGGAATACAAAATTCACGATTATGTTGAGAAATGGGAGAAGCGCAAGCACTGAAAGCAGGTTGAACAATACGTGGGCCGCGGCAGTTCTTCTTGCATGAAGGCCCATCCGAAGGCTTGAGAAGAATGCAGTGAAAGTTGTTCCTATTTTTGACCCAAGAATCAGGGGGATTGCCTGCCCCACGCCGATGAGCCCTCCTTCTGAAAGAATGATCGCTATTCCAAGAGTCACTGAGCTGGATTGAAGAACAGTGGTTGCAAGAAGGCCAATGAGCAAAGCATACAGGGGATTTTTCGTCTGCGCAAGCAGCCGGAATACATCAGGATCAGTTTTGATTGCACCAATTGAATTCGAGATTAGGTTAAGGCTGAAAAACACGAGCCCAAAGTAGAATATGGGCTTTCCAATGAATTTGTATCTTCCGCCGAAAATATTGAGGATGAAACCTATGAAAATGAAAAGGGGGGCAAAACTCGTCATCTTATATGCAACAAGAAGAGCAGTGAAGGCAGTCCCGATGTTCAATCCGAATATTATCCCTAAGCTTTGCGAAAAGGAAATCACTCCCGCGTCAACCAAGCTCACCGTGATTACTGCTGTAGCAGTGCTCGATTGTATTATTGCGGTGACAAAAGCGCCAAACAGCGCGCCCAGAACCGGGCTGCTCGCAAGTTTTGAAAGTACTTCCCTGAACCTCTCGCCCGCAATCCTCTGCATTTCAGAACTGAAATGCTCTATTCCAAAGAGGAAAAGAATGACTGCGGGCACAATCGCGAACATAATTCCGAAATCAAACATGGGCATCTGCAATAAAAACAGCTCTATTCAAGTATAAATTCTTTCTTCTTTTTCTTCCCTCAATACTCGCGTTGAGTTTTTGCTTGCAGGTGCGACGAAAAAGTGGGATGAAGCATTATTTTATCAACCTTACAACACGTCTTGTTAATTTTCCAGCAGGCAATCCCCGCGGAAGAACTTGCGGCTCCTCATAATCAGAGCTTGGGTGAAGGTGAGACAGGCTCTCGGAATACGTAAGGAAGTTTCCAGCTTCTAGCGCTCTTCTTTTCAATTCGCTTGGGAACAAACCCATATGCATATTCAATGCCCTCTTGGAAGTTCGGTTGTCCAAATCAATCTCAATTCTCAAAAGCATATTCACAAGTTCTGCAATGCTTTGCGCCGTGATGGAAATGAGGGATAGTGCCAAGCCTTTTCTATGCACTTCCAGCATCAGTTCGCGAAATGGAACCCTTAATATGCCCGCATTGACATCATCCCTTGCACTGAAAGTTGATGGGTCCGAGATATCCCTATCCTTATACTCGCCGAGCTTCTCCCTTATTTGTGGCGGGACCATTTGATTATTGTAATTCTCCCTTAGCTTTTCCGAATTCCCGAAGAAAAAGGCGCCTTCAAAATCCAGAGCTGCTGTTCCTGCAATGCAAGTGCAAAACGGTACGCAAATCCCATTGACTTTTTTCCGGGTCCTATCGTTGACTCCCCCAAGCCTTGCAAATCCGAAAAGCGTGCCATCTGGATTCGGAACAGCTTTCAAGACCCTCTGCATGCTTATTGGACCAGCACTTTTCATATCTTCGCCAGTATTTATTAGCGAGTGAAAATTTATAATAATAGCTTAAATGTTTTTTGCGTACATAATTCGAGAATAAACCAATCAAAAGAAAAATAAAAAAAAGAAAAAATCAAATAAGTTTCTTTTCCTTCAACTTTATGCAGAACGAGAAAAGCTATATTTTATCTGGAAACCAGATGCTTGTTTTTTAATTTGTTGCCCTCAATCTTTGAGGGTGTACCGTGTAATCCCTAACCCAAGGCGGGGAAGCATCAACGCCCGAACTCAAAATTCTTATCTCCAATGTAACCACTTCCACTCCCCCTTCTCTTTCCATATGGAAAGTCAAATAATGACCTTGTTCAAGAGTATGTTCCGCAAGTTCATGGGGAAAGTCTCTCATAGCGGTTTTGAATCGTGCTCTGAACCTGGGATTCTCCATATCCACATCATTTCTTTCAAGCTTGTTTACAATTTCCGCAATCCTCTGTGCAGTTCTTTCAGCTGCAAACATCGCCAAATCCCTCTGGCTCTGCCTCAACTGAAGCATTCTTAGGGGCAGGGACCAAACGACTTCCCGTACTACATCGATAGGTTGTCCCTGATATGTGTAAGGAATACTTTTATCGACAAATTCCAAATCGCCCAAGAGATTGCCGGGAATCCTGCCGGCATAGTTGGAAGCCAAATCTTTTACTCCTCCGTAAAAGAACAAATTGTCTGAATCAAAGAATGCCCCCGAGGAATCCGCTTCAAAATGCCCTAAAATTCCTTTTACCCCTGTTTTGCCCACATTATCTCTGGCGCGCATTCTTACGAAACCATAAGTAGAACCATCCTGGTTTCTCACGCCCACAGCATACTGGCCCACTGTTCTGCTCGGTCTGAAAGTTCTCCTGTATGTCAGCATGTTCCTCCCAGTATATTAATGATAATTATATTTATTAATGCATTGTTAAAAAATCAAAAAAGGAATGAAGCGCATGGTTTAGTTTTCATATCAGCTTCTTGTCCTTCAAATATTCCGCAACGAGTATTCCGCCCTTTGCAGCTCCCTTTTTCGTGTTGTGCGAAAGCAGGAACAAGAGGATTTCATCTGGATTAGCGCCCTGCCTTATTCTTCCAACAATCGTGCTCATCCCGTCCCCTTCGCACCTGTCAAGAATAGGCTGGGGCCTGTCCTGCTCCTCCTTCACGATGATTGTTTTGTTGTTTTTCGGGTATGCCGGAAGCTTGCCAAAAATGCCAGCGCATTTCTCGTTGAATGCGGAGTATGCTTTCTTTATGTCTTCAGGAGAAGCGTTCTTTTCCAATTCCACGTAGACTGATTCGCTGTGGCCGTCCCTGACGTTCACGCGCGTGCACGTTGCGTTGACTTTAATCTGCGCATCCTTCACTTTCCCATTCTCGTATTTCCCAAGTATTTTTCTTACTTCCTTTATCACTTTCTCCTCTTCCTTGCTTATGAAAGGGACTATATTATCGCAGATGTCAAGGCTCGGAACCCCGGGGTATCCCGCACCGCTCAAAGCCTGAAGCGAAGTCATCACCAAATGCTTAATCCCGAATTCATCGTGGATCGGTTTCAGTGCCACGACTAATCCCGTGGTAGTGCAGTTCGGGCCCGGAAGCACGAAGCCATTCCAGTTCCTGTTCTTCTTCTGCGTTTCAATCAATTCAATTTGCTCAATGTTCACTTCTGGAACGAGAATTGGCACGTCTTCTTCGAACCTGTAAGCTGATGCTGTTGAAATCACTGGAAGTTTTGAAGCGCACTTGCCCTCCACTTCCTTTGCAACTTCGCTTGGAAGAGCTGAGAAAATGATATCAAATTCACTGATGTCCTCCATTATTTTGTCCGTATTCCTCACAACCATTTCCCCTATCTCATCCTTCAGCGGAACGTTTCCTCTCCAGTTGTAAGTGATTTTGTATTTCTTTCCTGCGCTCTTCTCAGATGCGTAGAGACCCGTTATGTCAAAATAAGGATGGTCCTGCAGCGCTTCCACGAACTGCTGGCCTGCTGCTCCAGTTGCAGCAAGAATCGCTCCCCTCATCTTCTTCATCCACACCACCTCGCGAATTATACTTATGCATTTTAGTGGTATTTATACTTTTCGTTATATTATGACGTTAAAATCCGTGCCTTTTATCACTAATAGCGGATGGTTTGCCAGCCAATCATTTTTTACCCGCTTTTTCCTTCTCGAATTCCAAATAGGAATAGACAAACAGATAAAACGCAGATGCAATCAGGGGAATTGTTGTGAAAAACATTGAAATATCCGGGAAAAGCAGGCCAACCAATGAGATTATTGCGCTACCCTTGAACAGTTTCCCTCCTAGTTTGTGCGTCTTGTCCCACACGCCCATGCTAGAAAGTGTCCACGGAGTCCTGATTCCCACAAACCAGTTGGGCTTGGCATTCTCTGTTAGGCTTCCCAATATGAAAATCAGCACTGCGAAACCAGGAGTAAGGGCTTGGGATATGTTGAAATCATAGCCAAGATTGAAAACAATGCTGAGGATGTTGAGATAGAAAAGGAACCCAGTCATTGCCAATACGAAATAATCATAGTATTTCCCAAATGCCTTGTAATTGATTTTCAAGGGATCTATTATGGGGATTACGAGAAAAAAGAGAAGGAGGATGACGGACATGATTGGAAGGAGGAAAAGTCCTATTGCTGCAGGCATGTATCCGTTGGGTTCCCCATAAATGTTCCAGTGGGTTGCAATCTGTCCCTGCATGAGGGGATAGGCATAAGCGCTGGCAAGGAATGAAAGCACGATTATAAGAATTGAGGCAACGGTCGTTATTTTCATGAATATATTTGAATTTCCGAGTATAAAAACATTCTCATGCTGTATAGTCAACCGACATCGCTAACATTTTACCCAAAATACAGCGAAGCAGGAGTGGCGCAGATTCCCATCTGCACCCTGTCGTGGTTGTACCATCTGACAAACTCTGCAAGGCATGATTCTGGATTTTCAAGTATGGGATTCAACCTGAGGAACTCTTCATTTATGTTCCTTATCCCCCTTTCAACTTTTCCTCTCGTTTCCGGATGGTGCGGCGCCCCATGCTCAAGCTTGATCCCCCTTCCAGAACACCAGGCAGTGAAATCATCCTTGAACTGGCCCCCATTGTCAGAAAGAATCATTTGTGGAGGGATGGCGGAGCCCAGAAACCTTTCAAGGGAGAGGATTACATTATGGGCATCCGCCTTTTCAAGAATCTGCACCAGCAGAAGATAACGTGAATGGTCATCAATTACGACAAGGAGATAGACCCTCCTGCTTCCCAAAAGGCAGGGGCCTTTCAGGTCAATCTGCCACATGTCGTTCGGATTTACTGCCGTAAATCTGTTCCAGACACGGACTGCGGCATAGGGAGAACCGTTCATATTGTGCCTCTTTAGAACCCGGTTTATTGCCTGTCTTGAAATATTGCAGCATATGAAATCATGCTCCGTGACTTTTTCAATGAATTTCCTGATGTAGTCTGGAGGGCTTGAAAGGTACTGGCCTATCCTGCCAGTCCCCCACCTGAAAGAGGCCCTAAGGGCAAGAATCTGGTTTTCTATCTGCTGGTTCAGCTTGTGCCTTCTTCTTTTTGGAGCCCTTGACATGCTTTTATAGGATATCCCTCCTCTCTTTCTCGTCCGTTTCCACCATTTCCAGACCATCCACCTGCTGATTCCAAAGATGCGTGCAATGTCCTTGACCTTCTCTCCCCTATTCCTAGCGGCAACAATCCGCTTTCTAAGAACAATGAGTTCCCCGTCGTGCATACAGATCGCCGCAATAATATTGCACGACGGAGGACAAAATAGTTATGTTGGCGATGTTAGTTTACTTTACAGTTGCGTGTTTGGGTTTTAATTTTATGCTATGCCCTTGCTATCAAGCCGGGCACTTCGGAAAGCCTTCTTTGCAGAACAGATTTACTTGGATAAACGCCGGCAAGGCGTTGAGCAACGGCTGCTCTTACCATGGAGCGAATCAGCGCTATTTCCGACTGATGAAAACCGCTAATGCCTTCGAGCTTATCCAATACACCCCGCGCCTCAAATTCATGTATCTCCTCCTCATCACCTAAAGAGATGTATCCTGCGCCCCTTAGCTGGATTTTTCTTTGTTCCGCAGCAATTCTGTCGCCTCCTTTTGTAAAAGCTTGCAACGGTTCTCTCAATACTGCTTCTAAGGCTTTATAGCGCCTAAGGGCATTTTCGTATAAATGAACTGCTTCAGTTAAGGGTAATGGTATCCGGGGTGAAACGGTATTGGGACCCATGATGACTTCAGCCATTTCATAAAGAGCTTTGAAATCTGGTGGCAGGAGGGGAACGTCGACTTGTACATTGTGTTTATTGCCAGCATTTGTGATTGTCTCTCCATTAACCAATGGCACAACATCTAATTCATCTGTGATGCCGTCAATAACGAACATGCCCTTTGCCCTGTCTGCAAACGCGTGGAGGACTGTCCGTTCTGCATCATTAAATCCCATTGGGAAAACATGAGTAAATGCTTGTTCTGGAAGAACACCGTACACGCAGCTTGCCAAAGCCATTATTCTTGCGTTATTATCTAGGAGGTTTTAATGGAGTCGGAGTCCACTTCATCAAGCCGTATTACGCTAGAGATTTGGAGTATTTTCAAATCTTGCTCATGCACTGCGTCTGATTTAATCAATTCGACGGTCAAATAGGGCACCAAAACTTTTGCAACTTCAATTTGTGGATTTGGGGTCATTTAAATCACAGGGTGTATTAATGAGCCGAAAATTTATAAAGGTTCCTATAAGATTTATAATAATTGCGTATAATATTCGGTGATTGCTAATTTTAGACTATGCAAAACAGATGCGCTACTTTGCGCATTGTGCATGTAAACTGTGCAAATGCGTTGCGATTCCGCAATGCGCATGAACAAATGTTGCGCTCCGGCTTCATACGAGTATTTCTCACAAAATGCTATCGCTTCTTGGTTTCTGTGAGCCGGAAAAGCCGGGTTCTTCAATCCTCTGCCTCATTTCAATCACGCGCTTGTAGAGCTCGTTGTGGAATTCTTCTAGCTTCCTGTTGTTCAGGCCGTCCATTGTTATTTCATAAGCTGCCGAGCCCCCAGTGTTTATTCTCAGCGCTGCGCCCCCAAAAATTCTCTGCAAAAATGTGCGCGTAATCGCCGTGTCCGTAATAGTGTGGATGGGCATCTTCTTCTTTGTTTTCGTGACTATGCCTGTTTCATAAACCAATTCGTCCTCATCAAAATATAGCGTGGTTGTTGCACGGTTGAACCTTGCGTGCGCGAATGCAAACGAGTCTGCAAGAATGGAGAATGCAATGAGAAGAAGTGAAAGGAAAAACGAACCGTCAAAATCCGCAAAAACCAGTATCAGAACTCCCGCGAAGAACAATAAGAAAGTGAAAACTATGAGCCAGAAGTAACGGCTCACTAGAAATCCCTTAACGGAAGGTTTTATTTGCGCAATCATAAACGTACCCAGTTAATTCTTCATGGAATAATAAAATAAAGTTTGCTATGAAAACAAATCAAGAGTCTGCTGCTTTCCCCAACTCTTCAAATCCTCCTCGCTGTATCCGAGTTCTGAAAGGATTTTCATAACTGCGGGGATTATCTGGTGGTTTATGTAGTAGTTGGAATCGTAATCCTGCGCGAATTCGAGGAGCTCTGCCTTTTCTGAAATGCTTTTTCCCTTCTTCGTGACAACGTATCCAATGAGCGTTCCTTTCTCTATTTTCTTCCCCCGCGCTATTGCCTTCTGCGCTGCTCCGAGTTCAGGGGAGAGTATGTCATAGTTTCCGGGCTTCTTCCTGAGGGTTGAGTAAATCACCAACTCCTCCATTGGAACTTCCCCTGTTCTTAGCCTCTCCACCACGTCCTTCACCAATTTCACTGCCTTTTCCTTGCTTCCTTCTTTCAGGATTATCTCGAGTACCGACTTTTGGGTGTCTTTTGCAATCCTTGCCCAATCCCTTCTCACCAGTTCAAACCCCCTTATTTTGATTGTTCCGTCTTCTCCCAGAAGCGCGTATTTTTTCTTCGCCCCTTTTTCCTCTGCTTTCTTGGAAACGAACACTCCCCTTGGGTAGAAGCCTTCGAATTCCAATTCCATGTTCCCTGGAAGCTCGCAGTTTATCGAATCAAGGAAGCTGAGCGCTTCCTCCTTCTTCTTGTCTCCAAGAAGTATGAACAGGGAATCAGTGTCTATGTAGAGAACCTTGAATCCCCTCTCTTCTGCTTTCTTTGCAGTCTCGCTTATGTAGTATCTTCCCCACGCGGTTATGCTTTCCCCGCATCTTCTCGAATACCAGCGGGAATTTACGTATAGGAGATAGCCGTAGAAGCTGTTCGCGAGGATTTTCAGCGCCTGCTGCATTGCATTTATCTTTTCGTATTCTTCAGAATTCCTGCTCAATGTTTTCAGCTTTTTTTTGCATTCTGCCCTCAATTCAAGTATCTTCCCCAGGACTTTTGGCACCAATCCCATTTTGTCCTTGCAGAATCTATGGCCAAGGGGTGAGACGAATGCTTCGCCTTCGCAGTCTATTGTGAAGGGATCGACGTTGTGGGAGCAGATTATTGAAGGGTACAGACCGCGGAAATCGAAAACGATCATGTTCTCATAGACTCCTGGTTCTGGAAGCTTCACGTACGCTCCTTTGATTGGGGTGGGATCGTAGCCTTTTGGCCTGTTGGGAGAGACCATGTTCTCCTTGGACGCCTCCCTCATGAGGAGGGTTTCCACGAGAAGGCTGCTCGTTGAGGAGGAGATGTCGAACAGGGAAAGGCCCACTGTTTTTGAAAGCGCGAAAATCGTGGGAATGAATCTCTTTATTATCTCGCTTGTCGCCATTACGTCTGCAGAACAGTATTTTGCCAGAACTTCTGGTTTTTGGTCCCATAGTTCCCAGATTTTCATCTTTTCAACATTCATCTTCCTTTTCCCCGACATCTCAGCGTAGACGTTCTCCAGAGTGAAGCTCGTGATTTTCAGCGCGCCGATTATCCCGAAAAACCTTACTATTGGATAAACGTCCAGGTGCATCCTTCCGTTCACTTTTGCGACCGTGTAAAAGCCCCTGTTCTGGATTTTGAAGGAAGAGGAGTCCCTTCCTATGAGAAAATTTGTCTTGAGGGCGTCTGCACGCGCGCGCATGTACGGAAGGTCGAATGCAGAGGAGTTGTAGCCGAAAAGAATCTCAATGTCTTTTTCTTTGAGTTTTTGCGTGAAACCCTCGAGCATGCTCTTCTCGTCTTCATAATGCTCTATGAAATCCAAGGGAAGCTTCTTCGATGTCATGAGTTTCTTTTTCTGCGGAAGAGAACCGTTCTCTTCGTAGCCTATCATCAGTATCGGATCCTGCTTCTCCCTTGGAATCCCCTGTGGGTTGTACGTTTCAATATCGAAAACCAGAGTGTTGAAATCCTTCAAAGAGCTGTCCTTTTTTGTTTTACTGATTATCCTTGTGAGCTTTTTTCCCTCCCTTTCGTATTTCAGCTCCATGAATGGGAACAGGTCCTTGTCAATAAGGTAGCGCTTCGCAAACGGAATGTCGTACTCGTAGGTTTCTCCGAATTGTTTTATTGCTTCGCGGAGTTCTGGAACTTCCCTGGGATGGCGCGCGACGATTTTCCACACTTCCTTTTCTTTCCCGAGCACGATTTTTTTCACCTTTTCCTTTCCCACCATTCTCGCATCGTTGAAATTGTCCGGAAATTCGCCATCGAGATAGAAGTATGGGGAAAAGTTTCCATCGTATAATTGGAACATCTTCTTTCCTTTCATTATCAGCCGTATGACTGCCCTATCCTTCCTTGTGATGTAATCCGCATCCAATAACACTGCCTTCCTTATGGCTTTTTTGTTGCTTTTCTCTTCGCTCATGTTTTCACTTTCAAATAAGATTTATTATTATGAAGGATTTGAAGGGGTTAATCCCTCAGGCGGCCTCCGTTTATGTTGATAGTTTCGCCCGTGATGAAAGGCGCTTCGTCGCTGCAGAGGAAAAGGATTGTCCTTGCGACTTCTTTTGCTGTCCCTATTCTCCCAATTGGATAATCCCGGATAATCTCCCCCTTGTATTTCTTCAAAACATCTGAAACGAGCTCTGTGTCTATGTGGCCAGGGGCTATTGCATTGACCGTGATGTTTTTGGAAGCGAATTCAAAAGCAAGGCTTTTCATCAATCCCAGAAGGGCTGCCTTGCTTGACGCATACGCTGGAGCGGATTTTGAGCCCTGCTTGCCGACTATGGAGGAAACGATAAGGATTTTCCCGTATTTCTGTCTGAGCATGTGGGGGAGAACTTCCTGAGTCGTATAGAATGTCCCGTTCACGTTTATTTCGAAGTGCTTTCTCCATAGAGCTTCATCAGTTTCCAAAAAAGGTTTCCATAGGAGAATTCCCGCATTGTTCACTAATATATCTATTTTTCCAAATTTCTCAATCGCTTTTGAAACCATTTGCTTTACTTCTTCCCTTTTTGAAACGTCGCATTTTACTGAGAGATATTCTTTAGCGTGCTTTTTCACTTCCCTGATTGTTTCCCTTGGAATGGTTGAATTGTAATTGATTACTACTGATGCGCCTTCTTTTGCGAATTCTATTGCAGTTTCCCTTCCAATTCCCCTGCTCGCTCCTGTTATGAGAGCAACCTTGCCATCGAATCTTCTAAACATGCTTGAATTTGCTTCTCAAAAAATAAAAGGTTTCGCCACTCATGAGAGGATTTAACATTGGGGAAATTCTGATACAATATATAAATTTTGCCCTGCAATTAATAATGGTGGTTTTTTGTTCGGAGAAGAGGACCTTGGAGAGGGAGACGGACTCGATGAGGAAGAATGGGACGAGGACATGGAAGACGAGCTTGAGGAGTTCATAATAGCTGAGGATGGAGAGGGGAAAGAGGAGAAAAAGAAGAAGAAAGAGGAGGAAGAGAAGAAGAAAAAGAAGAAAGAGGAGGAAGAAGGAAAAGAGGAGGAGAAGAAGGAATGAAAACCACCTGAATGCGCAAAAGTTAACGGTCTGTTTTTCAAATTTTCATTGCAAAACGCAAAACAAGTCGAAAAAATCTATTTTTTATATATTTTAAAAGAATAGAAGCCTTAAATATAAGAAAAATATACTTTTATTATGGTTGACGCAAAACTGCTTGATTTTGTTAAGAAGTCTCTTTCGCTTGGGCGGCAAAAAGGAATAATCATGGATGAGCTCACAAAAGCAGGATGGAGTGAAAAAGAGGTAAAAAATGCTTTTTTCATAGCTGAAACGTCTCCACAAGAGGAAACGAAAGAAGAAAAACCCCATCTGAGCATGACTGAAGTGCTGAACAGGGGGCTTTTCCTCAACTTGAAATCGAGGATTGCAGTGAACTTGGTTCCCTTGGTTGGCTATGCAATGTTTGCGTTCGCTGGAATCGCACTGCCTTATGTTCTCGCTTCTTATGAGGGGAATATGAAAACGTTTGGGATTGCTTTCTCGCAAATATTTTTCCAGTTTCTTGCATTTTATTTCATAGTCAGAATGTATGGAAATGCGATGAGGGAGAATGGCTTCCCAATTGAAGAGAATGGCATCTTCACTTTCATAAAATGCCTCCTCTCTTTTCTGTATTCGTATTTTCTCTCTTTTTTCGTGTGGTATTTTGAAAAATTCAGATGGGTTGCTTTTGCGGACCTTCTTATAAATTCATTCATAATTATTGCAACAATGTCGTTTTCTTCAAATATCGGATCTTTAAATCAGACTGCGCCATTCTGCTGCTTCTTCTCTGTAATCGTGTATACGATCTGGATTGCGCACTTTGTGGGATTTTTTTGGCATGCAATTAGGCTTTTGTTTTCAGTTCCGCTGAGTCTTCTTAATGAAGTTTCTTCTTTTGAAGCGCCAAGGATTAGCTGGAAACTGAGCGAAGAAATGGACATTCATTTGCTCATGGCTTTGTTCATCCTCCTCCCGCTTTCTGCAATAAATACGGCGCCTCTTCTGCTGACGCAAATTACCGCTTTCAATGAGCAGATTTTATTGATTTGCGCTTTTGCAGGAATGCTTGCCGTTGGGCTTGCAAATTTGATTTATGTTAATTTTCTTGTTGCCTTAATGAGGGGGTTCATGGACTTCAAAGGAGTTGGTGTCAGGGAAATTTCAATGAAGCTAGCGGAAGGAGAGGAAGGCTTCAAAGTCAAACCGAGGTATTAATTTCTGCGTTTCTCGTCCGGGGTGCATGTTGTTCAAACTAGAACAGGTCGTCTTCTTCAGTTTTTTCACTGGGTTCAGTCTTTCTCTCTTCGAACCTTTTGACTTTCCTCCTGCGCTTTTTCTCCTTGCTTTTTTCCTGAGTTTTCCTCCAGAACAAATATGCGAGGGAAAAAATTGCAATGAGGGCGAAAAGCATTGCAAGATTCTCAAGAAGCTTGTTTGCATTCTCATTCTTGCTTTTTTCAATCTTGCTCTTGAGAAGCGACACCCTTAATGACAGGTATTCGCTCAAGAAAATTGAGTTGCCGTACTTTCCATTGTCCATATTCTTTCTTGAAGAGGAGAGTATGTCATTCAAAAACTGCCTTTCCTGGAGGTATTGCGCTTCTTTTGGGGCAAAGGAATCGAATTGCTTGTATGAGGATTCCGCATCTCCCAATTCCCTCAGAGACCTCTCTTTCAGCATTCCCAATGCTTCGCTGTTTTGGCTTATTGAGGAATTGAGCCTTTCGAGTTTTCCACTAAGCTCTGAGATTTCAATTATGCTGTCCAAAATGAATGACTCGCTTTTATTGCTTGGAATTTCGTTGAAATTTTCGAAGAATTTTTCCATTTTCTTGACTTCTTTGTCAATTGCTCCATCTGGCATGTAATCTGAGAGGTTGACTTCGATTTTTTTGTACTCGCTGTCCAAATCTATTTTAAGTGAGGAGCGTAGGAGGGAAGCACTCTCTTCCCAGAGGGTTTTTTCTTCTTCAAACTGGAGTTTTTGCATGTTGAGTTTTGCATAAACGTTGTTTATTTCTAGCCTGAAGGATTCGCTGACTGCTTGCGTTCTGTTTGAAATGTCGGCCAATTCAGCCTGAAGGATGAGGTTGCCTTCACTCAAATACGCCTTGTTTGCTTTTGCTTCCACTTCCTGAATGCTTATAAGAAGCCCTTCTCCTGCAATTGGGGAAATTTTCACTATCTTGCTTTTCAATTTCTGAATCTCCTTATCCAGGGATTTCAATTCGCTAAGAAGCGTCTTGTTGATTTTTTCAGCTGCATTTGGCGAGAGAGGGTCTGCAGATGTGCTCAGATTCTTGAGCCTTCTCTGGCTTTCCAGAAGATTCTTGAGTTCTTCACTGCGGTTTGAATTTTCCGGAAAGAGGATTGTTGCGTTTTTCCTGTCAAAAGAAACCAGAACGCTCTTCTCTTCTCCCTTTTCCAAGCTTCCAAAATATATCCTGTCTGAATAGGTGCCGTTGAGATTGAATGAATCAATCCTTGTAGAATTGCTGGAGTAAGGTTTGTAGTTGCTGATTCCGTCAAGAACTGTGTTTGCAATGTCTTCGTTTGATACTACGCTCACAATGCAGACCGTACCTTCGGTCGAATCTTCGCAGCTGCTCTCAATGTCTATTGCGTTGGAAAGCTTGTAGAAAAGTTCTGCACTGCTTTTTCCTTTCTTAATCCTCAAATTCGAACTTGCAAATGTCCGCCCACCCGCACTTTCAATGAAGCAGACCGCATCTGTCCCATCATAAGTGATGGAAGTTTCGTATGGGAGATAGGCAATGGATTCCCTGAACTTGAAATCATTTTCGTAATCAGACGAGAATTCATACAGAATTGTAACGTACAAATCCCTTCCGCTGAGGGAGTTTGATATTTTCTTGTTTTCGAGCCTGAGGAATTCGCCTTCCCCTTCGAAAACAATGTATTCCTGGGAGTAGGGAGAGAAGTTGAGGGAAACAGTGATTATTTTATCGGAATAGGCGTAGGTGTTTATTCCGTCTGATTTGTATTGGAAGGACAGGTCAGAAACCCCATTGTCCGCTCTGTGGGATAGAATCAATCTCTCAATGGAAACGGCTTGAAAGTTTTTGAATGTCAGCATGTATTTGAAAGGAGTGGGGACGCCAAGTTCGAATGGGGAAGTGAAGGTTATGCTTTCTTCTATTTGCGTTGAATTCTTTAACTGCGTGTTGCTTGAGCCTTCGCTTGTGGATTGTAGTTTGATAAACGAATCAAGCATTTTCTTGTAATTCCCGAATGCGCTTTTGCTTAGAATGCTTCCTGAAAAGTACTGCTCATACTTGAGGAATTCCGCCAAATCCGATTGTGAGAGAAGGGAAACTGATTTTTTTATTTCGCTTCTCCTGAGCTCCAGCTCGTTTTTGTATTTCAAATATGCCTTGTTCTTTATCTCTTCTATGCATGCTCTTGCAAGCTCGGCTTTTTTTGCCATTTCGGAATCGTTGAAATCCTCAATTTCCGCAGAAGTTGTTCTCAAGAACTGCTTTTCGCCGGCAACATCAACTTCCTCTTCCTCTCCTGTTTTTATCGTCTCGTTGAGCTGCTCAAGGATTGAAAGAAGCTCTTTTTTCGCCTTGGCTTCGCTCTTCACGTTTTCCGCTGATTTGATTAGATAGAGGAGCTGCTCGTACATGCGGTATTTTGAGTATCTTATGTTGATTTTCGAGCTTAGATTCCCCTCCTCTTTTATGCTGAATATGGCAGTTTTGCTGCTTATGAAATCTTGCCTTGTTTTTCTTCCGGTTTCTCCTGCCAAATTCAATCCATTTATTGCTTTTTCCAGCTCGTTTTCGATTTCAATGAGTTTTGTTTTTGAATCGCTGTCCAAATCAAGCATTTTTTCCTTAAGACCAAGGATTTTTTCCGAGGCGTTCTGGGCTTTGAGCATGCCGAGCGTTAAATTAGAGTAGGAATCGCTGAGATATCCGCGGGTGCTGTTCCTTGCGTTCCACGTTTTTCCGTATCCTATCTGGTTTTCTGCATCAATTGCAAGCTCCCGCATTTTATAATACTCTTCAGAAGGGGACAGTGAAACGGAGTGTTTTGGGGAATAGAAAAGCAAAACAGCCTGGTCGTATGTTTCTTTTGGGCTGAATTTCTCCAGCTCTCCCAGGTTCAAATTCATGTTTGAGAGCGCTACGTTCGCTTCGTCAGAACGCACCAGAAGCTGTTTTTCAGCCTCCTTCCTTGATTTGTTCATTTCAGAGAGGAAAACGCTTGAAATTGAAAAGATGTGCTGGCCGTCGTCTATCATCAGGTTCAATGCATAGGGAGAAGCGCCTGCAGGAATTCCATTCAATACTTCTTCAGTCTGGTATTTGTAGTGCGCGTAGGACCCTGAATAGGTGCTTGTGTTCTGGGAATGATGCTTTTTTGAAAGAACCGATGCGCTCAAATATTCATCGTATGCTGCTTTTGCGCCTGCGTGAAAATCTTGGATTCCGGAATATTCCAGCGTCTCTGCTTCGGAATTTAAGAGGCGAATTTTTTCATTGATTTTTTCATTCACGCATCTATAGCCGTCCAGAGAGTACTGCCCCATTGTTCTTTGGACTGCGGGACGGACGTTGCTGCATATGAAATTCGGTTCGCATGCGTAATAGGAGAGCAAGAGAATTGCAGGCGTTTTGGAGTTTGCTTCGCTTTCCGAGGCTCCAAGAAAGATTATGTTGTTTTTTATTGCATCATAGGACTCTGTGATTATGAGGGGTTTCAACTCAAAATTTGCCAATATGACGACGCAGAAGGAAGTGAACGTGGTCGTGCACTCGAAATTGAACTTTCCAGTGTCCAGTTTGGTTTTCAATGCCCTTGCTTTTACTAGGCTTTCTTCGCACAAAAGAAGCTCGTTTTCATTGAGGGGATTGGACGTGGGGACGAGATTGTTGTCTGTGAGATATGGGGGGAGGGTATACTGCGATGGAAAAACTGGAATTGCTGAGATGCCTGTTGAGTTCTGCGCGCAAGCCATTGCTGCAAATCCGAGCAAAAAAAGGAACAATAACTTCTTCATTTCCCCTCACGAGGGCTTTTTAATGCCGTGTATAATTATAAATGTTTGGGAATGGGATGCGCAGAGTATTTATTATTATGGTTTCATCCGGTTACATTTTTTTTAAATGACTCGAAAAGAAAAGAGTTTAAATACTTGTGAAATAATAGGACTCCATGGAGTTTGGGCTTATAAAGATTGCAGTTGGAGTTATTGCTTTTGCCTTGGGGTCTTACTTTGACCTATTCAACAAAAGGAATGTACCCGACGTTCTTTCATATGCATTTCTTGCAATTTCCGCGCTTCTTGCACTCCTCTCTCCGCCAAACATAAGCATTTTGGGGATTGCCGTTCCTTCAATGTGGTTTTTTGCGATTGCGTGCGCGCTTTCAATAATCGGCTTTGCAGTGTATAAGATGGGTTATGTGGGAGGCGCAGACGTGATATTCCTCGTTGCCCTGTTCCTGATTCTGCCAGTTCATCCTTTCAGGGAGCAGACTTTCTTCTTCCTCTACATTCTTATTTTTGCGGGTGTGTTGTTTACACTGTATTTCCTTGCCTATTATGGAGGAAGAATCATTGAAAAGAGGATAATGCCGGATAGGTTCAGGGCTATTGTTTCTTTGCTGCTTTTTGTGGGGTATGTTGTAATAATTTACATGGTGAATTCCCTGATTTCCATCTCTTTTGAGGGGATGTTTTTCCTCTTGCTGCTCATCTTCTCCTCTTCTTTCTTCTATGCATACAGGGATAGCATCAATGACTGGATGATCGAGAACGTTGAAGTGGGAAAAATTGAAGAGGAGGACGTGATTGCAATTGAGAAAATGGATCAGGCATTAGTGAAGAAGTACAACATCGGGAAACTGGTTGATTCTGGAATGCTGGAGAAATTGAAGACGATTGGGGAAAAGGAGAAAATCGAAAAATTTCCGATTTACAAGAACATGCCCTTCTTTTTGCCCTTCCTGTTCCTTTCTCTTTTAATAAACCTGGTTTTTGAAATTGCGGTTGTAAACAGCTTCATATAGCGAAGAGAGAATATTTTCTAAATTATTAGAAAAAAGAATTTTTTAAATGAAAAAAAGGATAAGGAGAAGAACATGAAAATGGAGATAAAAAACTTAAAAAACGGGTTTGTTTTTTTAGTGACAAGAGTAGCAACCGGAATAATACTATATTTTATCGTATGGGAAATAGCAAACAAAACAGGGATCCTACGGTTGCTCCTCCCGTTCACAACATTAATAGCAATAACAGCAATATTTATCATATATTTCACAATCGGGTTTGTTTTTTTGAAGGTATTTGAGTACACCAAAACGGAACTAAACAAAAAATAAGAGGAAATGTACATGGTATGGGTTGGAACCGATCCGACAGCTGCAATCGCAATATCAGGAAATTACCCGAAAGACGAAGGGGGAATTACCAGTTATGCTGGAGCAGGGCAGAGCAACGTAACAAGCTACGCGGTTCCCTCATCAGATTTCTTTTATCGCGCTTACTGAGCAGGCTGAAAGGCAGAGCCTGCAGCCGATGCATTTTTCAGGCTCGAAATGCAGCTCGTCTTTCTTGAGGCTGAGCGCGCCGGGAGGGCAGACTGAAACGCAGAAGCCGCAGTCCACGCATTTTTCCCTGTCAATGTCCACTGTTGCTTTTGCTTCTTTTGCTTCAACTCCCCTCTCCCTGAATGCTTTCATCACTTTTGCCACGTCTTCTTTTGGGACTGCCATCAAAGCAATTCCGCCTTTCTCCGAGACTTCTGCGGTGAGTATGTTCAGTTTGGCCTTTGTCTCCAGTATCACACCTGCGATTATCGGTTCCCCGGCATCTTTTGCAATGAATTTCAATAGGATTTTCTTTGTCATGCTAATCACCTTTGTGTTTTTTTGATATCGCTTCAGCAGTCACCATGCCAACGACTTTGTTTCCGTCCAAGACCGGAAGGGAGGAGATGTCGTGCTTTTTCAGCAGCCTGATGGCTTCAAGAACAGTGTCTGTGTTTTTCACTGTGACTACCTGCCTTGTCATCACTTCCTTCACTTTTTTAGCTTTCAGTGTCACTGCCTTTGCAATGTCCCATGAAGTGATTATCCCTTCGAGTTCGTTTTTGCCGTTTGTCACTATCAGCTGGTTCTTGTTTTTTGAAATGATCAATGAGGAGGCTTCCTCGATTGTCGCCTCAGGAGATATGTATGACGCGGGTTCAAGGTATTTTGCAACCAAGTCTATTTTCTGGCTCATTGGCTTGAAAACTGTGTTAGTGGAAATTTTCTCAACTGGGTTTGTCAGGAAGAATTCTCCTTTCTTGATTTTTTTCTTGAGGTCTCCTGCAACCTCTCTTGCTTTCTTGAGGCTGGAGAGGAAGTTCACCCTGACTTCCTTTCCATTGAGTTCAATCCTGCCGCTTTTAAGCTGTTCGTAAGTGACTTGCGCCAAGGGAGGCCTTGAGCGCGAGGGAACGCTGTAATCGAGAACAGTGGACTTTATTTCCCTGTCTGAGATTCCTGTCTTTTTTGCCAAGCCTTCGTTCAGGATTGGAATCGGAATTCCGAGTCCGACGTAGAGGCTTGTGCCGTAGCCTTTCACGCTCGCCCCCCTTATGAATTTTGTGCTCATTCCCCTGAGATTCCCCCCGATTGCGAGGGTGCCGAGAAGAGAAGAAGGGTTGTGCTGCGTTCCCTCCCATAAAACGTATCCCTGGTTTCCTCCCACGAGAACCCTTGTGCCTATTCCGATAGTTTCATAATCGGGATCGTTCATCAGGGGGCTTAATTCGCCCGCCCCGCTTGTGCCTGCATTCTGGAAATTGGGAAGGAGCTCCCCTAGGTAGGTATATATTGTCTTGTCTGTGCTGTTCACTGCCGTGAAATACCTCTGGTACCCATTCCTTGGGTTGTAGAGATAGGCTTGGTTTATATCATCTATTGTGAATTCAACCTTCACTTGCTTTCTTGGATAGCAGTCTGTGCCATAGGCTGATGCCTCAAGCAAAATTGTTTTTTTTGCTATTAGGTCTTCTATTACGTGCCCGCCTCCGTATTTGAGCCCTAGGGAGCGCGAGGGGGCGGTTGAGCCAATGTAAGTATCAACTGCCGCAAGCCCGGTATAGGCAGGAACGTCGTTCAAATGCAGCTCCCCTCCCCCGAATTTGATGGGGGGGTCTGAGTGGCCGAAGTTCAAAAACGCGCCTGAGCTGCACATCATCCCAAACGTTCCTGTGGTCACTACGTCTATTTCCTTTG
>Ga0315294_10001055_pt1 | contig 29758 bp, 24 predicted proteins | sample YL17G13_40_MG_FD_203626 | JGI IMG/M metagenome (GOLD analysis project Ga0315294, IMG submission 203626) | Sediment microbial communities from Yellowstone Lake, YNP, Wyoming, USA - YL17G13_40 | ecosystem: Environmental > Aquatic > Freshwater > Lake > Sediment | place: USA: Wyoming | collected... | reverse complement strand
TCTGCTTTTCAGCCTCAAGGCCAGAGCCTTTTTTAATGAGTTCATCCCTGGCCTGGGTTAAGGAGGTGAGTTGGTCTTTTAGTTTTGCTTCAGTCTCTTCTTTGGCCTTAGTTATGGAGGCGAGCTCAGCCTGGAGTTTACTTTCAGTATCCTGCTTGGCCTTATCGAGATTAGCGAGTTGCTGGCCCAAGGAGGCCTTTTCTTTTTCTAGGTTAGAGGTGCGAGTGTTAAGTTCAGCGAGTTGTTTGTTTAGCGTGGATGCAGTCTCTTCTTTAGCCTGGGTAAGCGAGGAGAGCTCACTGTTGAGCTTTGCCTCAGTGTCTTTCTTATCCTTATCTAGATTAGCGAGTTGCTGACCCAAGAAGGTCTTTTCTTTTTCTAAGTTAGAGATCCGGCTGTTAAACTCAGTCTCTAAGTCCTGCTTGGCCTTGGTAAGTGAGGCAAGCTGGTCTTTGAGCTTAGTTTCAGTATCCTGCTTGACTTCTTCTAGATTAGCAAGTTGCTGGGTTAAGGAGGTCTTTTCTTTTTCTAAGGAGGAGCTCTCTTGAATAAGTTCATCCTTGGCCTTAGTTATGGAGGCAAGCTCAGTATTGAGTTTTAGCTCAGTATCTTTCTTTTCCTTATCTAGATTAGCGAGTTGCTGGCCCAAGGAGGCCTTTTCTTTTTCTAAGTTAGAGATCCGGCTGTTAAACTCAGTCTCTAAGTCCTGCTTGACCTGGGTAAGTGAGCTCTTTTCTTTTTCTAAGTTAGGGATGCGCATGTTCAGCTCAGTCTCTAAGTCCTGCTTGGCCTTGGTAAGTGAGGCAAGCTGGTCTTTGAGCTTAGTTTCAGTATCCTGCTTGACTTCTTCTAGATTAGCAAGTTGCTGGGTTAAGGAGGTCTTTTCTTTTTCTAAGGAGGAGCTCTCTTGAATAAGTTCATCCTTGGCCTTAGTTATGGAGGCAAGCTCAGTATTGAGTTTTAGCTCAGTATCTTTCTTTTCCTTATCTAGATTAGCGAGTTGCTGGCCCAAGGAGGCCTTTTCTTTTTCTAAGTTAGAGATCCGGCTGTTAAACTCAGTCTCTAAGTCCTGCTTGACCTGGGTAAGTGAGCTCTTTTCTTTTTCTAAGTTAGGGATGCGCATGTTCAGCTCAGTCTCTAAGTCCTGCTTGGCCTGGGTAAGTGAGGCAAGCTGGTCTTTTAAAGAAGTTATCTCCTTATCTAAGGAGATAAGTTGGTCTTTGAGTTTGGCTTCAGTCTCTTCTTTGGACTTGGTTAAAGAGGCGAGCTGGTCTTCTAAGGAGTTACTTTCATTTTCTAAGGTGGCAAGTTGCTGATTAAGTTCGTCTATAATCTTATCTTTAGAACTCTTCAACATCATGAGTTCAGATAGGAGATTCGCATTTTCTTTTTGCAAAGAATCCAATTCGGTGTAGTCACCTGTCTGTGCTATCGAGGGAAAATAAGACAGAATAATAAGAGGAGCCATTATAACAAAAGTTATAATAATCCGGACTGTTCTCCTTGACCACACATTTAACATGGAATCTCTCTCCTTCGTTGTCAAAAGTTACGGTTATAGATTAAAGAAGGTGAGTTTAAACTATATAAAATAAATTCAGGAAGATCTAAAGAGGTTGAAAATTAACAAAGTCATTTAATTATTTCTTAAGTTTCTTGTGTGTCCTCAAGGCAGATTCAAGCAAAGGTAAACCTTCTTCAAAATCTTTGCCTTTATAAAATACTCCTGAGATTCTGTAAGGTATGGCCTCCTTTCCCTCGGGATCACCTACATGTGCGCTAATAATTATTATGGGAATCTCTTTATCGAATCTCCTAATTCTTTTAATCGTTTCTATGCCATTCATAACCGGCATCTTCAAATCCATAAAAACGACGTGTGGATTTTTTTCTTTTACTAATTGGATAGCACTTTTGCCATCAGATGCAACTATGACCGAATAACCTTTGGAATCAAGCCAGAATGTCATAAGTCGCCTGAAATCTGCTTCATCATCAACCACAAGAACTTTAATATTTTTATTATCCATAAATTAACACCTCCTCCATCTACGGGTTTCGGGATACGGGGTTCGGATTACGTATACCGTTACCCGTAACCCGTTACCCTGACTTCAACGGTAATGTAAAGACAAATTTTGCCCCCTGCCCCTTTTCACTCTCTGCCCAAATTCTGCCGCCGTGCAATTCTACAATTTCTTTGGCAATGGATAAACCTATGCCTGTGCCGCTTATATCGGTAGGTGTTCTCTCGCTTGCCTGAAAGAATTTATCAAAAATTTTGGGAAGATTTTCTTTAGGTATACCTGCACCTGTATCCTGAACACATATTTCAATTTCTCCTTTCTTGCTCTCAAAATTTGCTTCCACAGTAATATTCCCATTATTAGGAGTAAATTTAATGGCATTACCTATCAGATTATTTAAAACCTGAATTATTCTATTTGAATCTACATTGACTTCAGGAAGCGTTCCTTGAATTTTTTTCTCTAATACAAGGGACTTTGTTTTTATCCAGGTATTTAAACCTTCGATACATTCATCAATAATTTTTTCGATTGATGAGAGTTGAAGTTTAAATTCCATTTTGCCTGCTTCCAGTTTTGAAAGGTCAAGTAAATCATTAATCAGGAGATTTAACCTTTTAAGGTTACGTTGGGCTATGGAAAGAAATTCCTCCTGGGTAGGAGAAATTTCACCTGTGGTTTTATTGAGAATCAAAGATAGAGATTTGTCAATAGCCACTAAAGGTGTGCGTAGTTCATGAGATACATTAGCGACAAAACTGTTTTTAAGTTGGTCTAACTCTTTCTGTTTAGTAATATCGCTTAAAACAGAAACCATACCTATAGTCTGTCCATTCTCATTTTCTATAACTGCGCTGCTTGCCCTTAAGACCTTTTTGGTCTCATCCCGTTGGCTAATCAATTCTATCTCCCTTTCTTCTTTATCCTCAGCGCCCTTAACTAAAGAAATTAACTGCTCTTCCTTAAGATTCTCTAAAAGGGCTTTTCCAACCTTGTCTTTCTTAGAAACCCCCAGAAGTCTTTCTGCTGCAGGATTCATCATAATAACTTTACCTTGAGCATCTACCACAACTAATCCTTCAGCAATACTACGTATCACCGCTTCTGTCTTTTCTTTATCAGAAAGCACTCTCTTGTATTTCTTCCAGGCAATCTCTTCATTTTGCTTCTCTCCTTTAATAATTGTTTCGTATTTTTTGCTTAATTCCTGAGCGTTGAGGTTTATTTTTTTTTCTAATTCCCTGCTAAAAACATCCGATATTTTCTTAATGGCTTCCTGACGAGACGGCTGGGAATCTACTATTTCATTTATTTCTTCAGATATAGCGTGTCTCATGGACTCATTACTAAGAATACCTGAAGACAAATATTCCTGCTTTTTTCTCTCATCATCAGCAACTATCCTTGCCCGAGTTGACAATTTTGTCAAATTGAATAACAACAAGGCGATTGCAATACTAACAATTGCGGTTACTATATATATTATTGCTATAGAAGACAACTAAAAACTCCTTCTGAAAAACTACAACATAAATGTTATCATAAAACTTCTATCTACTCAAGGAATTTTCAAATCTATCTATCTTCTCAAAAAACCGTATTTGCTCTTACGTAAAAAAAGAGCGACGTTTTTTGTCGCTCTCTATGCCATTTGACATTCTCCGGCTTTATTTTGAAGGGCATAACAGCAAACCAAATATGGTTTTTGAGACACGTATGTTGTAATTGAACTTCCCAAAAGAAGTCTCTTTTGGGTAATTTTCGTAACTATATGCCACGCTTAATGATATATTCACACAAATCCACGACCCGGCAAGAATAGGCCCATTCGTTGTCATACCAGCCCATAACTTTTACCAGCTTACCACCAATGACCTTGGTTAATTCGGCGTCAAAGATACAGGAATAATTAGAGCCATAGAAATCTTTGGAGACCAACGGCTCGGTAAGATACTGTAATATTCCTTTTAAATTAGTTTCAGCAGCTTTTTTGAATGCCGCATTTATAGATTCTACTGTGGCATCCTTTTCTATAACGCAGGTTAAATCCGTTAATGACACGTCAGGCGTAGGAACACGAATTGCCAGACCGTCCATTTTACCCTTTAATTCCGGTATTACTTCTCCGAGTGCCTTAGCCGCACCGGTAGAAGTAGGTATCATCGAAATCGCCGCAGCGCGCGCCCGCCTTAAATCTTTGTGCGGAAGATCAAGTATCCTCTGGTCATTGGTATAAGAGTGAATAGTGGTCATCAGACCGCTCTTGATGCCAAAATTATCCAATAATACTTTAGTCATCGGCGCCAGGCAATTCGTAGTACAAGAAGCATTAGAAATGATATTGTGAATCTTCGGGTCATAATTTCCCTCATTTACCCCCATCACAATGGTTATATCCTGACCTTTTGCCGGAGCAGTAATGATAATTTTTTTGGCGCCGCCATTTTGCATATGGCCAATGCATTTTTCTTTTTCTGTAAATACACCTGAAGATTCTATGACTATTTCCACCCCATAATCCTTCCAGGGAATCTCTGACGGAGATTTAGCGCTTAGCACCTTAAGTGTTTTGCCATTAACTATCAAGGCATCTTCTTTTGCTTCTACGCTTGCCTGTAAAGTTCCGAAATTAGAATCGTACTTTAGAAGATGCGCTAAAGTTTTTGTGCCCACCGGTAAATCATTAACCGCGACAAAATCTAAATCCTTACTACCTAGTACTGTTGCTGCTCTATACACTAGCCTACCAATCCTGCCAAACCCATTGATGCCTACCCTTACTGCCATTTCCTTTACCTCCTTTAATGAGCACACAATTTACTCTTCCGCCTACGGCGGAAGAGTAAATTATAGATGCGAATTAAACCCTTGACACGAATACGACAATACGTAAATGGGATCTTACCTGTCAAGGGTAAGTTCGGACAAACAACTTACGTTCACTTCGTCCTTCGTCACTTAGTTCCTCAGGACGATCCTAAAACGCAGTGAAGGATCACGTTCCGTAAGTTGTGCCCTCTCTTAAATATTTTGCCGCTAATTCAGGCGGCGTAGGGACAATATAAAAACCTGAGCCCCATTCAAAACCTGCGACGCGGGTTAACTTGGGCATAAATTCAATATGCCAGTGATAACCTTCTATGCCACTCTCGCCATTTATCGGAGAAGAATGGATAATAAAATTGTATGCGGGATTGGCAAATACATTTTTTACTTTGGATACGGTATCTTTTAATATCGACGCCAATGCCGGTATCTCTTCGGGAGGCATATGGCAGAAATAACCATTGTGCTTCTTGGGGATAATCCAGATCTCAAAAGGAAAGCGTGACACGAATGGACAGAAAGAAAGAAAATATTTATTCTCAAAAATTATTCTCTCCTTATCCTGAGTTTCCTGCCTAATTAAATCACAAAATATACAGCGCTCGCGATATTCAAAATAATTATACGCGCCCTTTATTTCTTCCATTACATTCTTGGGCACCATCGGAAGGGCAATCATCTGAGTATGCGGATGTTCTAATGATGCGCCTGCTGCTGGTCCATAGTTTTTAAAAACCATGATATATTTAAAGCGCTTATCCTTTATCAGATCAAGCGCTCTGCGGCAAAGCATAGAGATAATATTCTCTATCTCTGGATTTAATAAATCTGGAATATCTTTATGATGATAAGGTGATTCAATTAATACTTCGTGTGCTCCGATACCATTAGACATATCATATATACCTACACCCCGCCTATCCAAATCTCCTTCAATCTGAAGTGCAGGAAATTTATTCGCAACCACGCGGACCTGCCAACCAGAGGTATTTGGGCTAGTATGGGAATCCCGGATGGATTCTATCTCTGGTGGAGTTAATGATTCATTGCCATAACAGAAAGGACAAGCCCCGCCTCGCCAAGTATGCGCTTCATGCTCATAATCTTCTGGCTTATTAGGATGGTCGGTATCTACGATTACCCATCTTCCACCAATAGGATCTCTTCTCAACTCTGACATCTTCTCTCGCTTCGCTCGTTTCTGGTTAACTAGTAATTGGTGATTGGTTAAATTGTCTGGACCATTTAACTATTTAACCTTTTAACCATTTAACCAACGTCAACTTCTCTTAAAAACTTTGCTGCATCTTCGGGTGGCAAAGGACAGATATAAAAGCCCGTGCCCCATTCAAACCCGGCTACGCGGGTTAAACGGGGTATAATTTCAATATGCCAGTGATAATCATAATCAATGCTTCTCCAATAACCTACTTTTTGACGCCGAAAAGGAGCGGTGTGGAGAATATAGTTATAGGGTGGATCATTTAGACCTTTTTTTAATTTTGAGAGAATCTTCTTTAATATGCGGCCGAGTTCAAGACGCATCGACATATCCAGGTTAATAAAATCGCAAGAATGCTTCTTAGGTAAAATCCAGACCTCAAAAGGAAACCTTGCGGCAAAGGGAGTTATAGCAATAAAACCATCTACGTCGAGGATAAGCCTATCTTTAGATTCCAATTCTTGTTTTATTAAATCACAGAATACGCATCTTTCATGATAATCATAATAGTGTCTTGCGCCTACTAATTCCTCTTTGACGCGTTTAGGATTAACTGGAGTAGCAATCAGCTGCGACCTTGCATGCTTGATCCTGCCACCCCCAGCTATCCAACCATAGTTTTTAAACACTAAAACATACTTAAAACGCCTGTCCTTTTCCAAATCTATAATTCTATCTATATAACAGGTTATGACCTTTGATATCTGTGCCTCACTTAAATCTGCCATATTATCTATGTGTTGGTTGCTCTCAATAATTATCTCATGCGCTCCAATGCCATTCATCAGGTCATATAAACCTTTACCTCTTCGCTCAAGGTCTCCTTCTACTCTTAAAAAAGGTGCAATACTCGGTACAACCCTTAATTCCCAACCCGGGCTATTGGGGGACGTGAATTTTGGTCTTATGGCATATATTTCAGGAGGAGTTTGAGACTCCTTTCCTTCACAAAAAGGACAAGGTTTCTCAACAGGACCCTGTTGAGCCTGAGTCCCAAATTGGTCAGGACGCTTTGCGCGTTCAGTAGCAATGATTACCCATCTACCGATAATGGGGTCTTTTCTTAGTTCTGGCATATTTTAAATGTAAAATTTATTTTAATTCTATTTTAATATTTTGTTAATTATACCATACATTATTTTTTATGCAATCATTTTTTCCCTAATTGCGATTACATGATTTTTTACCTAATATTTCACCTGCTTGAATTTTATGGCCGCTAATAAATTCAGCAACTTTCATCCTCCTCTTGTTTTCTATTTGCAATTCTTCAATTATCAGGTTACCCTCTTGGGTTGCGATAATTATACCATCTCTAGCAACCTGCATTACTTCCCCGGGTGAGGTGCCTGCCTGCCGGACAGGCAGGGTGAGGTAATGAGGTGGTGAGGTGGCGACCCGTGCTTTATATATCTTTAATAATTTACCCTGATAATAGGTAAAAGCACCTGGCCAATCTAAAATACCTCTTATAAGATTATAAATCTGGTAAGCGGATTTATTCCAATTAATTAACCCGTCTTCTTTCTTAAGCTTTGGCGCAAAACTTACCTCTCTTTCATCCTGGGGTGTTAATTGATAATGATTATCTTCAATAGACTGAAGAGAATCAAACAATGACTCAGCGGCGACTTTGGATAATCTATCTTCTAATGTAATGGCTGTATCATCATCTTTAATCTCTATCATCTTCTGCAAGATTATCCAGCCAGCATCCATCTGGTCTGTCATCTTGATAATGGTAACTCCTGTGTTTTTTTCTCCATTGATTATTGCCCAATTTATCGGTGCTGCACCGCGATACCGAGGTAAACTTGAGGCGTGGACATTTAGACAAAAAATTTTGGGGATATCTAAAATCTCTTGAGATAATATCTGACCGTAAGAAATAACAATAAATAAATCGGGATTTAAATCCTTAAAGAATTTCGTTGCTTCATCCGTATTAATATTTTGAGGTTGATAAATCTTAATGCCAAATTCTTCAGCCATCGTCTTAACTACCGTGCCTTCAAAATGAAGCCCGCGGCCCTTTTTCCTATCCGGCTGCGTCACCACGCAAGAAATCTTATGCTGGGTAGTTAATAAGGTTTGTAAAGAGGGAACGGCAAATTGCGAACTACCAAAAAATACTATGTTCATATGTTTTTGTGCATGGTTCATAGTTCGTGGTTCATAGTTTTATATCCGATACTATGAACTCTGAACAATGAACTATGAACTAAAGAGGATCCATATCCACTGTCACTATTATACCTGAATGCGAGAAATCTTTTAAGTATTTTTTCAAGAATTTAACTATAACAGACGCAGAACTTGCTTTAATCAATATCTGCCAAGAAAATTTCCCCCGTAATTTAGAAGGATAAGCAGGATTAACCGACATAATCTTTACAGTCTTATTTTTATTATAATTATTTAGCCTCTTAAATAAAACCTCGCTTGCTTCTCTTGTCCTAGATTCTTTTTCTCCCCGTAATTTTACTACGCCTAAATGTTTAAAGGGCGGAAATTGGAGTTCTCGCCTCTCTTTTAACTCTTCATCATAAAATGCATTTATATCTTTTTTTACTAATGCCTGAAAACAACGATGCTGTGGGAATCTAGTCTGGATGATAACTTTTCCTTTCGCTAATCCCAGGAGCCCAACTAATAAGGCAAATGTCTTCTCGCTTGAGCGAAAATCAATACGGCTTAAAGAATTATCTATATCCAGCACTACCACGAGATCAAAAGTATAATCTATACCTCTAATTATAGACTTTGTAGAAATAAATATATCTGCGTCATTAATGTCTATTTTCTCCAGTGTATCTAATCTTTGAATTCTGGCTTGGGCAAATATTCTGGATAATTCGCTTTCTATCTTTTCTGTGCCTACTCCAGAATATCTAATATATCCAGAATTACAATTAGGGCAAATCTTTGGTGGCGGCATTTTAAAATTGCAATAATGGCAATTCAATATATTATCCTTAAAATAATATACTAAATTAATATTACAGCGCGGACATCTTAGGGCTTGACTACAATAACGACAAGAGACAAAAGTAGCGAACCCCTTTCGGTTTAAAAAGAGTAATATTTTACCTGATGAATTAAGGCTTAAGTTAATCAAATCTTCTAAGTACTTTGATAATATGCTCTCTTTTTTAAAGTTATAATATTGGTCGTGCGTATCAACAATTTTTATTTCTGGAAAAGATTTTGGGGGGATTAATATATATTTGATACTTCGACTTTGCTCAGCATCAGCCTTAAGCGTAGTCGAAGGATTGATTTTCTTTTCTCTGGCTAAATAAAGACTTTCTAAAGATGGCGAAGCGCTGGCTAAAATAAGTTTTGCTTTCTCAATGCCTATGCGCATAAAGGCAACTTCCCGGGCGTGATAATGCGGCACTTGGTCTTGCTTATAAACAGCATCTTGTTCCTCATCAATAATTACCAGACCCAAATTATTCATTGGTGCAAAAATACTGGAACGCGTCCCCACCACGATATTGAATTTGCCTTCTTTTACCTTAAGCCACTCTTCTACTTCCTTAGGTTCCTTCCTGTATAAAAGTACGGGTTGAATGCCCAAGCGAGCATTAATTGTCTCTCTTGCCCTTAAAATATAATTTATATCGGATAATAAAACTATCACTGATCTATTATTATCCAGTGTCTCCTTTATTGACTTAAAATAAATATCCCATCTGGCCTTGCCATCTAAATCCTGAATTAAGGTTACTTCTGGATTATTTTTATTACCATTATATTTTGGTTCTTTTATCTTGGGTATTCTTTTACCTTTTCTTAAACCCTCTGGCAATGCGGTCTCAATAGCCTCGCCCCAAGAACAGCAATAATAGTCGGATAACTTTTTAGTAAGTAAAAGTATATTTTTATCTAACACAGGGAAATCATCAATCACTTCTAATAATGTTTTAAGATTCTTAATCTTGGTTTCTTTGGTGAGTTTTACTACATAGCCCAGTAGTCGCTGGTTACGAAAACTAACCCAGGCCCTCATCCCCGCTTTTATTTTCCTGCAAATATTTGCGGGGACAATATAATCAAAAGGGCCTTCTACGGGTATCCCTAGCACTACCTTAGCATACAACATTGTAAATCTGGCTTAAAGTATCGGGCTTTTTTATTCTTCCAATATTTTCTTTAACCTTATTTAATTTCTCTGGATTGTTTTTATAATCCAAGACTATGCCTTTAATATCTTCGGCATTTTTTAACGTCAAACCTACCCCCTCGCTCTCTAATACCTTAGCATTCAGGGTTTCCTGCCCGGGGATAGGATAGATAAATATGGGAACTAATTCCATAATCAATAACTCCGAGACAGTCAAACCGCCGGGCTTAGTAATAATTACATCTGATACAGCCATCAACTCTTCTATATTATCTACAAAGCCAAAGAGCAAAACATGGGGATAATTTTTGCGCTTTAATCTGGTAAACAGCCTCTTATTTTGCGCACAAACAACCAGAACCTGAACATCTTTATACAATAAATCAACTATTTTTTCTATAGGGCTAATAGCAAAAGAACCGCTAACTATTAATACAGTAAATTTATCCTGCTTTAGATTAAATTTCTTAGTTAGAATACTGCGTTGGGGTCTTACTAGAAACTTTGGGTCTGTTGGTATACCCAATACTTTTATCTTATTTTCTCTTACCCCATTGAGAATAAGTTGCTGCTTGCTAAATTCAGAGGCTACTATATAAATATCAGTAGCGTCTGATAGCCAAAATGGATGTACCCCAAAATCAGTAATTAGGGTAATCAGTTGGGAGTCAATTCTGTGGGTTTTCTTAAGGCATGAAATTACTTCTAAAGGCAGAAAATGGGTTGAAATAATAAAATCGGGGTTTTCTTGGATTAAGCATTTAATAAATTTTTTGGTGTTTAGCCAATTTATAATAAAATGTATCGGTTTAACAATCGGCCGCAGCAGTCTTATGGAGGTTATATAAAAACCTAATGCCCAGACTAAAGGCAAGTAACTTACCAGAAAGGCATAACCAGAGGAATAAATACTTTTAAATAAAAAGCAGGAATTATCTAATGCATCAACTAATCTTAATGCTAGGTTACTATTCTTTTGTTTTAAATAATTATATAGAGCCTGCGCTGCCTTAAAATGTCCGCTACCCACTGAGGCATAAGTGATAAAAATTTTCATAAAATTATTTTTTACTTAGAATAAATTCCGCGGCTGCGTAGAGGTCACTAAATACGAAATCCGGCTGAGCTTCCCAGTTTTTACAATTTGCTAGTTTTTCTTTTCCTGAGAGAACGAGGATTGACTGGCAACCTGCGGCCTTGGCAGTATGCACATCGCGGATAGTATCACCGATGAAAAAGGAATGCCTTAGGTCAATAGGATAAGTCTTTTTGATGATATCTATTAGACCGGCCTTGGGTTTTCGACAGGAACAGTTTTCTTCTTGACGGTGAGTGCAATAATAAACCGCGTCGATTTCACCTTGGGATTTTTTAACTGTCTCTAACATTTTTTGGGTTATAGAGTCAAGGGCACCTTGACTAAAGATACCTTTACCTACTCCTGCTTGATTAGAAATTATAAATATCTTAAATCCATTTTTATGTAACTTGGCAATAGCGAGCTTCACTCGGGGTAAAAATCGAAATCCATTCCAGCTAGCTACATATTTTGTATCACCGGGATATTTATTAATCACGCCGTCTCTGTCCAAAAATACTACTTTCATTTTGTCATAACATCCCTCTAAAAATTACCTTATTGTGCCAAGCCTCTTTTCTTAAGTTCTAATTGAACTCTGTCGGTAAAATCATTGGCTCTCTGGCCATCTGACCACTCGACCAACTTTTTTAAACCCTCCCTAAAAGAAATCTTTGGCTTAAAACCTAAATTTTTTATTTTATTGATATTTGCATAACAATACCTTATGTCGCCTTTGCGAAATTTATTCAAAATTTGAGGTTTTAAGTCTTTTTTATATAGAGAAATAATTTCTTCTGCAATGCCTAAAATTGAATACGGAATACCTGTGCCTACGTTAAAGCAACCGTAATCTGCTTTTTGTTTTTCCATAACTAGAATATTTGCTTCTACAATATCAGAAATATAGATGAAATCGCGCGCTTGTCTACCATCCTCAAATATCAAAGGTGGATTATTGTTTTTAACGCGAGATAAAAATATTGCTGCCACCCCAGTATAGGGATTACTTAGTGATTGCCTGGGTCCATAGACATTAAAATACCTTAAAGCAACCGTAGGTAGCTTATAGGCAATGCCCACCCTAAGACACATCTCTTCCTGGCAACGTTTTGTAATAGCGTATATAGAGGCTGGAAATAAAGGTTTACTTTCGTGCGTTGGTATACTTTCTATATTACTTGCGCATTGAGGACATTTCATCTCCCAATCTTTCCTTTGTAATTGTTGGGTTACTCTTAGTTGAGGATGAACCTCTTTGCAATTCTGACACCAATAAGCACCTTCTCCATAAATGGACATACTGGAAGCACAAATCAATTTCTTTACCTTATTCTTTGTATTAACTATTAAATCGAGCAGAACCGCAGTCCCTAAAGAATTGTGCGAGACGTATCTTTCAATCTCATACATCGACTGTCCCACTCCTACCTGAGAAGCTTGGTGAAAAATTATTTCTATATTTTTCAAAGCAGATTTTAGTTTGCCTTTATTGCGAATATCTGCAAAAATATACTCAGCCTCTTTATTTAAATATAAAAATTTTTTATTACCATGAACCTGGGGCTCTAATAAATCGTAAACTCTTACTCTATGGCCCATCTCAACTAACCTGTCCACTAAATGTGACCCTATGAATCCACAACCACCTGTAACTAAAATTCCCATTTAAAACCTTTCTTAAATTAAAATCGAGGTCTCGCCTCCGCAACATCTCAATTTTATTAGGGTTATAGGTAATCTAAATGAAATAAGTCTTGTTCTCCTTAATCCATTGAATGAGTTTCTTTATGCCATCTCTAACTGGAGTTCTAATTTTCCATTTGAGAGTCCTTTCCAGTTTTGATGTATCGGAAATATAAACTTTTTGGTCAGATGGACGCCAATCAGCAAATTTTACCTTTGGTCTTTTACCTATCGAGGCCTCTAGTTCATCCAAGAATTCAAGCAGAGAGATGGTATTATCTGGCCCGCCTCCGATGTTAAACAATCCTCTCTCCAAGTCGCTATTAATAAATCGGCTAAATGCATCCACTAAATCATCCGCATAAAGCATATCGCGCACCTGTTTACCGTTTCCATAGATTGTAATGGGTTTATTGAACAGCGTAGCAATGATAAACCACGCCACCCAACCCTGGTCTTCAAAACCAAATTGCCGCGTACCATAGGTGCAACTCATGCGAAATACCGCGGTTTTCATTTTATAAATATAGCTATATTCCTGGGTGTATAAATCACCTACTAATTTAGAAACACCGTAAGGCGTATGCCCGGTTAAGTCTGTAGACATCTCTTCGGATACGCCTACAACATCTTTATAGATATATCTTTTTTCTTTTTCGATCAATGGAATTTCATCCACATTTTCTCCATAAACTTTATTTGTTGAACAATAGACAACAACCGTATCTTTAGATTTCTTTCGCGCCGCCTCTAAAACATTAAGCGTTCCGAATGCATTGATGCTAAAATCTTCCTTAGGGATACGCACACTGGAAGGAACGCCGGGCTGACCTGCAGTATGAATCACTACATCAACTCCCTTGCCAATTGCACGCGCAACATCTCTATCATTACGCACATCGCCAATAATGCGTTCGATATTCTTAAATTTCTTCAAATATTTCCAGTTAAATTCCACTGACTCCTTATCATATCCAAAAATCTGCGAGCGCATCAAATTATCCAGGACAATAATTTTATTCTTAGGGCTATCTAAGGCAAAAAATTCCGCGCAATGCGAACCCACCAAGCCTGCCCCACCGGTTACGAGTATCCTCATCTACCCTATCCCTCCTTTTTTAAAACTAACTCACGGTATTTTAAATAACTCATAAGCTGGTATAATCCAGCATAAAAGGCAACTACAAATCCTATAAAACCGTCTTTATAACCCTTTCTTCCTACATATGTGCGTATAAACCTGTCTATACTTCGGTATGTAAATCTGCCTAAACGCATTGGCTTATTCTGATTGAACCACTTTTGGGCTTCGCGCGTGGTCTGATTATTTAATTTACTTAAGAAATCTTCCAAATTTTTATAAGAATAGTGGATTATATCCGACGACAAATGCCCACAGGGATCATCCATAAAAGCACGCGGATGCACAGCCACCTCTTCATAGCGGAATTTATCTTTACGAAAGAGTTTTAACTGCGGACTGGGATACCAGCCTCCATACCTTACCCAATAATTACCGATATAATTTCTTCTGGGCACAGTAAAACCATTATATTTTGTTTCTTTACTTAAGGCTTCTCTAATCTCTTTTTTAAGTTCGTCGCTAAGGCGTTCATCAGCATCTAAACTTAATACCCATAAGTTTCTGGCTTGGGCATAAGCAAAATTTCTCTGCCTACCTTCGATATCCATTTTTCTATTTATTATTCTATCAGTATATTGACGCGCTATAGCAACAGTATTATCGGCGCTCTCGTCATCTACGACTAATATCTCATTAGCCCAGCCATAAACTGAGTTAAGACAGTCCTTGATATTTCCTTCTTCATTTTTAGTTAATACAACCACTGATAAATTAATCATTGCAAAAATTCTCTGATAGAGGCAATAATATAATCCATCTCTTCTTTGGCCAAATCAGGATATACCGGTATTGCTAGAGTCTGGCGAGCTGCTTTTTCTGATTCGGGAAAATCACCTTTTTTATAGTTTAAGTATTTAAAGCACTTTTGAAGATGTAACGGTATTGGATAATAAACACGGGCATCTATACCCTTATTTCTTAAATATTCAATTAATTTAGCATTTGGCCGGTCTAAACGCAAAACATATTGATGATAAATATGGGTATTATATTCCGGGACAAAAGGTATCTTAAGATCCAAGCCGCTTAAATTTTGATTAAAATATTCGGCATTTTCTTGTCTTTTCTTGTTCCATGCATCAAGGTATTTTAATTTAACCTCTAACACCGCTGCCTGAAGGGTATCTAAACGGTGATTAAATCCAACTGCCAAATGAATATATTTTTCCTTATTTCCCTGATTTCTTAAAATTTTAAGCATTCTAGCTGTAGCTTTATTATTAGTTAAGACCATTCCCGCATCGCCAAAAGCACCCAAGTTCTTACCAGGAAAGAAACTAACCGCACCACAATCACCCATTGTCCCGGCTTTCCTACCCTTATATTCTGCACCAAAGGCCTGGGCAGCATCTTCAACTACTTTTAATTTATAAATTTTGGCGAGCTTTAGAATAGTATCCATATCTGCGCACTGTCCATAAAGATGAACAGGCATTATGGCTTTAATTTTAAGTTTTCTTTTATGTTTAAGAATATCTTCGATACTCCTGACGGAAATATTATAGGTATCCGATTCGATATCTGCAAATACTGGCACTGCACCAATACTAGCAACTGCTCCGCAAGTGGCATAGTAAGTAAAGGCCGGACATATAACTCCATCGCCGCATTTAACACCCAATGCCACTAGGGCTAATTTTATAGCATCAGTCCCATTAGATGCGCCAACTGCATATTTTACATTAGAATATTTTGTGACTGCATTTTCAAAATCTTCTACTTCCTTGCCTAAAATAAAATTTGTATTATTGATTACCTGTTGAATAGCCGCATCCAATTCTTTTCGGATGGGTGCGATTTGTCTTTTGAGATCTAAAATAGGTATTTTTATTGCCATTTATAATTAGCCCCCGCTTTCTGATAATAAAGTAGATACCGCATTTAGCGCAAGTTTTACATCTATTTTCTCTAAACATTCCTTATTGTGCTTACAGCCAGATAAACGAAAATTATGATAGCAAGGGCTACAATCAAGGCTGCTCTCTAACACAATGTGGCGCTTTGTATCTAGAGGATATGGCCCATAAACCTTTGGGTCAACTGGACCAAAAAAGGAAACTGTCTTCCTACCCAATGCTACAGCCATATGCAATGGCCCTCCATCATTAGTAATAACAAGCCTGGTAATACTTAATAATGCTGCCAATTGACCAATATTAGTCCTTCCTGAGAGGTCAATTGCCTTATAGTGCATACTCATTTTGACCCTATGAGCAAGTTCCTGTTCAAAAAAATCTCCCATTATTATAATCTGGGCTTTATAATTTTCAACAATTTTATCCGCTAATTTGGCAAAATTTTCTGCTCTCCAATGTTTTAAAGATGAGTCTTTTCCCCAACTTCTGCCTGCTCCGGGAATTATTCCCACCAGAAAACTGGACTTGTCTAGATTTTCTTGAGCCAAAATCTCCTCTATCCATTTTTTATCTTGCGCATTTAGGTATAATTCAAGGTTTCTATACTTTAATTCTAAGCCCAAATACTTTAAAAGGTCAGCGTAATACTCTACAATATGTTTGTTGCTATAGCCGGTTAAATTTACCTTCTGCGTTAAAAATCTGCCACGTTTTTTAAAATCGTAGCCAATTCTTTTCTTTATACCAGCAAACCAGCTAAAGAATCCATATTGTGTATTCAAAGAAAAGTCAATTGCTAGCTCAAAATGCTCATTTTTTATCTCTCTTAAGAAAGAACTCAACTTTTTTAACCAGCCGAAAAATGAGCTTTTTTTAATCTCTTCAAATTCATCTCTTTCGTAAACAAAAACCCAATCCACATAGGGATTACTTTCTAATATAGCTTTTGTGCGCCGATTGCAAAGGTAACCAATTTTTACGCCAGGAAATGTATCTTTTAGAGTATGGATTATGGGCGTGGTAAACAAAACATCGCCAATGCCAAAGGGATTTATAATCAGGATTTTCTTATACACACTGCTTTCTTTTTTGCTTTAATAATTCAAATAGGCGCTTTATGCCTTCTGACTTCTCTTTTCTAGAGACCAAAAGCGCATCAGGGGTATCCACAATAATCGTATCTTCTAAGCCCACTGTAGCAATAAGCCGTTTAGAACCATACGAACATACAAAGATATTGGTGCTGTCTAAGTTAACGCAATCAGATAAGATGATATTATTTTTTCTGTCCTTAGAGAATACGCTGCACAGCGCATCCCAACTACCCAAATCACGCCAATAAAATTTAGCCCTAACCATAGCCAGGTTACTGGACTTTTCAAGTAGGCCATAATCTATGGAGATTGGTTTAATCTTAGGCCAAATCTTTTTTATGTCTTGCTTTTGCCTTATCTGGATAATCTGAGCATAAAGTTTCGGAACATAGGTTTTTATCTCTTTTAATATAACCTCTGCCTTGAAACAAAAAATACCTGAATTCCAAAAGATGCCTTTTTCTTTGAAAAGTTTTCTGGCTGTATTTAAAGTTGGTTTCTCTTTAAAACATTTAACAGCAAATATATCTTTATCTATTTTTCTGCCTGTTTTAATGTAGCCATAGCCAAGACAGGGGCTATCCGGCTTTATTCCAATAAGACAGATAAGGCCTTTTGCAGATAAGCTTAATGCTCTAAACATAGTGCTTTTAAAACCCCTGCTGTCTTTGATATAATGGTCAGAGGGTAGAACTAAAAGATTTGCCAGGCTGTCTTTAAGGCGTATGATTTGCGCGCAAAGGCTAATTGCCGGTAAGGTATTTAATGGCTTGGGCTCTAAGATAATATTTTCTTGATGCACTCTAAATTTTCTTAATTGCCTTTTTATCTCTGGCAAATAAATCTGATTAGTTACAATAAAGATATTCTCACGCGGAACAATTGTCTGTATCCGTCTGATGGTGGCTTCAAGAAAACTATCTTTTCCGAAAATCCTCAAAAATTGCTTAGGATGAGACCTTCTACTTAAAGGCCAAAAGCGGCTCCCTACGCCTCCGGCTAAAATCACTGCATAGTTCATTTAGCTAATACCTCCCTTGCTTTCGCAACTACCTCATCTACCATAATATTCGATAGATTGCTTTTCTCGATTATCGCGCTTCCTTCACTGTGCGGGCCCCATCTGACAGAACTTTTTTCCGGCATATCACTTCTGAATATAGCTATTACTGGCGTACCTACGCAAGAAGCAAGATGAACCGGGCCGCTATCGCCAGAAATTAATAATTTACACTTTTTTAAAAGCGCTGCTAATTGCTTAAGAGTTGTTTTTCCGGTCATATTGATTAGGCTACCAGCTATATCAGTAGAAAATTCTACGCGTTTCGCTAACTCAGGCTTACCACCTATAATGACCACCTTTATATCCAGTTCTAAAGTTATCCTTTTGGCTAATTGATGAAAATATCGCTGCGGCCATTGTTTTATGGGGTCGCTTGTCCAGGGATGTATGGCTATTAAATTTCCTTTATCAAAACCGGCGCCTAAGCCAGTATTTATATCATCGTTTATTTTTAAAGAGAGCGTTAGATCATCGGTATTTGCGCCGATTAAACGTACCAACTCCAGATTATATTCAATTTCGTGTTTTTGACCGAGATATTTTTTATCTTCCATCTTGTGCGTAAGTAAGAATCCCCACTTTCTGGCATAACCAACTCTTATAGGAATACCTGCCAAATACGTGAAAATATTGAACTCTTTGGAAGGATTCAGCATTATAGCCATATCTAGGTTTCTTTTCTTTAATGCCCCGATTAAGCTTAACTTTTCTGATAATGTACTTTTTTGCTTTTCCCATTCAATGATTTCATCTATGAAGGGTATGCATTCAGCCAATTCTTTTACATAAGGATTAACCACAGTAATTATCTTGGCATAAGGAAAAGTTTGTTTTAAGGCGCGTAGTGCAGGAATATTGAGCAAAAACTCACCAAATCTATCGTTGCGCACCGCAAGTATATTTTTAATAGTTCTAGGGTCTATTTGCATTAATAAATTTCTCAAGCGATAAAGAAAAACCTATTAAATACCAAAATATCATTGCAACCCTTGAAGAATAAAGGCTGCTCTCCGTAAGGCCATTAATCAAAAACGCAATTAAACAAGCAGATAAAGAAAGTGAAACAATCTTTAAAAAATAGTCATCCAAACGTTTATAAATATTCATAGATGCTTTAAATAATTTATAAAGCAACCAAATAAAAATACCCAAACCTATTAACCCTATCTCTGCTGCCATATGTAGAAAATTATTGTGTGCATATAGATAATCAGAAGTAACCATATTACGGTATTCAGGAGATTCTTTGTAAATTTTGTAGTTCTTCATATAGGTATTTGCCCCTACACCCAGAAGAGGATTATGTCTTATCATATTAAACGAATTTCGATAGATTGCTATTCTATCGTCATTACACATAAATCTTAATGGGTTATAGTTAACTTGCCTCGCCCAATCTTTAACTGATCTTGGCAAGAGAAAAGGTGATATCAAGGTAAATATAATAAGAAAGGCGATTAAAACTTTGTCCTTTTTTACAATAGCTAAAAAAAGGGAAGCTATATAGATAGCGAGCAATGTAGGCCTGGAATAAGTCAGTATTATACCTATGAGCGCAATAAAGCCTACAAGAGACATAATAATTTTCCTTTTATTCTTAAAGTAATAGAAGAACAGCCCTAATATTAAGGGCGTGATGGCGCTTAAATAAATTCCTAAGGTATTTGCATCTTTAAATGAAGCGGTTGCGCGGACAAGTCCTATGTTTACGATTGTTTTATATCCTCTTATAAAATCGCTATTCGTGCATATTTGCCATATCTCATCAAAACAAACCAAAATTATACCAAAAACCATCGAAAAAATAATATTCCTTATCTGCCGACGTTCCCTTAACTCTTCTATGATTATGAAAAATATAAATATATATTGAAGTAACCTCAATATCCCGCCTTTAATGGTATCCCGGTAATTTATAGAATTCAGAATAGATAAACAAGTTATTATAAATAAAAATAATAACGGTAAATTTAGTGAAGACTTTATAAATATCTTTTCTTTTTTCAATATTTTTTTAAAAATAAAAGCCGCTATCGCCAACCCCATAAACACATTCATTGGCGCAGAAGCAACTGCCATAGAAAATGGTATCAGCACGATTGACCAATAGATTACATAATCAAAGTATTTAATGATTTTTTGCATTTAATTAATCAAAAAACGATATTTAATTATATTTCCTATAAGATATATACCATCTAGCCATCTTATTTTTTTGCCCTCCTTATAGGTACGAGGCCGATATGATATAGGAACCTGTTTTATCTTTAATTTTCTCTTGAGGGCCTTAGACACTATTTCTAGTTCAATGTTAAAACCTTGGGATTTGAGTTCTAATTTATCAAGGATATCTTTACTGAGCAATTTATAACAAGTTAAGAAGTCATTGAGTTGGACGTCAAATAAAAAATTTAAAAAACGAGTCAGGAATCGGTTGCCTAATCTGGGTATTAATAAGCCGTGATACCTTTCTGTAAATCTTACTCCTAATACCATATCAGTATCGTCTTTTTTAATTTCCTCTATCAATTTTATATAATCTGCCGGGTCATATTCTAAATCTGCATCTTGAACTATTACAAACTCACCGCTGGCATTTGCCAGGCCCGTCAGGAAGGCTGCTCCTTTACCCCTGTTACTGCTGTGATAAATAATCTTTAAGTTATCAAAGCGGATATCTCTTAGAATCTTTCCCGTTTCATCCCAAGACCCATCATCCACAACAATAATTTCTTTATCAATATTTACGGAATCTATCTTCTCTAAAATCTGCCTGATTGTCTTGGCCTCGTTATAGACTGGAACAATTACGGATAATTCGGGCATATTATTTAAATAATATATCTTTTATCTTAAGTTCTGGCATAAAGTTAAAAAAAAGATGTCTAACCCTAAATCTTGCTATTGGCCGGTATAACTCAATTAAAATCTTAATGATCTTTGATTTAACCATATCTTTTGAGCGATGTTTGTCTAAAAACTGTGAGGCAAAAAATAAAGAGTTTATAATCTTTTTTTCTTCGGCTGCTACCCAAAGGTTGTCTCCATAATCTGTTTCACTCCAATCTCCTATTTTTTTTCTAAAAATAAAGCCGTCATCGAGACTTTTTTGATAAAGAGCCGTTCCAGGATATGGAATATACGGACAGAATGGAGAAATAAGTGCATTGGGATTCTCTCTCATTAGCTGAAAAGCTAATTCTTTAGTCTTACAAATGTCTTCGATTGTCTCTCCTGGAAATCCACACATAAAATTATATTGAACAATAATGTTGTATCTTCTCCAATTTCTATTAATTTTGATTACATCGCTTATATCTAATTTTTTATTTAACATTTTAAGTATTCTCTCAGATGCGGATTCTACTCCAAAATGAACTTTCTTCATACCAGATTTTACCAAAAGCTTAAGGTAATCTTCATTCATTTTAAGTGCAGAATTTATTGTGATACCCTGAACTTCATAGAAGATATTTAATCTTTTTTCTATTATACCTTGAGCGATAATATACGCCCGTTTTAAATCTACGAAAAAATTATCGTCAACAAAATAGAAACTTCCAATATTAAAACTTTTAGATAAATACTTTAATTCTTGGATAACTCTTTCACTAGAAAAGGCGCGCCAATTGCTCCTGTTATAAACTGCATTGTAACAAAATGCACAGCAATTAGGACATCCACGCGAAGTTTCAATAAAAAATGTTCTACGTTCTTTGAAAATTGGCAAATATTTCTTTAAGTCTATTAAAAATAAAGGTAAAGCAGGTAAATTGTCTAAGTGTAAAAATTCCCTGTCTGGATTTCTAACTATCTTTCCATCCTTCTTATACCAAACACCACGTATATCATTTAGACTTGTCTTCGCTGCCAATGCCCTCACAAGCTCCAAGAAAGAATATTCTCCTTCGCCTTTAACAAGGATATCTATATTTTTGTTTTCAAGTGTAGATTCAGGCAACAGACTACCGTGTATCCCTCCCCACACAACAGGCACCTTTGATATGGCTTTAACATAATTTGATATTTCTAAGGCACAACTTATCTGATTACCAGTCATAGAAGTTATACCTACACACAAAGGATTATTTTCAAGTTCTTGCTTAAGGCTTATCTTCCAATTTTTATCAATACGCGTATCAATTAGAACTACACCGAACTCTTTTGCAACACACCTGGATGCAGAAAGTAATGCCAAGGGCAAGGCTGGATGGGAGCGGTAATCATCCCAATATCCAATTTTAGGCTGTACTAATATAACCTCTGCCATCTTCTTATGTCTTTTTTCTAAAAATTGCCCAAAGATATAATTTTATATAATTAGCTGCCACTCTAAACAGATAAAATTTTGATTTACCTATGAATCTCCCTTTCCAATCTGTAGGAACTTCTGTGATTGAAAATCCAGCAAAATATGCCTTTAATGTTATTTCCATAGATATCTCAAATTTCCTACTTCTTATTTTAATTGTATTCAAAATATGTTTTCGATAACATTTAAAAGAGTTTGCAACATCAAAAGTAGGTATCCCTATAAGATACTTGAGCGAACAACCAACAAATCTTGAAAAAAGAGTTTGAATTAGCGGCCCGCCAATCTTTGTGCCACCTTTCATATATCTAGAACCACATACTATATCAAAGCCCTCTAAGGCTTTGGCATACATATCATTAATTGTCTGAGGATTATCGCATAGATCTGCCATTACTGGAATTACCAAATCTGAATCTGAGACAGAAAAACCTTTTCTTAAGGCATCGGCAAAACCTCTGCCAATGTCATTTTCAACCAATTTCAGATTAGAATAAATCCTTTTTAGGCTATTTACAATGCCAGGGGTATTGTCTGTAGAATGATCATTTACTATGATAATCTCAAAATCTAAATTTACGGTCTCTTCTATACTCTTTATAGTTTTCGCAATAATATCTTGCTCATTATGCGCAGGGATAACAATTGAAATTTTCATCAGCTTATCTTATATATCCTGATTGTATCGTTGCCAAAAATTAATTTGAGTGCCTTTGGATTAGTTCTTGCCCATAAATCTTCTAAGGGAAACTCTATATTTTTTGTATGATGGTTAGAATAGATAAATAAATAGTCGGTCTTTCTTTTCTTTAGGTTACCAAACCAAGTATAGTAATCAGCTTTACTTCGATAATTATTATCTTTTTCAAAACTCTTATGCATATTTTCGGCGCTATCCCATCTATATTTTGAATTTTTCAAGTCGTGAAGATGAATCGGGTCAATTGCATTGACAGAAACGTAATAAACATTATTTTTTAGGCCTGTGCCATATAAAGGATAAGGTAGGGGCCTACCTACGTAAGCTATATTATTGCCCTTAGTATTTCTATTTAGCCAATCCCAGGCCAAAGTGGCATCTGGCCAATAGGGAGAATTCTTTATATAGAGCCTATATTCGTTATTCTTATAAACTAATGAAAGCCAATTTAAAATAAATACAAAAAATATTAAGATTACAGTAATAAAAAATTTTGACTTAAAAATAATTCTTAATTTCTCGCTCTTAAAATAATTAATAAAAAAATAGTATATAATGATACTTAAAAATAATGCTGCAATTAATTCCATATGGCGCGCATTTTCAAATGCTGAGGCTAATATAAAAATAAAGACAATCGATCTCATTATCTTTATAGGAAGCTTAAGAGAATTTATTATATAAAATGCAGCTACCATGCCAGTTCCTAATATAGGATATAGATATCTCGAATTTGGAATAGGCATAATAAATCTATAACTTAAATAAAGCAGGATTGGAAGAAATAAAATATAATTTATGAATAAAGCCCGATTCTTATTCTTTAAAATATTTATGAAAGGTGCAAGCATAGCCCCTGGCAAAATTATAAACAAAGATTGCACCCCCATGCCTTCGTGAAATAATAATTTAATAAGCGAATACCCTTGCGGCTCGTTACGTGCGTTAAAAGTATATTTATCTATAACGCCTTTAAAAATATTCTTTCCTAATATAACAATATCTAACGGATAGAGAGGGTCCCCGGTTAAAATGAAATTCTTAAGATAACTGAAAGAACCAAAAGAAACTAATAATAAAAGGAATAACAGTAGAGATTTAAACCTAAACCGAAAATTAACTTTTTTATACACAAATATAATATATAAAAAAGGTAACAAGAGCAATATAGCGTAGGCTAGTACAGTGGTCTTAAGTCCTATAAGCATTCCGAATGATAAAGAAAAAATAAAATTATTTTTAATAGTAAAATTTTCTTTTAATTCCATAAGAAAATTTAATGTAGCAAAGAAAATACCGGCAACCATAATATCCGTATAACCTATCTGTAGTTGTTTAAAGAAATTAGGAATAAAGACAAATAAATAGGCAGCAAGAAGTGAATATTCTCTTTTTAACTTTAGTTTTCTGCCAATTGAAACTATTGCAAGAAAAGAGATTATAAAGAAAGGAAGCTGCCCAATATCAGCCAAAAATGCACTTTTAAAAGGAAAAATTAACCATAAGAATAACAAAGACCCATTAATGGGATAATAACTTGGAAAGGGGTCGTCGCTGACTACAATGGGATTGTCAAGATTTGCATGTTTAATCCATTCTACCGGGAAAGTATAATGATAATTCAAACAATCCCAGCCAAAAGGAGGATTAATTAGATTAATACAAATCTTAGCCAAACCAAATCCCAAAATTAGAGAAGTGCCAAATAATACAACTTTATTACTTAAAAAAATAGTTAATTTATCTCCTAATCCCTTAAGACTAAAATAAGATTTTTTATTTCGGGTTATGAGCCAAATAATTAAAAATATCGCCAGATTAAACAAAATAACATTCTCTAAATACAAGATATTAAAAATCCCTAGCAAAAGTTCGGTAAACACGATTTGAGCAAAATAGAGAATAAAAAATGCTAGCAGGGAATCAATAAACCTGGTAAATTCCAGTATCCTATAAGTAAACAAAAAAACAGATATTCCTACAATAAAATTCATCAAAAAGAATGTAATCATTTTATATCGATAAGCTTAGCATTGATAAGGATACCACTAGCAAAGACCTTGATTAAAATAGGCGTATTTTCTTCTTCATTTAAGAATACCACTGTAATCTTGGATTGATGATAGGGATTCTTATCTCTTCTTCTAATATCTGCTTTTAAAAATACTGTCTTATGTATTTTCTTATTGACTGATATACCTTTATGTTCTACCCTTCCTTTTAAAACATAATTCTTCTGATTGCTATTTATATTCATTTCAAGTTTTTTGGTATTAGCAAAATTCATACGTCGGATATTAAATATTATAGAAAGTGGATCTTGGGTATTGGGGTATATCTGGCGCCTGACGCCGGCAATAGTCATAATTGCCTTTTTTTGGTCATATACGACTTCCTTATCTATAGCTCCTTTGCCAGGGATTATCATTTTTTGCTTAAACAATACAGGATTACAAGTTTCTCTGTCAATATAGGAATCTAAAAGAGCGTAACCCTGGAAAAATTTTGAAATCCATTCTAAAAGACTCGCGCTTGCAGTTAAATGATAAACCTTTTGACCATTGTATTCTTCTATACATTCAGCTTTTAAAATAGCATTGGCTACGGGTATTATTCCAAATAAATTAAGCCGGTAAATCAGATCGCCTCGTTTAATATTACCTTTTTTAAGTAGAGAGGAAATAACTATTTTAGGATTGTTATTATTGTAAAATACAAAAATAGATAAAAGAATTATTGCCAAGACCAGCATAAGTAATATTTTCTTCATCGCAGGTACTCTTTTAAAATAGGGTATAAATAAAGGGCGCAACCGCGCTACTCTGTGAAAAGAATATTAAAAGCCCTAATAACAAAAGCATGATAATAATTGGCGCCAACCACCACTTTTTTCTCACCTTTAAAAAATCCCAGAATTCTTTCAATATAGATAGTTTACCCATGATTCTCCTTGCTAAAATCGCCTTTCATAGTCTAAGGGGTTGAAATCCCTTTTCTCTTTTTCCCGCCAATAAGACTCTTTTTCCTTGTCTATTCTTCTGTCCAATAAATCAACCCCCAATAGTTTCATTACTAAACCAACAGGTGTAAAGATTAAATAAAATATAATAAATAAAATTAATCTTGTATTAATCCAGCCCAAAATGAATGCAAGTTTCATCCAGAAAATATATATGGGTTTTAATAAAATAGGCGCAACAAAAGCCAATATAAAAAATATGCTCAAGGCTATAGAAGTAACCAATATGCTATGTCTATGCCTGATTAAAATAAATAGAGTTATCACCAAAAAGGCTATACCCATTGTTATGCCAAATTTCTTTAAAGTATTTTTATCCAAATTTAATTTTTCCATATTACTAATCTAATTCAAATACCTCCTGCCATTTTATATCTTTTTTAAGTGGTTTTTGTTCTTTTTTATCCAGTAAAAAGCAACCCATAATCAAATAATCCATCTCAGTGCGCATAAAACATTTAAAGGCATCCTGAGGACTACATACTAACGGCTCCCCCCTGACATTAAATGAGGTATTGATTATAACTGGACAGCCTGTTTTTTTAGAGAAGGCATAAATCAAATCATAATAAAGCGGGTGGTCTTCTTTCTTTATGGTCTGGATTCTCGCCGAATAATCTACATGAGTAACTGCAGGAACTACCGAGCGTTTTACTTTCAACTTGTCAAATCCTAGTAATCTATTGTCTGGGTTAGTCACTTCTATTCTTTTGTCTTCTTTAACTGGCGCTACTAAAAGCATATAAGGGCTTTCTCTATTTAAATTAAACCAATCTGAAGCCTTCTCTTTTAAAACTGTGGGCGCAAAGGGCCGGAAAGATTCTCGATATTTTATCTTTAGATTCATCCTTGATTGCATTTCAGGACTACGCGCATCGCCGATTATACTTCTTGCGCCCAAAGCTCGTGGCCCAAACTCTAAATGACCCTGAAACCATCCCATAACACTACCCTGAATAATTAAATCTGAAATTGCCCCTGGTATATCTGAATATGATAATTTCTTGTAAGACACTCCTTCCTTGATGAGAAATTTTTCTATATAATCATCACTATAAGATGGGCCTAATAACGAAGCCTTTTGTTTATCATTCTGCTCATCAACCTGGCGTTTATTCCTTAGGTATTTATACCAGACCAAAAGCGCTGCTCCCAATGCACCGCCGGCATCACCGCTGGCGGGCTGAGTCCAGACTTCCTTAAATGGCCCCTCACGTAAAATACGACCATTACCCACGCAATTTAAAGCCACTCCTCCGGCAAGACAAAGTTTATCCTGACCCGTAACTTTATATACATGCCGTACCATTCGAAGCATAATTTCTTCAGTTACTTTCTGAATTGAGGCAGCGATATCCATATCTTTCTGGGTTATTCTTGTTTCAGGAATCCTTGCAGGACCGCCAAATAATTTCTCAAATCGCCGATTAGTCATCTTCAGGCCATTGCAATAGCCAAAATATTTCATATTTAATTTAAAGGAACCATCTTCTTTTAAGTCTATCAAATTGTCTAAAATTAAATCTGTATACTTAGATTCACCATAAGGAGCCAGTCCCATTAACTTATATTCTCCTGAATTTACCTTAAAACCTGTATAATATGTAAACGCAGAATAGAGAAGCCCTAAAGAGTGAGGGAATCTTAATGTATATAACATCTTAATATCATTATCGTTACCTATACCAAAACTGGCTGTATCCCATTCCCCTACTCCATCCATAGTCAAAAAGGCTGCCTCCTTAAAAGGAGATGGATAAAAAGCACTGGCAGCATGAGATTCATGATGTTCGGTAAATAAAATCTTTCCTTTATAATTTAATTCTTTTCTGATCAATTCCGGAATCCAGAGTTTCTGCTTTAACCACAAAGGCATGCCTAAAATAAACTGCCTTATTCCAGAAGGCGCATAGCTAAGCGATGTCTCTAAAATCCTTTCAAATTTGATGAAAGGCTTATCATAAAACACCACAAAATCCAAGTCTTCTGCAGTAACACCGCCTTCCTTAAGGCACCAATTAATAGAATTTATCGGGAAATTAAAATCGTGCTTCTTGCGGGTAAAACGCTCTTCCTGAACAGCGCCGATAATTTCGCCATCCCTGATAAGGCAAGCTGCACTATCGTGATAAAAACAAGATATACCTAAAATATTCATTTCTCTTCAATTCTTGGTTTAATTGGGGGTGCTACTACCTCATAAACATCAATGGGTCCGGTTTTCTGAACGCACATTATATTTTTCTGTGGGCATTCTTGCGCTGGAAAACTTTTAATAAATTTAAGGCCTGGATTCTGAGGAATCTTTTCTAATTCATCCCTATCTTCAATCAATTCGGTTTGCAAATAACCTTCTCTATGCACCAAAGCATACTTTACTTCCATCCATTTCAAGACCCCAGCTATCTTTGGTTCTGATAATTTAGTAATGGTTTGAGCAACTTTATTTGCATAAGTCCCGGGGATTGTGCCATTAATAATTTTTTTCTCATGTTTGGTCTGACAGAACTTATACATCTCATTAGGCGAATCCGCATCTAAAGGATACTCCGCAGTTACAAAATCCCCTGGTTGCTCTTTAAGCCAATAATAAACTGCTGGAACTCCTGATACATCTATCATCTTATACGGCGGCCAGTTCCAGAATTCAAAGAGTACCAGTCCACAAAAGAAAACTGTCACCGCAATCTTGGATTTTTGGCTTTTGAATTTCTCCAGTAAAAATTTTAAGCCAAATCCTGCCAGCACTGCTACCGCCAGCATTACTACAATCCCGAAACGACAATATGCCCTATACATTGGTAAAATCTTATACATGAAAAAAGATGGCATATAAATCTTCAGCGGTCCAAGCTTCCACCACGGCGGTTGCGAGAATAACCAGGCGACCATTGCTAAAAATATAAAGAAACCGATATAAAAATCTTCTCTTTTATAGGGACTGTCCCCGTAGGGGACTGTCCCTAACTTGACTTCTTTTCTATTTTTCTTCCATTTTTTAAAGGCTATAAATGCTAAAGTTAACGGAATCCAACCCAAATAAAGAGCATGTTCGGTCAAGCTGTCGCCGTATAAATCACTACCAATAAATTGTTCGGTAAATTTGCCGAAAATAGGATTGACCACGGCCGGCAAGAAATAGCTCAAAGGCTTGGCCGATTGAATAAACAAGTCCTCGAAAGAACGATGATAAAAGTTATGTGCCGAAGCCGCGCTTTTATGATGCGATGCAGCCATCTTGGCGATTAAAGGAAAAAACTGGGCAAATAACAGCATAAATACAAAGATTGCGATATAGGAAACTCTTTTTAAAAGATTAATTACGGCCGTAATTTTGCCCCGATTACAAAAAATAAAATAAATGAAAAAGCAGCCCAGCACGACGGCAGTAAAATACATTACCGACCAATCAAAAGAAAATGCCAAAAGAATGCTTAAAAAAAATAAAATCCGGGATTTCCTTGAATCATTATCGCGTAGCCAGAATAACGAAAAAAGAACCAACGGGATCCATTGATTATAAGTTAGCCCTAAATGCTGCCAGGTTCGGACAAATTGGTATGGACAGAAAGCAAAAATTATCCCACTGAGTAACCCTGCCA
>Ga0315294_10001054_pt1 | contig 29759 bp, 23 predicted proteins | sample YL17G13_40_MG_FD_203626 | JGI IMG/M metagenome (GOLD analysis project Ga0315294, IMG submission 203626) | Sediment microbial communities from Yellowstone Lake, YNP, Wyoming, USA - YL17G13_40 | ecosystem: Environmental > Aquatic > Freshwater > Lake > Sediment | place: USA: Wyoming | collected... | reverse complement strand
GAAAGGAATCCATCTTGAATTACCAATTCTCAACTCCGAATTCCCAACCTATCAACCCATGCTTTTATCGCCTTTTATTTTTTCCCGGATTTTGTTGCGCTGAATTTTTGACGCCACCGGTCTGCCCTGAGGGAGGGATAAAGTTACAAAGTTGGAAACGTTCCAAAGTTCCAAGGACGGAATGGCTTTGCAACCTTTTAACTTTGTAACCTTGCAACTTATCCCTTTTGGCAGTGCCTGCAGCTCCCAACCCCCAACCCCTAATTCCCTTTTATTTGAGGTCATTTTCTCCGAAGACCAGTCCGCGGAATTGGAGGATTTGGGTGTCGGGTTTGGTCCAGCAGTCCTGGTACATGCCGGCTTTGTTGCAGGTATGCGCCAGGAATTCCTCGCGGGTCCAGCCGAACTCGGTCGGCACTTGCGGCAAAAGCAATCCCTGGTATGGGCCGTTCCTCATCAAGAGGCCGTCCTTGCCGACTTCAATCGACTCTATGCTCTTGATCGGAACCATGGGGCTGAGCACGGAAATCTCATACTCCAGTTTGGGCAGTTCCTCGGGGCTGACCGGGGGGAAGCGCGGATCGCGCTTGGCGGCGTCGCAGGCCACGTCGCGCACGCAGAGGAAAAGCGGTTCTATAGCGATGACGTGTCCGATGCAGCCGCGCAGTTCCCCGTTTTTCTTCAAGGTCACGAACGCGGCGCCGTTTATTTTCAGCCGCTCGAATTTGGTGTCCAGTTCGGGCCTCTTGTTGTCCCTGACAAAAGTCTCGACCGCGAGCTTGGCGATGCGCATCAACTCCCTTTTCTCTTCCAGGCTGAGCGGCCCGCCGTAGGGCTGCAACTCCTCGGACTCGGGCCGCGGGGCCGGGGTTTTTGCCGTGAGCGCCACCGCGCCATATCCCACCACTCTTTCCGGGTCCTTGCCGCTGGTGTCAAAGGAGTTCTTGTAAGTGATGACTTTTGCCGCGGCCTCCGGCATGTCTTTGACCAGGTTGAGAACAGTGAGCACCGGCGCGATCCCGCAGAGCGCCTGCCTGGTCCGGGCCAGGCCCTCGATGTCCATTTTTTCAATCAGCTTGAGCGTGGCCTTGTCAAGCTTATTGGCTTCCTGGTAAGGGTGAAAGTGGCTCATGTCCGAGCTGGCGATGAACACCCAGTCCGGCTCCGGGAACACCGAGTTCAGGGCGTCTGCGGTCTGTTTGGCCATGTTCTCGTCAGGCATGACTATGAGCACGATTTCCAGGCCGCTCCCGGCCGCGACTTGGAGGAAAGGTATCTGGACTTCGGCGGAATGTTCCTGGGCGAAAAAGCGGTCGTCGGCCACCACCCAGGGGCCTTGCGCGAGCAGCTGCCGGACCTTGTCGCGGTTGATCTTGGCCTTGCCCAGCGGGGTCTGGTAGTAGTCGGCGTCAAGCACCGCGATGCCGCCGGACGCTCCGATCCGGTGCGAGGGCGCGATGATCACGAACTTTTTCCTGCCCTGGGCCTGGATCGCCTTGTAGATGTAAGCCGCGACCGGGCCTGAAAAGTCGTGTCCCGCGTGAGGACAGATCACGGCCACCAGCCTGTCGGGAATCTCCGGGACCTGGGCCTGGGCCAGGTAAGTATCGATCTGAGACCTGAGCAGAGCCGGGTCTGCTTTGTAGAACCCGCCGGCGACAACCGGGCCGAAGACTTTTTCCGGAGCCTTGACGACCTGCTCCGGCTGCTTCTTGCAGGCAAACATGGCCAGAAAAACCGCGGCCGCCAGAACCAATGTGTTTCGCGCCAGCTTCATTTGAAATCCTCCGAGTCAAATTTTCGATAAAATTGCGCCGGGTGAAAAGACAGCTTCAGCCGTCTCCATGAAATTCTCGGGCTTTTCCGGAAACCGCGCAAGAGCGCGGCCGTGGCCGCGAAGATTCCAGCCAGGACGATAAATTTCCGGCGTCCGGGCCGCGTTTGCTTTTGGCCGCTCATTCCCACACCCCCTTGATCTTTGCTTGGCAGTATCCGCACTTGCCGGCCGCAATGTTGACCTCGCTTACGAAATATCCCTGGCGGCGGACCAGCAGTTTCTTGCACGACGGGCAATAGGTATTGTCCGCTTCCGGGACTTCCACGTTGCCGATGTAAACGTAATCGAGTCCCTCGGCCAATGCAATTTCGCGGGCCATGCTCAAGGTCTCGGCCGGGGTTGGCGGAAGCGAGCGGAGCTGGTAGAGCGGGAAGTAGCGCGAGAAGTGGAGCGGGGTATCGGGCCCCAGGTTTTGAATGATCCAGCCGCAGAGCTGTTTAATCATTTCCGGGCGGTCGTTGAGCGTGGGCACCACCAGGTTGGTGATCTCAACCATCACTCCCATCTCCACCGAAATCTTGCAGGCCTTGAGCACCGGCTCGAGCGAGCCGGAACATATCTCGCGGTAAAAATCCTCGGAAAACGCCTTGATGTCGATATTCGCGCCGTCAATGACCCGGCAGAGTTTGCGCAGCGGCTTCTCGTTGATGAACCCCGCGGTCACCAGCACGTTCTTGATCCCCTTCCGCCGGGCAAGCGCCGAGGTGTCGTAGGTATATTCGTAATAAATCACCGGCTCGGAATAAGTGTAGGCGATGGTCCGGCAGCCGGATGAGACCGCCAGCTCCACCACCCGTTCCGGCGGCAAGTCGTTGTTATTGGTGTCCTCGGGATTCACCTGCGAGATCTCCCAGTTCTGGCAGAACTTGCAGTGCAGGTTGCAGCCGGCGGTGGCGATGGAAAAAGCGTAACTCCCGGGCAGGAAATGGAACAGGGGTTTTTTCTCAATCGGGTCCTTGTGCACCGCGCAGGGCTTGCCGTAAACCAGGGTCACCAACTCGCCCTTGTAATTGATGCGCGACCTGCAGCCGCCCCGCTGGTTTTGGCCCAGCACGCATTCCCTGGGGCAAAGCTCGCACTTGACGTACCCGCTCATGGCCCGGCCTCTTCTTCCGGCGATTGAACCTTTCGGGCGAATTCCCCGGGCCTGATCCCCAGCCGGCCCTCGCGGGAAAGCCGCTCGATCCTTTTGACGTCCACCCGCTCGCCCCCGCCCAGGTTGCGCTCCCGCCGCTGCCCGTTAACCACGAGCGCGGCTATGATCAGGAGCGTGGCAAGAAGCAATGCCGCAAACTTCCAGTTTTCCTTCACCATCCGTATTTTAGCAGATCGAGCGGGAGATGGCAGGCTGAGTCCGGAATCCCCGGGGTTTGCAGACCGGCGATTATGAAACTAAAATAGCTGTTATGATCCATTGTCCCTATTGCGAAGGAGAAATAGCCCAGGGTCTGGAATTGTGCCCTCAGTGCGGGGCAAACCTGAAAGCCGCGGCCAAATTGGAGCACAAGGGATTCCCCAAATTTGTCCACCCGTTTGCGGTCATGGGCTACATCGTCATCATTTCCGCGCTGCTGGCTTTTCTCCAAATCCGTGCCCAGGCGGCCAGGAAACCAGCCCCCGAAAAAGCCGCAGTCAAGAGCGTTCCCGCGGTCCCGGCGCGCCCGCCGGCTTTGGTCAAGGAAATCATCACTCCTCAAAACACGACCGAGACCGACAAGAGATACATGGAAGTTGCGGGCTACGAAAAGGCGATCTCTCCGATCTTCGCCGCGGTGACCGACATTGACTCCAGGCTCAGCGACCCTGGTTTCCGGCTGGACTTCAACCAGATGTCGGCCTGGAATTCCATCCTGAACAGACTTTCCCGGCAGGCGGAGAACACCCTTACCCCGACCGGGCTGGGGCCGTGCCAGCCCGCGGTCAAGAACAGCGTTGACCAGATGAATTCGGCGCTGACCGCTTCGTGGAATTATCAGAGCAAGAAATCCCCGGACGCGCAAGGCCAGCTTAATGAAAGTCTCAACACCTCTCGCAGCCAGAAGAACTATTGCTTGAGCGTCATCGATATCCTGAAGAAGGATTTGGAAAAATCAGGGCTGAGCCACGGCGCCGAGGCGTTGATCCAGAACGCGATTCTGCCCGGCTCGGCCGGCGCGCCTGCTCCGGTCCCGGCCCAGGAAGGCGTCAGCCCCGCGGGTCCTGCGGCCCAGGAGCCGGCCCCTGCCGAGCCGCCGGCGCCCCCGCAAAGCCGCGGGAAAGGAGTTAGGGCAAGACGGCGTTCGCTCCAGAATCCTCAGGACCATCAAATCCCTCCGGAGCAGCCGCCGCCCGCGGTTTTGCCGGAGGAACAGGTTGAGCCCGGGGAGTCCCCGGTTGATCCTGATTCAGGTCAGACGGTGGAGCCGAACCCGGAGGATTTTGAGCGGCCCCCGCCCGAGGACAGCCCGGAATATCAGTAGTCCAGCTTCTGGATCAAATCGTCGGTTGCCGGCACGACTCCGCAGGGGGAAAACTCGGTGGGCCCGGTCCCGGAGATGAAAGCTTCCATCACGCTCTTTTCGGTGCAGGAGTTGGCCAGGAGCCCGGTGTTCTGGTCGATGCGGGCGAACTCGATATTTTCAGGAATGGGGAAATCGATCACCGGTCGGCCGGTCAGGGCAACCTTCATAAAAGAGATCCAGATCGGGAGCGCAACCTTGGAACCGCCATTGCCCTCGCCCAGGTTGCGGTTGAAGTCATCGTAGCCCACCCAGACCCCGGCCATGATTTCGGGAGAATAGCCCACGAACCAGGCGTCCCGGAACTCGTTGGTGGTGCCGGTTTTTCCGGCCAGCGGACGGCCCAGGGCGCTGGCGGCGAAGCCGGTGCCGCGCTGCACCACTCCCTGCAGCATATAGGTCATGAGATATGCGATCTGAGGGGTGATTGCGCGCTCGGCCTGGGGGAGGTATTCCATCCCGACCACGGAGGGGATCCTTTTTTCCCTGAGCATGACCAGGTAGGAATCGGGTCCGGGCTCCCCGACCTCGGCCGGGTTCACGGGCTTGACCTCTCCGCCCGCAGCCTTGAGGCCTTTGTCTTGCGAGGTGTCGCCGGAGGCCAAATCCATCTCCTCAATTTCAGCCTTCTTTGGGCCCGCGGCAGGGGCCGCCGGATGATTCCATTCCAGCAGGTTTCCCTCCCGGTCATAAACCCTGCGCACCATGTAAGGCTCCACCAGATATCCGCCCGAGGCGTAAACATTATAAGCCCGCGAGAGCTCCAGAAGCGACAACGGGTTGGTGCCCAGCGCGGTTGAGTAATTCCTTTCCAGCGCGCTCTTGACCCCGAGCTTGCGGGCAAAGTCTATGGTATATTGCACCCCCGTGGCTTCCATGATTTTGACGGAAATAGTGTTGATCGATTTCTCCAGCGCGGTGCGCATGGTGCGCGGCCCGGAAAACCTGCCGCCGTAATTGTCCGGGGTCCAGGTCTTGTCCGGGGCGTTTTCCTCCTGGTCCGCGTCCTGATAGTCATAAATGACCGGGGCGTCAAAGATGATGGTCGCGGCCGTGTAATCCTTTTTGGGCTGCTCCAGGGCCGCGCCGTAGAGGATGGGCTTGAACGCCGAACCGGGCTGCCGGAAGGACTGCAGCGGCCGGATCAACTGGCTCTTGTAAAAATCATAGCCGCCGATCAGCGCCTTGATCTCGCCGCTGCGCACCCCGAACGAGATCAACCCCGCTTCAACCTCCGGCTCCTGCTCCAGCGCGAAGCGGTATTCGGCCGGCGCCCCGGCCGACTCCTTCCGGTCCAGCACGCTCACCCAGATCGCGTCTCCGGGCTCAAATATTTTTTCCACCTGCCTGGGCCCCTTGGCCAGCGCCCATTTATAATCCGGCTCCGAGAGCCAGCCCCGGCTTGCCCCCACCCCCAGCTTGACCTTCTTTTTGGCCTTGTCCACTTCCAAGACCAGAGCCTTGTAGAGCGAGTTCAATTGCAGCGGGACCGCTTCCGGCGGCTTGGCCAGGGGGTCCCCGCCCGTGACCGTGTTGGTGTAAATCCAACGCTCCTTCATGACGGCTTCCTGCGATTGCAGCCGGGCCTCGGTCTCGCCGGGCTCAACCTTTGCGACCGGCCCGCGAAAGCCCATGCTCTTGTCCAGGCCCGACGGCCCGGCCAGCCCGTTGCGCACGCTGAAAACCGCGGCCCTCTGCATGGTGTAGTTCATGGTTATGAAAACCTTCAGGCCTTCCTTGTAAACCTTGTCGTAACCGTACCGGTTCACCAGATAGCGCCGGACCGCTTCAATAAAGTACGCGCTGTCGCTCCAATAAGGGTTGGACTGGTACTTGATCGTGACCGGCTCCTTGAAAGCCAGTTCAGCCTCCTGCCCGGTCAACATTTTTTCCTCAACCATGCGCCGGAGCACCAGCTTCTGGCGCGCCTTGGCCCGGTCGAAATGGTCGATCGGGGAGTAGATCGCCGGGCCCTTGGGGATCGCAGCCAGCATCGCGGCCTCAGCCAGCGTGACCTGGTCGATCGACTTTCCGAAATATTTTTCCGCCGCGGCCTCCACCCCGTAGGCATTGTGGCCGAGGTAAATCTGGTTCATATACAGCCAGAGGATGTCGTCTTTGGCGAGTTGGTGGTCTATCCTCCAGGCCAGGATCACCTCGCGGGCCTTGCGGGAGTAGAGTTTTTTCCGGGTGAGGAAAAACGTGCGGGCGAGCTGCATGGTGATGGTGCTGGCGCCTTCCTTGGGCCGCATCGCGATCACGTCGTGGTAAACCGCTCCCATCAACCGGTAGAAATCCATGCCGCTATGCTCATAAAACCGAGCGTCCTCCACCGCCAAAAAGGCGTTTTTGACTTGGGGAGGGATGACGGCAAAGGGCACCACTTTGCGGTATTCTTCGGCGAACTCGGTGATCAGGATTCCCTCGTCCGAGTAAATTTCGGTGTTGATCATGGGCTTGTAGTCTTCGATGACGTTAAGATGGGGCAAATCCCTGGAAAAGTACCAGTAAGTTGCTCCCGCAACGGCGCAGGCCAGCACCATGACCAGCAGGACCGCGGCCACAATCACCTTCCAAAAAGCTTTAACCGCCTCAAGCATCACCTGGAATTATACCCCCCGTGCCCGGCTTTTCAAAGGGAAGAACCGCGGCGTTGCTATCCGATATTATAGACACTCGCGGACGAGGTTTGGTTCGCCCTGAGACCGGCCCGGAGGGATTTCGGCCAGGAATAAGAAATAGCGTCTCTTCTAATTTTCAAGCCTTATATTCCATCCAAGCGCAAACTTCGGAGGAGGTTTTCTGCCATGGGCGTAAAAAGCGCAAAAACCGGAGCGAAACCGGCGGGTCCGGTTGCGGGGAAGAGCAAGGCGGAGGCGGCGGCCGAGGAAAAAATACGCGCGGTTTCTGACTATGGCCGGACTTTGATCGAATCCAGCCTGGACCCTTTGGCCACCATCTCCGCTGACGGCCGGCTCATGGACGTGAATGCGGCCACGGAAGCGGCGACCGGCTATTCCCGGAAAGAGTTGATCGGGACGGAATTTTCGCAATATTTCACCGAGCCGGAAAAGGCCCGCGCAGTTCATAAACGCGCCTTGCAAGAGGGTTTTCTACGGGACGTGGAGCTTGCGGTCCGGCGCCGGGACGGACACCTCGCCCCTATGCTTTTCAATGCTTCGGTTTACCGGGACGAGGGCGGCGAGGTCGCGGGCGTTTTCGTTGCGGCGCGCGACATCACCGCGCTCAAGCGCGCGGAGGCCGAGTTGCACCAGAGCCGTGAACGGCTGGCGGTGACTTTGCGCTCGATCGGCGACGGCGTGATCGCCACGGATATTGAGGGCAGGGTTGAGTTGCTCAACCAGGCCGCGGAATCTTTGACCGGCTGGATTCAGGAGGAAGCGCGCGGCCGGCCGCTGGAAGAGGTGTTCATGGCGGTGGATGAAAGGTCGCGCGAGCCGCGGTTAAACTTGCTGGAGCGGGTGCTGAAGGACCGGGAGATTGTTGAGCTGGGGGAGCACGCCGTCCTGATCTCGCGGGACAAGGTCGAACACATCATCACGGACAGCATCTCGCCGATTATCGGCAAAACGGGCGAGGTGCAGGGAGCGGTATTGGCTTTCCGCGACATGACCGAGAAGCGCAGAATAAGCGAGGAGCTGGAGATGGCGCAGCGGCTGGAGTCCCTGGGCGCGCTTGCGGGAGGGATCGCGCACGATTTCAATAACATGCTGATGTCCACGCTCGGCAACCTCTCGCTCATGAAGCTGGAGATCGATCCCCGGGCCGAACTGTTCAGCCACCTGATTGCCGCGGAAAAAGGCGTCGGCAAAGCCCGGGAGTTGACCCAGCAACTGCTGACTTTCTCGCGCGGCAACAAGCCCGTAAAGCAGGTCACCCACGTCTCGCAGTTGATTGAAGAGTCCTGCAATTTCGCCCTGCGCGGCTCGCGGTGCAAGTGCGAGTTCGCCCTGGCCCCCGGGCTCTGGCCGGTGGAGGTTGACCCGGGACAGATTTCCCAGGTGATCAACAACCTTTTGATCAACGCGGACCAGGCCATGCCCGGCGGCGGATACGTCACCGTGGGCGCGGAGAACGTCACGCTCGATGCCGGGAACCCCGCGGGACTGCCGGCCGGGAAATACGTCAAGGTCACGGTCAAGGACCAGGGCATCGGCATTCCCCGGGAATACCTGTCCCGGATTTTCGACCCGTTTTTCACCACCAAGCAGGGGGGCGCCGGACTCGGGCTGTCCATTTCCTACTCCATAATCAGGAAACATGACGGTCACATTGAGGTTAAATCCTCTCCGGGCAAGGGCGCGGCTTTCTTCATCTACCTTCCGGCGTCGGAAAAAGCGGTGCGGCCGCCTAGCGCGGAAGAGCTGGCGGTGCACAAAGGCACGGGCAGGATTCTGGTGATGGACGACGAGGAAACCGTGAGGGAGATCGCGGAAAAAATGATCAAAAAGCTGGGGTACGAGCCGGAGTTCGCCCGCGACGGCTCCGAAGCCCTGGAAATGTACATCAAGGCCGAGGATCAGGGAAGGCCGTTTGACGCGGTGATCCTGGACCTGACCATCGCCGGCGGCATGGGCGGGAAAGACGCGATCAATCGCCTGCTCGACATAGACCCCAACGCCAAAGCCATCGTGTCCTCGGGATACTCCACCGACCCCATCGTATCCGACCCGCAAAAATTCGGGTTCCGAGCCACCATCATCAAGCCTTACGAAATCAACACTCTGGGCAAAATCCTGTGCGAGGTCTTGAGCAAATAGCGAAATTATGGGACTGAAGTCTATCGCACTCTGGGGAGGCGGAATAAGCAAAGGTCAGGGGTTGCTGACCCGGCCGTTCTTGAGCCGGAGCACGCGGTGCATGCGGCTGGCCAGGGCCTCGTTGTGCGTGACAATAATGAGGGTGACGCCCTTGTTGCGGTTGAGTTCCAGGAGCAGGTCTTCGACTTTTTTCCCGGTCTCGGAGTCCAGGTTGCCGGTGGGCTCGTCGCACAGCAATAATTTGGGCTCCAGGATCATGGCCCGGGCAACCGCAACTCGCTGCTCCTCGCCGCCCGACAGTTCCCCCACCCGGTGATGAAGCCGCTCCGAAAGCCCCAACTCCAGAAGCACGGCCCGGGCCTTTTGCTCGGCTTCGGCCGGGCTTAGGCGCGCGATCAAGGCCGGAATCATCACGTTCTCCAGCGCGTCAAATTCCGGCAGCAGGTGGTGGAACTGGAACACAAAACCGATCTTCCCGTTCCTCACCCGGGCCAACTCCAGAGGCTTGAGTGAAGACAAATCCGCGCCGTCGTAAATGATCCGGCCGCGGCTCGGACGGTCGATCGCGCCCAGGCAGTGCAACAGCGTGCTCTTGCCCGCGCCCGAAACCCCCACCACCGCTATCGTCTCTCCCGCAGCCACCGTCAAGTCTATCCCCCGCAAAACCTCAACCGGCCCGCGCGGGTGAGGAAAGGTCTTCTCCAGCCCGGCTATCTCAAGTATGGCCGGTTTACTCATTTCCCTCTCCTGGGGTCAGGTCTTGACTTAAGACATAAGCATTTTTGCATAAGTACATATTCATTATAATACAATTTCGCGTTAAACATAAAACAGAGCTCTGACCCCAACTGGTTAGACCCCAACTGGTTATTCATAGCGGAGGCTCTCTGCGGGGTTCATTTTGGCGGCCTGTCGCGCGGGGTAGAGGGTTGAGATAAAGCTGATGAGCACGGCGAAAAGCGACACGCCGAGCACGTTCTGCCACCTGAGGACCATGGGCATGGTAGCAAACTGGTAAACGGTGGGGTCGATGGAGATGAGGTGGTATTTGATCTGGAGCCAGCAGAGGAAGCTTCCGAGTGCTGCTCCGATTATGGTTCCGATGACTCCGATGACGAGTCCCTGGTACATGAATATTTTCATGACCTCGCGGTCGGTTGCTCCCATGGATTTGAGGATTGCTATGTCGCGGTATTTTTCCATGACCATCATGACCAGGGTTGAGATGATGTTAAGCCCGGCGACCAGCACAATCAGGGCGAGGATTATGGAGAATGCCATCTGCTCGACCTTGAGGGCCGCGAAGAGCGGTCCGTGGGCCTCGGTCCAGGTCCTGACCCAGTAGGGGAACCCTCCGAGCCGTTTTTCGATTTCAGCGCCGGCCTGGTCGGCGAGGTAGAGGTCTTTGAGCTTGACTTCGATTCCGTCGGCTTGGTTGCCCAGGTGCAGGAACTTCTGGGCTTCTTCGAGGGAAATGAACACGAACCCGGAGTCGACCTCGTAGAACCCGAAGGAAAAGACGGCCACCACCCGGAATTTTCGGCTGCTGGGGGCGAGCCCCATTGGCCCGAGCGCTCCGGTGGGGCTGACCACGGAGACAATGTCGCCGTATCCCGCGCCGATGTTCATGGCCAGGTCGCGGCCGACGGCGATCCCGGGCAATTGTTCCTCCTCGCCCTTGAACGCGCCGGGCTTGAGGTAGTCCAGGCTGCCGGAGACCATCTGGGCGCCGATGGTGGTGGCCTTGAGCGCGGAGTCAGGATCGATGCCGCGGATCAGGGCTCCTCCCACGCGGGAGTTGAACAGCAGCATGACCTCGCTTTCCAAATAGGGGCTGGCGGCCACCACCTCCGGGACCTGGCCGATTTTTTCCGCCGCCTCTTTATAGTCTTCGATCCGGCCGTGATAGCTGAGCACGGTGAGATGGGAATTGGCGCCCAGGATTTTTTCCTTGATGTCCTCCTGCGCGCCGTCCATCACGCCCATGACCACGATCAGCGCGGCCACTCCCACCACGACCCCCAGGATGGAGATGAGGCTGATCACCGAGATGAACACCTGGCGCCTGCGCGCGCGCAGGTAGCGGAGCGCGATCATCCATTCATAGCTCATTCCTGGTCGCCTTCTCCATGGTCCGGACGGCGCTTGTAAAAGTGCCGCTCCAGGGTCTGATGATAACCGGTAAAGTCCTCGGCTTCATTCAAATCGGAAGAAATGGCCTCCAGCACGATCGCGAGCTTGGCGTCCAGGTTGTCGACCTGGTGGATGAGCATGGCCTCGGGCGTGGCCGGGAGCACCGGGCTGCCCCATTCCTTTTCGCCGTGGTGAGAGAGGATGACGTGCTCGAGGTGGAGCTTGAGTTCGTCCGGAAAGTCGGGAAGTTTCCTCAGCCTCTCGTCCAACATTTTGAGCCCGATGAAAATGTGGCCCTCAAGGTATCCGAGCTTGGTGTAGGAGATGGTTGTCCGGTATTCCAGTTCTTCCAGCTTGCCCAAGTCGTGAAGCAGCACCCCGGCCATGACCACGTCCAGGTCCAGGCCGGGATATACTTCCTTCACCAGAATCCTGGCGGCTTTGGCCATGTGCCAGAGGTGCTCGAGCAGGCCGCCCAGGTAGGCCTGGTGGATGTTGCGCGCGGCCGGGGCGCGCTTGAGCTTTTCCGCCATCTTCTCGTCGTCAAAAAACAGGTAGAGCAAGTCCTTGAGGTGGACGTTTTTAACCTCTTCGATCATCTTGAGGATTTCGGAATAGATCTTGTCAACGTCTTCCTTGGTGGCCGGCAGGAGCGCCGACCAGTCAACCCCTTCGTCTTCCTTGGCGCGGCGGATGCGCTTGATCTTGGCCTGGGTCTGCTCGCGGTACTCGTCAACCGTGGCTTCAACCTTGACCACGTCTCCCCGCTCAAAGGCTGACTTGAGTTTTTCAAAGTCGTCCCAGATCTTGCCGTTCAAGGACCCGGAGGAATCCTGCAAGTCCAGGTCAATATAGAACTTGCCGTCCTTGGTCTGCTTGATCCGCTTGGACTTGACGATGTAAAAACCGGCAAAAGCATCGCCCGGCTTCAATTCTTTCAGTTTCGCCTGTGCCATCACCGCGCCCTTTCCGCCGGGAATATTTGCGGGAAAACCCCGGCCAGGATTTTGCAGATGCGCTCCGCGGCGCCCTGGTTTTCCCGGACCAGTTCCAAAGCCCGTTGCCCGGCCCCGGCTCTTTTTTCCCCGCTTTCCATAAAGGCCGTCACCCGCCCGCGGATTTCCTCCGAACTCCGGACCACGAACCCGCCTTTCCGCTCCGCCAGCTTGATCGCTTCCAACGAATTATTTATCCTCGGCCCGAACAACACCGGAATTCCAAACCCGGCCGGCTCCATTACATTATGCACTTCCTTCCGAAAGCTTCCACCCACAAACGCCAGGTCCGCAGCCTGGTAGAGCTTGTAAAGCCTGCCGACGCCGTCAACAATCAAGGCTTTGGCGTCTCCGGCCGGTTTCCCGGCTTCAATTTCCGAAAGCAGCGCGGGGCCGCGGCCGGCTGCCGCGAGCCTGCGGCTCAACTCCCGGACGCGGTCCCCGGAAGGCTCATGCGGGGCAATGACCAGCTTCAGCGGTTTCCTCTCCAACCAGATTCCGGCTATGGCCGGGACAAGCGCCGCCTCGTCCTCGGGCCAGGTGCTGCCGGCCACGAGACAAAATTCGCGAGGGTTGCCGCGCCATTTCATCACCGCGGCGATGAGCGGGTCATCCGGGGCAATGGCGTTGATGCGCGCGATGGTCTCGTCAAACCGGGCGTTGCCCGCAGTGATGATTTTTCCGGCATTGACGCCCAAGCCGGCGATGGCCGCGCGGTCTTCCTCGCTCGCGGCCAGGATCAAGTCAAGTTCGCGGTAAACCCCGGCAAACCACCATCTGGCCAGGGGGTTGAGCTTGCCGGAATTTTCGGCCAGGCCGGCGTTGACCAGCGCGACTTTTACTCCGCGCTCTTTGGCGCGCCAGATCAGGTTGGGCCAGAGGTCGTAGCAGGAAAAGATAATCAGGGCCGGGTCAAGGATTTGCAAAAATTTTTCAGCGTCGGCTTTGCGGTCAAAGGGGAGGTAGGTTGCAAATTCGGCTTCCACCCCCTTGGCCAGCGTGGGCTCCAGCGAGGGCGAAAAAAAGCTGAGCACAAAGTTGATTGCGGGAAAGCTCTGGCGCAGGGTCCTGAGCACGGGCCGGGCCTGGAGGTATTCGCCCACGCTCGAGACGTGGACCAGCACGCGCTTGCCCGGGCCGAGCCGGGACACTTTGTGCGAGAGTTCCGCGGCCAGGTTTTTCCGGCGCAGGAGCCCGGTCCTGGCCTTTTGGTCAAATAAAGCCGCAACCCGGAACCCGGCCAGCCCGAGCGGGAGCGCAAAGCGGTTATAAATCGCGCGCTCGATCACCCGGCCTCCCTTGGGGTCAGAGCTCTACTTGGGACTTTACTTCCGGCGCTCATTGGGGTTTCTCTTTAAAAAATTTTTGGGCGGCCCGGACGACTTCCTGGGGCTCGATGTCGAGCATGCAGCGGAAATGTTTTTCCGGGCATTGGTCGGTACCGTGGAGCGAGCAGGGCCTGCAGTCGAGTCCTTGTTTTTCGATCACCGCCGCTTTTTTGCAGTAGGGAAAAAAACCCATTTCCCTGGTTGTTGGTCCGAAGATCGCGACCACGGGGGTGTCGCCGGCTGAGGCCAGGTGCATGAGCGCGGTGTCGTTTGAGAGCAGGATGGTTACGCTCCGGACAACCGCGGCGCTCTCAAGCAGGCTGAGCGCTCCGGCAAGGTTCATGACCGGGCCGGGAAATTCAGCCTTGAGTCGGCTCTCAACCTCCGCGGCCGCGGCTTTGTCCTCGGCCCCGCCCAGGATGACTATACCCGCTTTCAACTCCTGCGCCAGCTTGGCCCCGGCCGCGGAAAAATAATGCGCCGGCCAGATTTTGGTGAAGCGGCTGGCGCCCGGGGCGAGACCGACCAAGGCCTTTCCCGCAAGGCCGGCCGCGGAAAGAATGCTTTCCGCTTTTTCCAGGTCCGCCGAGGAGGGAAATATTTCCGCGCACAATCCATCCGGCTTGACCCCGAAATTCTTAAGCGCGGTGAAGTACCTTTCCGCGACCGGCGGGGCGTTTTTCATGAGGTTGATCCCAAACCACTTGAGCAGACGGCGCTCCAGGGAATACTTGCGCGAGCGCCTGCGCATTTTGGCGCCGCAAAAAAGCCGGACCAGTATGCTGCGGGGGTTGCTGTGGAGGTCGAGCACGAGGTCGTATTTTTCTTTCCGGAGTCCGGCCACCAGTCGCAGGAGTCCCCTGAAACCCAGGCTGGTGTCAAAGCCGACGACCTCATGGACCAGCGGGTGATGCTCCAGCAGCTCGCGGTATTTGCTCTTGGTCAGGAAATCGATTTGCGCCTGCGGGAACTTTGCCCTCACCGCGCGCAAAAGGGGCGTGGTCAGGATGATGTCCCCGATCGCGCTCATCCGGACAACCAGTATCCGCCTGATCTTATCCTCTCCGCTCCCCATCAGACCCTATGATAATACCAGCCCGCCTTGCTCCGACCAAATGGTTACGTTTCTCCTTTACGAGCGGGTGTTTTAGCCTAAACGTTTTACGCGGTTGTTCGAGGACAAGAGTATCTGCGCTATTTTTTCAATGGCCTTTCGAAGTGAAGGCGTAGGCCCCTGAGCCGAGCTCAAAGACGGCGGAGGTGTTTTGCATTCGGAGGAAATGGACGCCGGGTGATTTGTTTGCCGGCAATCCGCTCTCAAAGACGTCTTCGGGTTTTTGCGCGGGGATGAAGACGGTTGCAGTGGTGTTGGCGGGGATGGTGAGTTCGAGTTGGAACCGGCTGCCCTGGATGCGCCAATGAGTAGTGATCTTTCCGCGGATGGAATCATAACTTGCCTTGGCGTAAGTGATTCCCCCTCCGGGCCGGGGGCGGATGATGATTTTTTTGAACCCGGGTCCGTCGGTATCGATCCCGGCCAGGGTTGTGAAAATCCATTCCGACACCGCGCCGTAGGCGTAGTGGTTGAACGAGTTCATCTGCGGGGTGTTGAACCCATGCTCCTGGGTGTAGCTGTTCCAGCGCTCCCACATGGTGGTTGCTCCCTGGGTGATGGGGTATCCCCAGGAGGGGTAGCGGGTGTTGAGGATCAGTCGGTAGGCGACGTCGGTGCGTCCGATGTCGGAGAGGGTTGGCAGCAGGAGGCTGGCGCCGAGGAACCCGGTGGAGAGGGACCAGTCGCGGTCCTTGATCTTGTTGATCAGTTGTTCGGATGCGGCGGGCCGGAGTTCCTGCGGGATGAGCCCGAAGCGGAGCGCCATGAGGTATCCGGTCTGGGAGTCTCCGGAGATTCTTCCGTTGGGCGATGTGTAACGCTCGGTGAAAGCCTTGCCCACGTTTTCAAAGGTGCTCTGGTATTTTTCCGCGTCCCCGGTATTTCCGAGCGCGGCGGACATTTGGGCCATGAGTTTTGCGCTGTAGCCGAAGTAAGCGGTTGCGATGAGGTCTCCGGGCGTGGGGTCTGAGAGGTTGAGCCAGTCGCCGTAGGTCCCGAGCGGAGGAGACAGGTATCCGGGGCTTCGCTGGGTGAGGAACTGGAGGTAGCGGGCCATGGCCTGATAGTGTTTTTCCAGGATGCGCTTGTCGCCGTAGAACCTGAAGATGTTCCGGGGGCAGATGATGCCGGCGTCTCCCCATCCCGCGGCTGCATTGGCCGCGACCCTCGGGGCCACGTCCGGGAAAGCGCCGTCCGGGTATTGGCCATCCTCCAAATCAACCAGCCACTTGGTGAAGAAGGGCGCAACGTCCATGTTGAACGCCGCGGCCGGGATGAACACCTGGGCGTCCCCGGTCCAGCCCAGGCGCTCGTCGCGCTGCGGGCAGTCGGTGGGGACTTCGAAATAATTGGAGCGCTGGCCCCACAAGGTGTTGAGGTAGATTTTGTTGACCAGGGGGTCGGATGATTCGAAGCTGCTGGTGATCCGGAGGTCGGAATGAGCCACGATGCCGGTGATGGAATCGAGCGTGGGCGTTCCAGGGAAGCCGGTGAGTTCCACGTACTGGAAGCCGTGGTAGGTGAAGCGCGGCTCCCAGGTTTCAACGTCCGAGCCTTTGAGGACGTAGCTGTCGGTGGCGCGGGCGGAGCGGAGGTTCAGGGTGTAGATGTTCCCGTCCTTGTTCAGCCGCTCGGCGAAGCGGAGGGTGACTTTATCGCCGCGCCCGCCTTGGACCTTGAGTTTTGCCCAGCCCGCGAAGTTCTGCCCCAGGTTGAAGACATAGACTCCGGGCCTGGGCGAATTGAGCTCGATCGGCCTGATCTCCAGGGTCTTTCTCACCGGGATGCCGGGATAGGCCTCAAGCGGAACGCTGACGGACTCGGTCAGGTCCACGCGCTTCCAGTCGCGGTCGTCGAACCCGGGCTGATCCCAGCCCGGCATTTCCAGGCGGGCGTCGTAGGCTTCGCCGGCCTGCATGTCCGCTTCCCGGATCGGGCCGCAGGATGCGCGCCAGGATTGGTCGGTGAGCACAACTTCATTCGAGCCGTCCTCATACTCGATCTGCAACTGACCGCGGAGCCGGAGTTTGGAGCCGTAGATGCGCTGGCCCCTGCCGCCCACGTTGCCCGCGTACCAGCCGTCGGAGAGGATTGCGGCGAGCGCGTTTGCGCCCGGACGGAGCATGGAGGTGACGTCATAGGTCTGGTAGTAAATGCGCCGGTTGTAGTCGGTCCAGCCGGGGGTGAAGTAGTCCGCTCCCACTCGCGCGCCGTTGATGCGGATTTCGTAAAGCCCGAGCGCGGTGGCGTAAAGGGTTGCCCGGCGCACGGGTTTTTCGACTTTGAATTCTTTGCGGAGGTGAGGACTGGGGAGATAGATTTTGCCGAAGCCGAGTTTGAAGGGATTCCGGAGCATGGTCAGGGCGAGGTAGGTCTTGCGGTCCAGGGATTGCAGCGGGCTGTCCAGGCCGATCCAGCGGGCTTTCCAGTCTTCGGCTTTGAGCAGACCCATGCTCCACGTGGCCGGAGCGCTCCAGGGAGACGGCCGGCCTTGATTGTCCCAGACCATGAGTTTCCAGAAACAACGCGCCCCTGACTCAAGCGGCTTGCCGGCATAGGGAATCTGGATGGTCTCGTCGGAGTCAACCTTGCCGGTATCCCAAAGGTCGCCGATTTCTCCGGCGAGGTTGGCTTCGCTTGAGGCGACCAGGATGCGGTAGGCGGATTGCTTCCGGCCTCGCTCATTGGATTCCACAATCCAGTCCAGCCGGGGAGCGCTGGTGTCAATGCCGAGCGGGTTGAGTTTGTATTCGCAGCGCAGCCGTAAGGGCTTAAGACCCGAGCTTTCCGCGGCCGGACACGGCCCGGGCGCGCAGAGCGAAAACAGCGCTATTGCGCAAAGATCGAACAGGAATGATTGCCGGATGCTGTCCCTCATCGCACTCGCCCTCCTTTGAGTTCGCGAAACCTGAAATTTCAAGACCTGATGGCGTGGAAGACGGGCGTCCCTGTATAATAAGCAAACCAGGGAACAGGAGGCCCGTCATGGAGAATACTCAAGGTTTAAAGAGCCTTGCGGGGAATTCCCGCAGCAAGCAATCTAGCATCAAAGCGATGGCCGCGCAAAACGGCGCCGGTTGCGTATCCGCTTCCGTCTTAAAGAGAGCGGCGAAGGCAGGTTTTGGTCTTTGTTTTCTATTTTTGGCCGCGGCGGCGTTTGGGGAGAAGCCTGCAAGGAATCCTCTTCCGACCCGGACACCCAACCTGGAGATCATGCGCTCCGCGCACCGCGGGGTGTCAGCGTATGCGCCCGAGAACACGCTGCCCGCGATCCGGAAGGCCATCGAGTTGGGCTATGCTTACGTTGAAATCGACGTGCGTTACACCAGAGACGGGGCGCCGGTGCTGATGCACGACGGCTCGCTGCTCCGCACCACCAATGGCTGGGGCAAAGTGTCTTCCAAGAGCCTCTCGGAAATAAAGAAGCTGGACGCGGGCTTTTGGCGGGTCGGGTTCCGGGGCACGGAGGTCCCGACTTTGGAGCAGGCTCTGGAGCTTATGCAAGGCAGGATCAAGTTGTACCTGGACCTTAAGCAAGGGGTGAGGCCGGAGCTGATCGTCCTGCTCAAGAGATATGGTTTTTATCCTGACAACCTGGTGGTGTGTTGCGCCATTGACGAGTTGTTGAAATACGAACCGGAGGCGCCGGTGATGCCGTTTCTGGGTGACGCCGGTCCGGTTGAAGAGTTGCTCAGGCAATATCCCTCCGCGGTGGCTTTTGACTCCAAGTGCGGCCAGCTTACCGCGGAGATGGTCAGGGAAGCGCACCGGCACGGGGTAATGGTCTTTACCGACGCGCTGGGCCTGTCGAGTGAAAAATGCATGCGCCGGCCGATTGAATTCGGCGCGGACGTCATCCAGTTTGACAACCTCCGACTTTATTCCAAAGTGCTCGCCCGGATGAAAAGCGAGTCCAGGGCGCCGGCTGAAAATTAGTTCATGGGCCTATTTCCGGTAGTAATCAAGGACTTTATTCACGGCTTGGATCACACTGTCCGCCTCGGAGTCGGTCATGGCCGGGAAGAGCGGGATGGAGAGCACCCGGTCGGAGGCGTATTCCGCGTTGGGCAGCGAGCCCTTTTTATAGCCGTACTTCTGGCGGTAGTAGGGGTGCTCCGGCACGCTCCGGAAGTGGATGCCGATGCCGATCCCTTCGGCCTGCACCGCGTTCATGACCTGGTCGCGGTCGGCCTTGAGCATCTCGGTCCGGATCACCAGCACGTAGGCGTAATGGGCGTGCTTGTTTTCCGGCCCGGTGCCCAGAAGCTTGAGCCCGGGCTCATCCGAGAAGGCCGCGTTATAGCGCTCAACCAATTGCTTCCTGCGCTTCCAGAAATGGCCGATCTTTTTCAACTGCTCGATCCCGAGCGCGGCCTGCAAGTCGAACATATTGTATTTGAACCCGGGGTAAATGATGTCCCAGTGGCGGTAGCCTTCCATGCCGTATCTTTTCCAGGCGTCGCGGCTGATGCCGTGCAGGCTCAGGATGCGGACCTTCTCGTCAATTTTTTCGTCGTCGGTGGTGAGCATGCCGCCCTCGCCGGTGGTGATGTTCTTGTTGGCGTAGAAGCTGAAGCAGGTGGCCGAACTACCCAGGCTCCCGACCTTGCGGCCCTTGTATTCGGTCTCAATCGCGTGCGCGGCGTCTTCGATCACCGCGAGCTTGCGCTTTTTGGCCGGCGCGAAAATCTTGTCCATGTCGCAGGGCGCGCCCAGGAAATGCACGGGTATGACCGCCTTGGTTTTGGATGTGATCTTTTTTGCGATTTGCGCGGGATCGATGTTGAGGTCGTCGGGAAGCACGTCGGCGAACACCGGTTTGGCGCCCACGTGCTCGATCACGTTGACGGTGGCGGCGAAGGTTATGGGGGTGGTGATGACCTCGTCCCCGGGACCGACCCCGAGCGCCACCAGCGAAAGGTGGAGCGCCGCGGTGCAGGAATTGAGTCCCACCGCGTATTTGGCGCCGGTGTATTGCGCGAACTGTCTTTCGAAGTCAACGGTCCGCTGGCTCTTGGTGACCCAGCCCGAACGCAAGACTTCAATAACGGCTTTCTCCTCTTCCGGGCCGAACCAGGGGCGGTGGAAGGGCAAAAAGTCCTTGCGCACCGGCGTGCCGCCGTCAATTGCCAATTGTTTTTGCCTGGACATGCGCTTTCTCCTTATTCTTTCCGGGCCAGGGCCAGAATCGAAAGCCCGAAGGGCAGTGGCATTCGGCCCAGCAATTCTTTTTCCGCTTGAAAAATCCCGAAGAACAGCCGGTTGATAACCGGGGGCAACGCGGGCAGAAAGTCGCCCGGAACTTTTTTCCTTTGGAAAATCCTTTCCTTAAACCGCTGGATCAGGGCGAGCGGGAACAGGAAAAAATTGTAATAGCTTAAAATTGTCGCCCTGAGCCCGGCGCCGCTCAAAAGCGCATTCACCTGCGTTTTGTTATACCTTCGGAAATGACCATGGTCGTCCATATCCGACCACATCCACTGGAACGCGGGCACGGTGAGGATGAGCTGGCCTCCGGGCTTGAGCACGCGGCTGATCTCGGCCACGACGCCCAAGTGGTCCCGGACGTGCTCAATGACGTCGAACGCGAGGCAGGCGTCAAAGCAACTGTCCCTCAGGGGCAGGCTCGCGGCGTCGGCCCGGGCGAGATCGGTCAATGCGTTCCGGGCGCAGAACCCGAGGGCGTCCGCGCTTTGGTCCAGGCCGAGGATGAAGCCGTATTTGGCAAACCTTTGCGAGATCAGTCCTGTCCCGCAGCCGAGGTTCAGGATGTGGGCGTTTCGGGTCAACACCCTTTTCCGGAAAACGTGCTCCACGATTTCAGCCCTCGCCTGGTACCACCAGTAGGCTCGCTCGTTGTCATAGGTGGTCTGATAATCCTCTTTTTCCATCCTAGTATTTTGCGATTTTGCCGTCCTCGGTCAGGATCGGAACGGTCCGCATCCAGCGCAGCGGCTCCCACCATGAGCGGTTCTTCTGGTACCATTCGATGGTGGCCGGGAGCCCCTTCTCCAGGCTGGTCTTGGCTTTCCAGCCCAGGATTTTCGCGCTCTTGTCGGTTGACGAAATATGCTTGTCGACCTGCCCGGGCCGCTCCGGGATATAACTCAAGAGCGACTCGTCCTTGCCCATGACCTTCAGGATTTGTTTCGCGATATCGAGCACCGAGGTTGCGATCCCGGTCCCGACGTTGAACACCTCTCCCCGAACCTTCTTGATCTCCGCGTGGAGAGCGGCATCGATGCCCTCGGCAACGTCCTCCACGTAAACCCAGTCCCTGGCGGCCGAGCCGTCCCCGTGAACGGTGATCGGCTCGTTCAGGATCACGCTGGTGATGAACCTGGGCACGGCTTTTTCCAGGTGCTGGTGCGCGCCGTAGTTGTTGAAGGGACGGATGATGACCGCGGGCAGGTTATAGGTGGTGACGTAGGAATAGACCAGCCGGTCCGCGCCGGCCTTGGCCGCGGCGTAGGGCGTGAGCGGCTTGAGCGGATGGTCCTCGTCCATGGGCTCCCGGTCCGCGGTGCCGTAAACCTCGGAAGTGGAGATGTGGATGAAGCGCTCGATCTTGTCCTTGTATTTGAGCACCGCGTTGGCGATGGTCTGCGTTCCCAGCACGTCGGTCTCGAAGAAGATGCGGTTGTCAAAGATGCTGCGCGCCACGTGGGTTTCGGCCGCGAAATGGACCACCGCGTCCGAGCGCGAGACCAGTTCGTTGACCAAAGTGATGTTGTTGACGTTGCCGTACCAGAATTCAAACCGGTTGCTGTCTTTCAGCTCCCCGGGCAAATTGTCGGGATTGCCCGCGTAGGTCAGCGCGTCCAGCAAAATGATGCGACAATCCGGATACTTCCTGAAGCAGTGGCGGATGAAGCGGCTGCCGATGAAGCCCGCGCCTCCGGTTACCAGCAATGTTTTCATACTACCTCCCGTTAACGAAGTGATGAAAGGTCTGGAGCGCGCAAGTCACTTGGAACCCCAGATTTGTCAAAGCCCTTTGCACAAACAGATTGTTCAACTGCGTCGAATACCTTAACACGGCTATTCTATTCTTGAAGTGGTTTTGCGCAAAATTGACCATGCCGGTGTAAACGCCCCGGCCGCGGAACTCGGGCGCCACCCCCACCAGCGGGATCTCGCCCACGCCGAAGCCCAACCGGCGGCTCAACTCGCCACGGGTTTCCAGCGTGGCGATCCCGGCCAGCCGGCCCCGGACCAGGGCCAGGATGACGCGGTCCGCCATTCCCTTGCAGGAATTGAGCAGCCACTGGAAGTAGAGCCGGTCGGAGCGGTCGCGGTCCAGGTTGGGGTCGCGGTGGAACCGGCCCGGGTATCCCTGGAAGATGGGGGCCACCGAGTCTTTGACCAGTTGAAAGTCGCTCGGGCGGTAAAACCTGAGTTCGCAGCCCGGCTTCACCCGCGGCGGGGTCCTGCGCTTCCGGTAATCGTAAGCGTAGATGACCATGGTGTCCGCGAGGTAGAACCCGTTTTTCTCCAGTGCGAGTATGGCGTTGAAATCATCCGCGGAGAGGCGGGCGGACAGGTGTTGGAAGCCCTGGTCTTTGAGCCGGCGGAGCGCGGTTTGGATCAATAGCTTTTTGGCCGCAAAGTCGAGCTCCTGGTTCACGCCGCCCAGGACGTGCCTGATTCCGGCCATGGGCAGCCCGAAATGCGCGCTGTCCCACTTGAGCGGCTGCCAACTCAGCAGGGCCACGGGTTCGGAGCCGGATTTGGCGAGCAGCATCTTCAAGCCCGAGTCTCTTGCGCTCCGGACTTGATCGCGGAAAAGGGCCGCAAGCGCTCCCGGCGGAGCATCGGTGAATTCATGCCCGTCCTTGAATTCGGCCTTTTCCAGAAACCGCCCCAAACGGGAAAGGCCTCGGGGGCTTATTTTTTCCAGGACGATCTTATCGGTTTTCATTTTCCGGGCCTCTGCGCAGGATTTCCCGGATCAGGAAGTCGGGCCGGCGGCGGCTTTCGATGTGGACGCGGGCGAGATATTCTCCGATCACTCCCAGGAACAAGAGTTGGACTCCTCCGAAGAAGACCACGGCCGCGAAGATGCTTGCGTATCCGGGCACGGTCACCTCCAGGAACAATTTCTGGACCATGACCCTTGCGGCGAGTATGATCCCGGCGATGGACACCAGGAACCCGATTCTGGCCGCGAGCCTCAAGGGATATTCGCTGAAGCTCACGGTCATGGCGATCAAGAGTTGCAAGAGCTTTCTCATCGAGTAGTGGGTGGCGCCCATCCGGCGCGGGGAGTGCTCTACTTCCACGCCGATGCTCCTGGCCCCCAGCCAGGTGAACAACCCGGTGAAAAATTTATTCCGTTCCGGGCAGGCGTTAAACGCGGCCACAAACTGCTGGCGGATGGCCATGAACGCGCTGATGTTTCCGCCCGCGCCGAACAGCTTTTTCAAAATCGACTCGGCCACCAGCGACCCGGCCCGACGCAATAAGTTGTCTTTCCTCCGCCGGCGGATGCCGAAGGCCAGGTCGTAGCCCTGGTTGATCCCGGCCAGGAGCTTGGGGATTTCCTCGGGAGGGTTCTGGAGGTCCGCGTCCATGATCACGACCACTTCGCCCGTTGCCTGGCTTAAGCCCGCGGCGATGGCCGGGTGCTGTCCGAAGTTGCGGCTGAAGCGGACCGCGACCACGTGTTCGTCGGCCTGCGAAAGGCCGCTCATGATTTCGAAGCTCTTGTCGCTGGAGCCGTCATCGACCAGAATGATCTCATAGTCCCGGGCGAGCGCGCTCAGCACGGCGCTCAGCCGGCGGTGCAGTTCCCGGAGGTTGGACTCCTCGTTAAACACCGGGACGACAACGCTTATCTCCCTTGCCCTTGCTTGCGCCATGGAATTGTCGCGCGGCATTGCAGACTAATATTTTAATCGATTATGCCGGGATGGCAATCGCGCGAGCGCGGTCCCGGGCAGGCTCGCTCGCACAATCTCAGGCTGTGAGCGAATTCTTGACGATGGCGGCGAAGCTCTCGGCTGTCAAGCTGGCGCCTCCGACCAGCGCGCCGTCGATGTCTTTCTGCGCCATCAGTTCCTTTATGTTCTCCGGCTTGACCGAGCCGCCGTAGAGGATGCGGATGGAGTCCGCGAACTCGGCGTCGTAAAGTTCGGCCAGGAGTTTGCGGATGAAGACGTGCGCTTCCTGGGCCTGCTCCGGAGTGGCGGTCTTGCCCGTGCCGATGGCCCAGACCGGCTCGTAGGCGACCACGATTTTGGCCGCGTCCGCCTTGGGAAAAGTCATCAGCCCGCTCCGGACCTGGCGGTCGATCACCTTCAGGGTTTTTTCCTGCTCGCGCTCCTCCAGCTTCTCGCCGATGCACATGATGGGAGTAAGCCCGGCCGCGATCACGGCCTTGAGCTTCTTGTTCACCGACTGGTCGCTCTCGCTGAAATATTCCCGCCGCTCCGAGTGGCCGATGATGGCGTAAGAGCAGCCCACGTCCTTGAGCATGGCCGGGCCAACCTCGCCGGTGAACGCCCCGGAGTTCTCCCAGTAAACGTCCTGGGCCGCGAGCCCGATGTTGGAGCCCGCCAGCACCTTGTTCACCCGGAAAAGCGCGGTGAACACCGGCGCCACCGCGATCTCCGCGGTCTTGACGTCCTTGAGCGCCTTCTTGAGCGCTCCCGCCAGTTCCGCGGACTCCTCCACCAGCAAATTCAACTTCCAGTTGCCGGCTATTAAAGGTTTACGCATCAAATCCCTCCTGAAATCAGCGTTTGGATTGCGTCAGCCCCGCCTTAAAGCGGGGCTTCAGATTTTGAGCGCGGCCACGCCCGGAAGTTCCTGGCCTTCCAGGAATTCCAGCGACGCGCCCCCGCCCGTGGAAATATGGGTGATCTTATCCGCCACTCCGGCCTTGTTCACCGCGGATACCGAGTCCCCGCCTCCGACCACGCTCATGGCGCCCGAGTCCGCCACCGCTCTGGCCAGCTCCATGGTGCCCCGGTCAAAGGGCGGGGTCTCGAACGCTCCGGCCGGACCGTTCCAGAAGATGGTCTTGGCCCGGCTGATTTCATGTTTGAACAACTCAACCGTCTTGGGCCCTATGTCCAGCGCCATCATGTCCGCGGGGATTTTCCGGACCACGTTGCTCTGCGCGCCAGGCTCCAGCGCTCCCGCCACCACGTGGTCCACCGGGAGAATAATCCTGACCTTGCGCGCCTTGGCCCGCTCCATAATTTCCTTGGCCAGACCAACCTTGTCTTCCTCCACCAGGCTCTTGCCCGCGGCCTGGCCCTGGCTTAAGAGGAAAGTATAGGCCATGGCCCCGCAGACCAGCACCTCGTTGACCTTGCCTAAAAGGTTCTGGATCACCGGGATCTTGTCCGAGACCTTGGCCCCGCCCAGGATGACTATGAAAGGCGCTTCCGGGTTTTCCAAAAGCCTGCCCAGGTACATGAGTTCTTTTTCCATCAGGAACCCGACGCCCTTTTCGCTCACGTATTTGGTTATGCCCACGGTGGATGCGTGCGCCCGGTGCGCGGTGCCGAAGGCGTCGTTGATGTAAACCTCGCACAGGGCCGCCAGCTTTTCCGAAAAAGCCGGGTCGTTCGCCTCTTCCTCCGCGTGAAAACGCAGGTTCTCAAGCAGCACCACCTGGCCCGGCTGCAACTCCCGCGCGATCTTCTTCACCCCGTCTCCCACGCAGTCGTCCGGGAAGATCACGTCCCTGTTGATCAGATGGCTCAGCCGCTCGGCGACGTTGATCAGCGAGTACTGCTTGTCCGGCTTGCCCTTTTCATCCTTCGCAGTAGTACTGCTACGGAGAACGGAGGGCCGGCCCAGGTGGCTGGCCAGGATCAGCCGCGCCTTCTTCTCCAGCGCGAAAGTAATGGTGGGCAGCGACGCCTTGATCCGGGTGTCATCGCTGATCGCCCCGGTCTTCTTGTCCTGGGGCACGTTGAAGTCAACCCGGATGAAAACTCTCCGGCCCTCCAGGCTAAAATCACGTACGGTCCTGATCGCCAACGAAAACCCTCCCTTCGGCTTGAGTCCCGCTTTAAGGCGGGATCCGGGCCGAAAGCCTTAAACCAGCTTCCTCGTCAAATCCACCAGCCGGTTGGAATAGCCCCATTCGTTGTCGTACCAGGCGATAACTTTAACCAGGTTCTTGTCGATAACGTAGGTGCACTTGGCGTCCACCGTGGCCGAGAAAGTAGTGTGGTTGAAATCTATCGATACCAACTCTTCCTCGGTGTAGTTCAAAATGCCCTTGAGCGGGCCGGCCGCGGCCTTCTTCATCGCATCATTGATTGACTCCACCGTGGCTTCCCTGCCCAGCTCCGCCACCAGGTCAACCAGCGAGACGTTGGGAGTGGGCACCCGCAGCGCCAGCCCGTTGAGCTTGCCCTTCAAGTGGGGCATGACTTCGCCCACCGCCTTGGCCGCGCCGGTGGAGGTCGGGATTATGGACATGGCCGCGGCCCGGGCGCGTCGGAGGTCCTTGTGCGGCAGGTCCAGGATGCGCTGGTCGTTGGTGTAGGAGTGCACCGTGGTCATGAGCCCGCGGGTCACCTTGAAGTTGTCGTCCAGCACCTTGGTCACCGGCGCGATGCAGTTGGTGGTGCAGGATGCGTTGGAGATGACGTTGTGTTTGGTCTTGTCGTAGGCCTTGTCGTTGACCCCGATGCAGATGGTGATGTCAACCTCTTTGCCCGGGGCCGAGATCACCACCTTTTTCGCCCCGGCCTTGAGGTGCTTTTCCGTATCGGCGCGCTTGGTGAAACGGCCGGTGGACTCCAGCGCCACTTGCACCCCCAGGTCCTTCCAGGGAAGTTCCGAGGGGTCTTTGGCCGAAAGCACCTTGATCTTCCTGCCCGCAACCACCAGGCTGTCGCCCTCGGCGCTCACCGCCACATCCCAGGTGCCATGCACCGAGTCATGCTTGAGCAGGTGCGCGAGAGTGGCCGCGTCAACCACGTCGTTAACCGCAACCACCTCTACGTCGCTCCCTTGAGCGATCCGAAGATAGCACCTCCCGATCCTGCCAAAACCGTTAATCCCGACTTTAATAGCCATATCGCCCCTCCTTGATTTTGCGGTCTGATGCCCCGACTTGAATGCCCGGCCTCTTGCCTGAGTAATATTAGTTAATTTAGATGTCTTGTCAAGGGCGAAAAATGACGCTCGCGCGGTGCTTCGGGATTGCCGCGGCATTATTATGTGTGCGAGCAACTTCAATCGCGAATTCCCTGCCCCAGGCAGGGGGATGGAATCGGCCAAGCAGGCGTGCCGTTCAGATCTGGACTTCGTAGACCTCGGGAATGTTTTTGATCAGGAGTTGGGGCCGGAAGCACCAGGCGATCATGTTGACGGCCCGAAAGTAGGGGAAGAAGTGGCTACGGAACGACTCTTGACTCGGCCTTTTATAGATGGCCCCGTTGATCCCTTAGGGCTTAGAGTTTGTGACCAAAAATTTTTCTTGCATATTTATTGACAATTACATATGATTGGAGTATGGCTGGTTTATGGGTATCATGGTATCATTGCGCGGCTGGACCGGTCACGGGCCGTCACGCCGTGAGGCCGCCCAAAAAAGGAGGTGTTATGAGTGCGGTTTCCATGGCGCAGGTTGGCCTGAGCAGAAGTCTGAGAAGACATGGGCTGGTTCGAACCGCCGATCCCGAATTTCAAGGTCTGGCCGCAGCCGGCGGATTCGATGAGCCAAGAACCAAAAAGGAGACAAGGCAATGAGCAAGCCCTACTGGTTTGATGACCTCAAAACGATTGGAAAGATGAACAAGGAAGAGACGGAGTCAATACTCAAAGAGTTGGAGGGAGGCGAGCCTGCCGTCAGAGGCGCTCGAATTGGCTTGAGGAAGCCGCTTGGAGTATGGCCCTTCAACGACCGGGCCTGGAAACATACTGCCCATGCATTTGGCTACATCGCGCCGGCCGGTCCGGGAAGCGGGCTGGTGCCGATCACTCACGCGGGCAACATCTCTGCTGATACAAGCCTGCAGAACTCCCGGATAACCGTCACCCTGGACAGATTCCGGGTGGCTGACTATCCCGGAATTGGCATGCACCAGGTGCTCTTCGATTTCTACGGGCAAAACCAGGTTGCGGGAAGCGCGGAGAATTTGCACTTCAACTCCGCTTTCAGGGCCATGGAAGGCCAGGGAGTGGCCGCCATAAACTATCCCATTTTCGTGGGACTAAATGTCGGTACGATGGGCGTTTCCTTCAAATGCTACACCATCAACGTCAAGAATGACGTGGATGAAGCTTTTCTCAAAGCTCTGGAATCCGACGTTTTCAAGGCCGGGTTGAAACTCACCACCGTGCTGCAACCGGCCATTGCGCCCTTTTCCGAAATGGCCGTCAACTTGACCAAGACCGTAGCCTCGCGCAACCGGAATGTCCCGGTCCAGGATTTTTTCATGGGACTCGATTTTGGTACTACTGCAACCGGCGCGCGCCTTGCGGTCGGTTCATATATGGCGGTGCAGATTCCCGAGGAATCTACCGCGGTCTGGGACTGGAACGACTGGGTCTACGACATGAGCACAGGCCAAATCAGGAGCAAGCAAGATAAAGAGAAGCTCATCCCCTATAACTATATTGTTTTCGGGGTGAACAAATATCCGGGATAATTTGCCGGCCCGATAGCAGAAGCTTCCGGGGGGACGCGCCGTGTGGCGGTGCGCTCCGTTTAGATCTGGACTTCGTAGACCTCGGGAATGTTTTTGATCAGGAGTTGGGGCCGGAAGCACCAGGCGATCATGTTGACGGCCCGAAAGTAGGGGAAGAAGTGGCTGCGGTACAGCGGCCACATCGGGTAGTATTTTTTGGTCCATTCCAGGGCGCCGATGCAGCCGCGGTCCTTGACGTAAGCGAGGAAATCCCGGACCAACGCGAGTCGTTCGCTCCCGCTAAGTTCGGGGTATGCGACGTGGTTGACCCACGCCCATCGCTCGGTGGTGTTGCCGATGTGCTGGTGATAGGTCCAGTTGATCAGCCCCTGGACCCGGCCGGATTTTTCATAGACCAGGGTCTTGGAGATTTCAGGATAGTCCAGCTCCCAGGCCAGTTCCTCCGCGGTCCAGGCCCGGGCCAGACGCACCTTGGATTGGTATTGGTTCAAAAGCGCGAGGCAGTCGTCCAGGTCCCGGGCCTGGTAGTCGCGGCAGCAGCCGGAGATTTTCGGCCCGGGGTCCTGGTCCGCGCGGATAACCCGCACCAGGGCGCGCTCCCACCATTTCAGCCCCTCGGACTTTGACACCCTCGGCAGGTCCAGCACCCTGCCCAGCACGTTCATCTTCTTGACCCAATGCACCGGCCTTCCCGAGTCCCTGAGTTTGTTCATCATCAGCGTGGAGCGGTGGCCGGTCTCAAGGTACATGAGCGCGAAGTCAAACTTGAAGCGCTCGTTCAGCTTGAGCGCCTGGTCGATGATGGCGAGCGCCAGGCCCTGGCGCAGATACTCCCTGCGCGTGACCAGATGGCAGGCCAGAACGCCCCGGTAGTCGGCGCCGTCAAAGCGGTAGAGCCGGGGCAGGTTGGCGAAGAAGGATACGATCTCGTTGCCCTTGTAAGCCGCGATCAAAAGCTGCTTGTCCTTGATCGGCTCGAACAGGAACTTGAGGTATTCGGGCTGGTAGAGGTTGGGGAAAGACGCGGCGCCGTATTCGTCCCTCCAGGCCGAATGCGCCATTCGCTCCAGGTTCTCGTAATCCCCACGGAAAGGCTCAATCGAAATACCCGCCAGGCTCATCACCGGCTTTTATATGCCGGATTGCTTGAATAATCAAGCCCGCACGGAACTCCGGTATGCTGTAAGGTGTGCGAGTGTGGGCACTCGCACCCCTAGCATGGCGCTCGCGCGGTTGAAAAGATTACAACTATTTGTTTTAATAGGAATATGAAATGATTGAATTCAGCAACCGCGATAAGAGAAGTAAGACGCAAGGCAGGGGTGCCGCTGCCCTCAGCGGCACACAAACGGGCCGGCTATTCGGAAAGCAGCGCACCATCGGTAGAAAAGCAAGGCATCATCAACATCATCTGAGCGCGCTATTTCACGCGGAGTCCGGAGGCGCGACCT
>Ga0315294_10001053_pt1 | contig 29761 bp, 29 predicted proteins | sample YL17G13_40_MG_FD_203626 | JGI IMG/M metagenome (GOLD analysis project Ga0315294, IMG submission 203626) | Sediment microbial communities from Yellowstone Lake, YNP, Wyoming, USA - YL17G13_40 | ecosystem: Environmental > Aquatic > Freshwater > Lake > Sediment | place: USA: Wyoming | collected... | reverse complement strand
ACGTCGCCTGAATCAAGCCGCAAAAACCTTGGTTTGACGTAGGGTATGATGGCTCCGAACGAGAGCCCTAACATGGCAACCGAGACGACCAGGAAAGAGTACGAGTACCCCCATATCACGGAAAAAACCCTGGTCAACAGCACCTCCGTCAGGAGTGTCATGGCGCTAAGGAGGAATATGGACGTAAAAGCCGTGCGTTTTTTTGGGGGGGACATGATTTTGCAGAATATGTTATCTAGCGGGAAACCATATGTTACACGACCAAATGCCTGATGAGGGTTAACTCTAAATAAATAGCACCCCCGCCCTTAAAAGCGTTCTTCCTTCCGGGAATCATCCTGTAGACGTCATAGCCTGCTACTTGCGCTCTTATGGGTATTATTTAGCGGATTCTTAGGTATATATTATGGCTGGAAAGGAGAAAGAAATTTCATCCCATATCCCCCAAGGCCCTGATGACAGGCTTGGCGATGTCGAACGTCGGATTCTTGGAAGCCGGCAAACGAGGCAGCCTGTCGGCTCCATCGCCGGCGGTCTGCAGAAGGAGATTGAGCGGACTGGCTTCGACATACTCGAAAGGAGCGGCAGGGTTCCTGGCGGGAGATTCGACCCTACGACGACCTTGATGGCGTGGGGCATGCGGGACGAGCATACGAAGGTCCAGCTTCTGCATTTCATCGACGCCCTACCCAAGCTCACGAATCCCGAAGTCGTAGACCACCTCGGCGAATACTTCCCCATGGGCGACGGGAAGCTGCCTCTTGAGATGAGGGTTGCCTCCTTGGCTGGGCGGGCTGCGGGGTGGGTTCCGCTCGCAGGCCCGGCGGTGGTGGGGTCGACGACGAAGTCGCTGGTCAAGAAAGTCGCAGGCCGGTTCTTCGCCGGGCCCAAGCCCAAGGACGTGCTGAAGGCCGTCAACTCCCTGAGCAAACGGGGTTTGGACCATACAGTCGACGTGTTGGGTGAGGCTGTTTTGAGCGAGAGGGAGGCCGAGGATTACGTAAGGACGTATGCGCGGATGCTGGATGACAAGGCGCTGAGAGGGAGGCTCGACAACGTGTCGGTGAAGCTGTCGTCCCTGTACTCGCGGTTCGACCCCATGGACTATGAGGGCACCAAGGCGGCTGTGAAGGCCAGGTTGAAGAGGATTGTGGGCAAGGCCAAGGACGCGGGTGTCCTCGTGAACATCGACATGGAGCAGTACGCGTACCGGGACATAACACTCGACATATTCAAGGAGATGATTCTGGAAGACAAGAGCCTGAACAAAAACAACTTCGGCATAGCCCTCCAGACCTACCTGAAGAGCTCTGGCAGGGACGTGGACGACCTGATAGAGTTCGCCAACAAAAACGGCAGGACCTTCGCTGTCAGGCTGGTGAAGGGGGCGTACTGGGAATATGAGACCGCATATGCGAAGAAACTCGACTGGCAGGTGCCGGTCTACGAGGAAAAGCGTATGACGGACGCCAACTTCGAAGAGCAGGCGAGGAAGCTCCTGGAGTCGGACCGGATAAACACCGCGTTCGGGACCCACAACGTACGGAGCATGGCGTATGTGATAGCCACTGCCGGGGAAATCGAGAAGAGGACAGGGAGGCGGCCCGAGTTCGAGTTCCAGATGCTTCAGGGGATGGGCGACAACTTCAAGCAGGCGCTCGTCGACATCGGGCATAAGGTCCGCGTCTACACGCCATGCGGCGAACTACTCCCGGGCATGGCCTACCTGGTCAGGCGGATACTTGAGAACACAAGCAACAGCTCCTTCCTCAGACAGGCCAACTTCGAAAAAGCCGAATGGAATACCCTCCTCAAGGACCCCCGGGAGGCGGAAGCCCGGCCTCCGGCAGCCCGGGTCGAGGCTCCGAAGAAGAGCGTGTTCCAGCTGCAGCAGGCTGTGAGGTACAGGTTCATGGACTCCGCAGCCGAGGCCGTCGGCAAAAGGTTCGAGGACGCCGCTGATGCGCTGCGGAGAAATGCGGCAAGGGCTGAGTCAATCACGGCGGGAGGTTCGTCCTCTGTCATCAGCTGTCCGGGCGAAGAGAACGAGTACGTCTACATGCCCCGCGGCAGGGGAGTCGTAGTCGCGGACGGCCTGTCGTTTAAGGACCTGTCGGAGGTGTTGGCCGCCTCGCTGGCGACAGGCAACAGGGTCGCGGTCGCAGGGAACCTGGGTCCTGAAGGTCGTGAACTGATTAGGGTTTTGAGAAAAAACGGCTACGCCGGCCTTCTTGACTACACCGCCCAGAAGACGGAGGACATCGTCGCAGGGAAGGAAATCGACTGGGTTTTCTGCCGCGGCCCGTCTGCGGAGAAACTCAACAGGCTGGCTGCGGACACGAGCAAAGACTCCGGGAACGTTAAACGCTTCATATCCGGTGTTTCTCCGGACCTGATTTGCGAGTTCTTCACCACGAAATCTATCTGCACGAACACCATGCGCAGAGGCTTCGCACCCGCAGCCGAAGTCTCAGGCGGACTAGAAGGCTTCAAAAACCAGCCCCCAGCCGACTTCTCAGACCAGGCGACAAGGCAAAAGATGTACGACGCATTGGAGACGGTCCGCAGCCAGTTGGGAGGCGACCCGCACCCCCTCCTAATAGGAGGGAGTGAACGCAGGCCCGACGACTCCCGAAAGCTCACCTCAACAAACCCGGCGAACCCGGGCCAGATAGTAGGCTCGACATACAATGCCACGGCCAAGGACGCAGACGAAACAGTGGAGGCCGCGAGGGAGGCGTTCAGTTCATGGAGCAGGCTTCCAGCCGGGGAGAGGTCCAAATACCTCATCAAGGCCGCGGAGATAATGGCTGGCAGGCGGTTTGAGCTTGCGGCTTGGATGGTATTCGAGGCAGGCAAGCCCTGGCGTGAGGCGGTTGCCGACGTGGATGAGGCAATCGACTTCCTGAACTACTACCCCCGCGAGGCAATGCGCCTGGAAAAGGAGGACGGAAAGTCGGCGCCGGGCTGGAAGCGGACCCCCAACGGAGTGTGCGCGGTCGTCTCCCCCTGGAACTTCCCACTTGCGATATTGACCGGGATGGCGGCCGGGGCGGCGGCATCAGGCAACACGGTCATAATGAAACCCGCCAGCCAGACGCCGGTCATAGCAGGCAAACTCATGGACGTATTCCAGGAAGCTGGTGTGCCTGCGGGCGTTTTCAACTTCCTCCCAGGCCCAGGCAGGGAAGTCGGCGACCACCTGGTCAAACACCCGGACGTCGACATGATAGCGTTCACAGGCTCAGAAGAAGTCGGCATGGACATAATCTCGCAGGCGGCAAAAGTCGAAAGGGGAGGCAGGGGGCAGAAGACCGTGGTCGCGGAGATGGGCGGGAAAAACGCGATAATAGTCGACTCAAGCGCCGACCTCGACCTCGCCGTGGCAGGCGTCGTAAGGAGCGCATTCGGCTACGGCGGCCAGAAATGCTCCGCATGCTCGAGGGTGATAGTCACACGGACGGTCTACGACGAATTCATCGCACGTTTGAGGGCTGCGGTAGAATCCGTCAGAGTCGGCGACCCATCCAACCCGGGAGTCTCGCTGATGGGGCCCCTCGTCGACAGAAACGCCCGAGAGAAAGTCAACGGATACAAGACCACGGCCGAAGAGGAAGGCCTCAGAAAGCTGGTTGAACTTTCCGGCATGCCTGAGGACGGCCATTACGTCGCACCCACGGTCTACGTAGACGTGCCCCCGACGTCAGCCCTAGCCCAGCAGGAAATATTCGGCCCGATACTCTCCGTGATGAAAGCCAACGACTTCGACCATGCGCTGAAGTTGGCGAACGGGACCAAATACGGGCTGACGGGGGGCGTCTACTCAAGGACCCCCAGCCACATCCAAAAGGCAAAAACAGACTTCCGCGTAGGCAACCTGTACATAAACCGCCACATAACCGGAGCCGTAGTGGACCAGCAGCCCTTCGGCGGAGACTCACACTCGGGCACAGGCCCGAAGGCAGGAGGCCCAGACTACCTCCAGAGGTTCACCCACCTCGAACCCGCGGCAGAAAACGCCGGCGCAGCCTAGACGCCACGGGGCTAGGGATAAGTTCGAGCCGCTCTCCTATCCTGGTATGAGGCCTTTCAGTATCTTCAGAATCTCTATAATCTCGTCGATTATGATTTTGATGATTGCAGTCAGGGCATCGTATATGCTTTCAAATACTGCGAGAGCGGGATTCAGCTGGGGCGGGACATAGGGTTTAATGAGGTCGAGAAACAGGCCGAACAGGATTAATCCAATCACGGCCTCCAGCACGGTCCACAGCCTCATGGCCACCACCTCCCCATAATACTCCGGGCAGCACCGATTAATATCCTTTTGATACGGCTGGGGGTACCGGTATACCGGCATAAAATCGGGTTTTCACGAAATACCTGCTTGGAATGTCGGGCTAAGACGCCGGCAGAAGTCCTGTATGCCCTGTTTCAGACGTTCACCCCGATGGTTGCCTTCACCAGGTATCCTATGGCGAACGTCAGTGCTGCGACGCCCAGGCTGATGGCAGCCATTTCCGTGAATTGTTTTTTGAACGAGAGGTCTTTGGCTACTGAGACATAGTATGTGAACACCAATATGATGAGCATCGCGTTGGCCAGGGTCAGCCCCAGGCTGAAGAGGGGTTTATCGGACAGGAGGAACGGGGCGATGAGAAAGGCGACAGTCAGGAGATAGACTATGCCGGTGTAGGTCGAGGCTTTGACGGGGTTTTTCCCGTCCCCCTCGGATTTGGTGGACAGGTACTCGGAGGCCGCCATCGAGAGGGCGGCAGCGAACCCCATTATCATGCCTGTGACAGCGACCAGTCTGTTGCTCTGGAGCGCGAACGTGAACCCTGCGAGGGCCCCAGTGAACTCCACAAGGGCGTCGTTGAGACCCAATACGATGGAACTTACGTATCTGAGCATGTCCTCGTCTATCATGTTGATGAGCTTCCTCTCATGCTTTTCCTCGTCTTCTGCGATGATTCTCGCCTTCGAAAGGGTTTTGGAAACGCTTTTATAGCTTTTTTGGGCGTTTTTCTCGCCGTTTTCCATCAGCTTCAACCCGAAGGTGAGGCCGAAGAGCCGGGATATCAGGATGTACCATTCTGCCTTCAGCCTGTCTGGCTTGACGTCCTCTCCGGTCTGGTCCTTCCAGAATCTGTAGTGCCTTAGCTCGTCTTCTGCGATGCGTCTGAGGACTTTCCTGTTGGCCGGGTCCTTTTCGGAATCTGAAAGCCTCCTGTAGATGTGGTATTCTGTTATCTCGCTCCTCTGAGCCGCCAAAAACTCCTTCCTCGTCATATCGTCCAGCAATGATATGGGCTCAAAGGTATATTACTGAAACTGACGGCCTGTGGTGTTCTATTTCTCCAGCCTCAGAAGCTGCTCCAACGTCATCTCCCGGACTACGCCCAGCATCTTCAGGTCGTTCAGCTCCCTTTGCAGCGTCTCCAAAGGCGTGTCAAGCATATGGCATAAACGGTAGACTGTCAGAGGTTCGTCCTGCTTCCTTAGGAACTGTACAAGCTTTTTCTTTGGCATCACCCGCACCGAAACCAATATCTACGCCGTCACCTGGTCGCTGACCTAATCAAAACTAAACAATGGCGGAATAAAAGTATAGATGTCTATTTAGAACATGAGAACATATACTCATCTATATAACATTACAGCGTATTATCCTATACGATTTCCAGCCTGGCGTTTAGGGCGGTATGGGCTTGTGGGCCGGCCCGGGCCGCATATGTACATTTTCGGCGGTGATGACCGGGTTATGGGGAGGATATTCCTGGGGCTTAGGGGCAGCAACGTCATCTTAAAAGGGGAAGTCCATACCCCCCAAAGCGGCAGTAGTTTATTTTGATATATGCTGCTTTAGTGTTTTTTTATTCTGGTCTGTATATTTTTTCACGTTATTTGGTGTCAATTTAGTACTAGCTAAACATTCGCTATTAAATATTTTTAATACTTCACTTGCTATATCCTCTGATAAAATATGAATCGCTCCCTGGGAGGATAAACTCGAAAAACCAGTTAAATACATAAAACATTCATTTACTCGGTTTGTTATGGGTAAGAAAAATTTTTGGGTATACGGGTAAGATAAACTATAAAACTCCACATTATCATATTCATTAACTATTTTTTCAATACCCTCTATTTGATTGTTTACTTCCATATATGCAAACTCACTACTGTTGAATAATTTTAATACTCTGTCAAATTGCCGATTAACGTTAAAGTCCAACAACCACTTCACCTTTAAATCTCTTTCGATTAGTGCTCGTTGAGTTATTATCCTATGGTATTCTCCTCTTTCTAAAGCTTTGTAGAATGTCGGTGAACATGCTAAACTCGGAGATCTCACGCTAAGACAAAGTTCACTCGCATATTTTAAACGTTCTGCAAGGGTATTAAATAGTTCATGATTCGATAAGAATCTTATGACTGGTTTTGGTGGTTGTTCTAGGATGTCGTTTAGGTAGCTGTCAAGGTTCTGCCGTGCTTTTTGGAGTTGATTGTATTGTTCTTTGAATTGCCTATCCTTTACGTCCACTGACTTTTTTATGCCTTCAATGTTGAGGCTGTATCGGCCTCTTTCTGTTTTTTGTATTGTATCCCTACCAACCAATAATTTGATTATCGTGAATAGGTTGCTGCGTTCGATTCTTTTTCCTGATCGTTTGAAATATTCCTTCTGGATATTTAATGGTGATGTGTCCCCTTTTTTCCTCTCGAGGGTGTAGACGCTTTTCAAAATGTCAAACTGCTGGTTGGTCAAGTCCAGCCAATCCCTGAGATGTTCGATATTCTGGTCATCCATAACTGGTTATTATACGTAGTATTGCTATTTAAACTACTATAACATTCCAGTATACATACTTTTATAGTACTATTGTCAATACTATCTTGTTGAGTCAAAATGGGCCAACAAACAAGGTGTTGCTGCAAAATCGAGATTGACAAGCTGAATGTTATATTATGCTTTCCCGCGGGATTTACTAGAAATACGGCTTTGCGAGACGGTGAAATCGTCTTATTCAATAAGATAAGGGATGGAGTGCATTTGATGCGAAATGATAGTTGGGGCAGCTAAAGTCAACCTGGATGGTGACGGGAAGGCGAGGATTAAGGTACCCTATAACGTCTATGCCTCACTCACCAGCGGATTCTATAAAAAAATTGAGGCAAAAATCGACGGTGAAAGATTAATCTTGGTATTATAACTGTTGGTTTGAGTTCGTCACGGACGTCGAGGACAGGTTCGGATGCTTCGGCGAACTCAGGGTCTTTTCGACGGCATCCAGCTAAGGTTTTTTTGTCGTGTATGGCCTGAGGAGGCGGGCCTTCACGCCCACTTGTCAAGGAACGGGTTGTCCGGCCGCCCGGGGATTCCGGTTTTTCCGGGCCTGCACTTTCCGCCCGCTCCGGGGGCTAGGCCTCCCTTGCACTTTCCGTCAGGGCAGACGCGCTGGTAGAGGCCGCCGCACGGGGTCTGTGCCGTCGACGTGGTCGCCGTTGTCGTCGTTGTCGTGGTTGTCGAGGTCGAGGCTGTTTTTCCTGTCGTGGATGTCGTCTCCGTTGTCGTCGTCGCGGTCGTTGTCGTAGTGGTTGTCGACGTCGTGGTCGACGTGGTTTGCGTCAGATAATACGCCGCAAGCGCGGTGGAGGAGGCGGCAACGACGAATAGGGCGCAAAGCAGGGCTGCTCCCGCGGTAGCTGCGACAAGCCATCGTTTCGAACCGGCCTCCAAAATCCCTCTATCGGCCATGCAAGTTAGCATCAAATGTATTCGCGAATAAATAGGCGTCTTACCGGCGCTACAGTCTTGCAGGTAGGCCGTAGGACAGCCTAAGCGGCATTTATACTAACAAACTAATACAACGATTGTGGGTATATCCCCTTTGTGAATTGGCATGACTTTGATACGGGACGTGATGTCCAAAACCGTGGCGGCCGTTGCTCCTGATTTGAGGATAGTGGATGCCGCTAAAAAGATGGCGCAGATGCGGGTTGGCTCCCTAGTGGTCGTTGACGATAGGGGAATATGCGGCATCATCACCGAAAAGGACATGTTCAAGAAGATAATCGCTGAAGAGCTGGGGTACCAGGACCTCCATGTGAAAGACATAATGGCTTCTCCGGTAGTCACCATCACGCCCCTGACATCTCTGACGGAAGCCAGCAGAAAAATGGGGGCTGGAGGGTTTAGGCGGTTGCCGGTGGTTGAAGGCGGTAAACTAGTGGGGATAGTGACTGAAACCGACCTGTGGCTTAAGCTCACCGAAGAGGCAGTGGACAACATAAAAAAGGATGTCGGCGGCAGCATACCCTCTATGTTAGAGGAGTATTTTAACAAACTTACCGGACTTAACGAACAACTAAAGGCTGAGATGGGGCGGCTTAGGGAGTCGGAGGAGAAGGCTAAACAACAACATGAGGCACTACTGGCGATAAATGAGACGATAGCCAACAGGCAGAAAACCCTATTGGAGAGTGAACAAAACCTGAAGAATATCCTGAATTCCGTCAAGGAGGGGATAACACTAAGCGACGAGTCAGGCCGCTTTGAGGTGTTCAACACGGAAATGGAGAACCTCACGGGCTATTCTAAGACTGAGGCGGACAGTACTGCGGATTTTAGCTCCTTGATTTACCCGGACCCAAAGGAAAAGTTCGAAAACCTTAAGATTCTTGGGGAAATGAGGGAAGGTGAAAGACATGAGGCTGAAACAGTCATTCGCTCTAAGGATGGTGGAACTAGGGGGGTGATTGTTTCGACGACGGTGATAAGCTATAACGGCCGCAGGATGTACCTGAGCGCATATCACGACATCACCGAACGCAAGAAAGCAGAGGAGACACTGCGGTTTCTGTCGTCGGTGGTGGAGCAATCCTACGATGGCATGGCCGTCGCTGACCTAGAGGGTAACCTCCTCTTTGCCAATCAGGCATGGGCTCAAATGCATGGCTACGAATCAAAAGATAATCTGATCGGTCAACACCTTAGTGTCTTCCACAGCCAAGAGCAGTTGAAGAAGGACGTGGTGCCATTCAATCAGGGGGTTATGGGCAAGGGAGCTAACGTTGGAGAAGTTGGTCACATAAAAAAAGATGGCACCCCCTTCCCCACCCTGATGACTACGACCCTCCTCAAAAACGAAGCCGGTAAGCCAATAGCCATAGCTGGCATCGCCCACGACATCACCGAACGCAAGCGGGCGGAGGACGCGTTAAGGAAAAGCGAAGTCAGACTAAAGACCTTAGTCGAGAATATTCCCCAGAAGATATTTTTGAAGGATAGAAATTCAGTTTATATTTCCTGCAATGAAAACTATGCCCGGGATTTGAAGATTAAACAAGAGGAAATCGCAGGAAAGACGGATTATGATTTTTACCCCAAAGATTTGGCTGAGAAATATGGGGTAGATGACCAAAGAGTTATGGGGGCGGGTAAGCTAGAGGATATAGAAGAAGAATATGTCCAAGATGGAAAAAGATTCTGGGTCCACACGATCAAGGTTCCGGTTAGGGATGCCAGTGGAAAGGTGACGAGCTTATTAGGCATCTTCTGGGACATCACCAAAAGTAAACAGAATGAGGCAGAATTAAAGCGGAGGCTTACCCAGGAGCAGGTAGTCGAGCGCATATCCTCAAATTTCGTCCACGTCGATGATTTGGATCATGCACTCAACTACGCATTGGGCGAGATGGGCGCCGGCATCAACGTAAGCCGCACATACCTGTTCAGATTCCACGATGAAGCCAAATTTATGAGCAACACTCACGAATGGGTTGCCAAAGGGATTACCCCCCAAAAAGACAACCTCCAGAACATCCCCTCAGAAACCCTCACATGGTGGGTGAACAAACTACAAAGAAGGGAGATAATCAACTACCGCAGCATTGGGGACATACCGGATGAGACCACTAGAAACATGCTAAAGCAGCAGGACATCAAGGCCATCCTTGCGCTGCCGATTTATATCGGCAAGAAGATGTACGGTTTCCTCGGTTTAGACGAATGTACGAGTGAGCGGGAATGGCACGAGGAGGACGTAGGCTTGATAAACACCGTGGCTGAGCTGATCTCAATGGGGGTGCAGAGGAGTCTAGACCACGAAAGACTAAAGAATGCTAAGGAGGATCTGGAAAAGAAGGTTTATGAACGGACAAAAGAACTCACTAAGGCCTATGACGAACTAAGGGAGGCTGACAAGGTCAAAGACGACTTTTTGGCGATTACTTCCCACGAGCTGAAGACCCCCCTCACATCCATCCTAGGGCTGACACAACTGATACAGGCGGAGTTGGCAGACAAGATGACTCAGGACGAAAAAGAGGACGTCAAAATCGTTCTGGACGAAGCCAACCGGCTCAAGAAGCTCATAGATGAGCTACTGGAGCTGGCGAGGCTCGACGCCGGCAAACAGGTGTTCAACATGGCGGAGCTAGACCTCAAAAAGCTGGCTGACGAGACCGCAGAGGAGCTCGAATCGTACTCAGCGCAGTTCAATGTGCCGATAAAGGTCGAAGCATTCGACGAGCCCACGGTCAAAGGCGACTACGACTCCATCAAGAGGCTCCTGATAAACCTGGTCAACAACGCCATAAAATACTCCTCAGGCCGGCCGGGGGAGGTGACGGTCGGAGCCCGCCGCGAAGGCGACACCGTCGTCGCATACGTCAGAGACAAGGGCATCGGCATACCGGACGAGGCGAAAGGCAAAGTATTCACGAGATTCTACCAGGTCGACAGCAGCAAATCCCGCAAATACGGAGGCACCGGCCTCGGCCTCGCCATATGCAAGAAGATAGCGGAAGCCCACGGCGAAAAAATATGGTTCGAGAGCAAATTAGGCGAAGGCTCAACGTTTTATTTCACCCTACCGATTTTTAACAAAGGGAAATAATGGCGAAAGTGATGATTGTGGACGATGAAGTCCACACGGTACGGCTCGTGAGACGCCTTCTTGAGAGGGAAGGCTATGAAGTCAAGTTCGCATACAACGGTGAGGAGGCAGTGGAGGTTCTCTCACAATTCACGCCGGATGTAATGCTCTTGGACATCATGATGCCCGGCCTCCCCCCGAAGACAGTGATCGAAAAGATGAGGCAGATGGGCAAGAAGACAAGGATATTCTATTTCTCGGCCCTAAAGGAATGCCACGAGGCAAGCGACCGCATAAAGAAGGAGCTCGTATCAGACGGCGACCGAGACTACATCGTCGGCTACATCGAAAAGCCGTTCGACAACCAAGACATGCTGAACAGGATAAGGAAGGCGCTGGAGAATGGCTGAACCCCGGAAGATAATCACCGTAGACGACGAAGCAGACATACGCCGCCTAATCAAAAGGATGCTGGAAAAGGAGGGATACATCGTAGACGAGGCCGCGGACGCGAAAGAAGGATGGGATAAGATTAGCGTCGGAGGATACGACCTGGTGCTCTTGGACATCATGATGCCCGGCATGAGCCCCCACGAATTCGTACGGTACCTCCAAGGGGCGGCAGGCGTCGACCCAGACCTTGGGAAAACCAGGGTAGTGTTCGTCTCAGCCATACCCCTTCCACAGCCGGAGAAGGAGAAGATAACCTCGCAGAAGCAGGTGAGCGGATACCTGGAGAAGCCGTTCACGAAGGAAAAACTCCTGGAGAAAGTCCGGCAAGCACTCGACGCTGGTAAAAACATGGGCAGCCAAGGGGAAGAAGCTAAAGACGAACAAACAGAAAAGCCAAAGCTAACCGTCGGCTCAATATACCTGATAGAGCAAAACAACCCCGCGTGGAGCATCAAACTACTCCAACAAGAAAAAAACAACGGCAAATCAGGTCTCATAATCACCCGCACAAACCCAAACCAACTGGTGGAAAAACACGGCCTCACAAACGTCGCAGTGTACTGGCTCACCGACGCACCAGCCGAAAAAACAGACACCATATGCGGACTCCAAAACCTAAGCCTCCTGATCAACGGCTTCATCAGCGAACACGGCCCAAGCGCCATACTCTTGGACGGCCTGGAATACCTCATAGTCAACAACGACTTCCACCTCGTACTGAAGTTCATACAGCACATGCGGGACAGGGTGGCGGCCACAGGCAGCGTGATGCTCATACCAATCAATCCCTCCGCCATAAACCAGCAAAACCTGACACAGCTGGAAAGCGAATGCCAGAGACTACCATGACAAAGACGATAATGGTCGCCGACGACGACCCATCCATCCGATACACCCTAGGCCGAATCCTGGAGGCCAAAGGCTACACGGTCAAGTTGGCCTATAGCGGAAAAGACTGCATGAGCCAAATCGGCGCCCTGAAGGGTGCAGTCGACCTCCTCCTCCTGGACATAATGATGCCCGAAGTCGACGGCATCACCACGTTCTACAACGTCCGAAAGGTCTACCCCTCCATGAGGGTGATATTCATAAGCGCAGTCCAACCCAACGAAGACATAAAGGAAATACTGAGGGGGGAAAAACAGGTGCCGAACCTCACAAAACCATTCGACTACGGCAGACTCCTAGAGGCCGTGAAACAGGCCCTAGGGGAACAATAGATGCCCTACTGAACAAGATACGACGGAAATGACGAAAATAATCCCCCCGGATATTAACCGCAAAACTGTAGTCCGGCGTTTGTAGTGCCTAAAACGGTCTGGCATCGGCGGGGGCAGTCAGCTTTTCCTAAACAGCGTCCCCCTGCTGAAAAAGACTTTAACAGGCCTTAGGGGGGTCAGTCCCGCTTTTTCCGCTTTCTCCAGCGTGTCTTTGTAGGCGGCTTTGCTGACGTGGAACATGGGTTCGACGAGGAGGAAGCGGCCGCCGGGCTTCAGTATGGTCGATAGCTCCTTGAAGAACCTCTCCCTGTCAGGGACCTCGTGTATCATGTAGAACGCGAGGACGAAATCGACCTGCTCAGCCACGCCAATCCTGTCAACGCCTGTCTTGTGCAATCGTATCCTCTCTCCGAGGCCCATTTTTTCGGCATTCTTCCCCACCATCGCGAGCATCTCCTCCTGCAGGTCCGCGGCTATCACCCTGCCCCTGTCCCCGACCATCTCCGCGAGCGCGGTGGTGAACACCCCGGGGCCGCATCCGACGTCCAAGACGGTCTCGCCCTCGGCGACGAGGCCTTCCAGTATCTTCCTCGGGTTTTGGAGGAGCCTGCGCGGGGAGCTCGCGAGGAAGAACGCATGGGAAGCCGAGCAGACGTGGGGTTTCTCTTCCGGAGTCGTTGCCGTGCGCGTCAACCCATGTCCGTCTGCCATTCCGAAGGCCAAATATGCGGTTGGCAGGAGTATGAGGAAGTGTATCCCCAGGAATAAGATGACGAAATCCAGGGCGTAGCCTTCGAGGAAGTAACGTATCTGGAGGAGTATGCTTACAACCAGGGAGAATACGAATGCCCTCCTGAAAAGCGGCAGTCTTCTGGCCAGAACGTACGCGATGAACCCGTATAGCGTGCCGAAGATTATCTTGTTCCTGAAGTATCTCGGCGGCACGGAGTACTCGTCGCTCGATGAATGGGCGACGTAGTCGAAGGCGCCGAAGACCAGTATCACGGCCAATACTACGGCGAAGCGGACGGCTAGGTCCCGTATTTTTTGTCCTTCCATGGCCTGCCCAAACTGTTAATTCACTCCACGTTTACCGTGCCTTTCATCGAGCGGTGTATCCCGCAGTGGTAGGTGTAGGTCCCTTTTGCGTTGAACGTGTGCGAGTAAGACTGCCCGTTGGAAAGCGTCCCAGACGAGAGCTCGCCTCCGGAGTCTGATGTCACGGTATGCGGCGCCGAATCCTGGTTGACCCATGTCACCGCCGCCCCGACATTCACCGTTACCGTGGCGGGATCGAACGCGAAGTCCTTGATGCTGACGGTCGTGGGCGAAGAAGCCAATGTCGTGGCCGGAGCCTCCGTCGTCGTCGGCGACAGGCTGGTTTCCGGGGCTTTGGCGGTTGTCTGAGCCTTCAATGTGCTCGTCTCCTTCATCGTCTTCGCGGTCGTGGAGGGGATTGCCCGCACCGTCGTTTGCTCAACCCCGGCGACGGTTGTCGTCTCTGTCGTGCTTGAGACGCAACCTGATAATAGAATCACGCCCGCAATCAAAACCAAAAATGTCACTTTCATGACACCCCATTGTATCGGCGCGGTTAAATACGCATTGGTAACCATGCTGTTACCCGGTTAAAACGAATCCAACCAGGTTCGCCGGATTTTGGCTCTGGAGTCATATGTTGACTATTCTTGCGATTAATCTGCCGAGGAAGTGGCTTATCAAAAGGACTGCAAGGGTCACGCTGACGTGGTGGAGGATTGCGGTGTAGGGGTTCGCCTTCTGGTTCACAGCTATCCGGTAGCTCAGCGCCGAAAGCACCAGGAGGCCGAGGGCCATGGAGGATGCGACGGCATATGCCAGGGGGAGGAAGTAGACCAAGAGGACGAATGTCAGGGTGACTGCCAATCTCGTGAGAAAATTGCTTATTGCGTAGACTCTCGAGTTGGATCTGGGGTTTTGGGTCTGCGACTCGCGGTATATGTGGATGCCAAGGGAGTCTGATATGTTGTCTGCGACCGCGAGCACCAAAAGGGCGCTGACTATGCTCATCTTCGGGTTCGTCGTCTCGCCCAGGCCGACAATCAAGGCAAGGCTTGTTGTGATGGCTGATGTGGCGCCGAAGCTGTACCTGCTCAGGTCTTTAAACGCTTCGAATACCCCGGCTTTTTTCGTGTCAAAACACCTCTGTGGTATAACTCATATACTGGGGGCTATTAAGCCGTGGGAGCGGGTCTTAGGAAGTCTTGTCAGGCTGCCTTTGAGATGCGCCTTAAAGACTGGTTAAATCCACGCGATTCGTATCATTTACGTGGCATTGAGGCGTTGGTTCGCAGGAAGGGCAATCGAGGCTCATGCCGAAGACTGTATCCCGCCGTTGTACGAACCCAACAGGCATGGGGGGACGAATGTTTCAGGCGTCGACTTCTTTAGGAGTTTGAGCCAGGAGCATCTTGCGGAGATGGCCGCGAACCTAAGGTACGGCGGAGACTCCCTCGCCAAAGCCGGCCACAGGTATCTCATCGGACATGTCGTCGACTGCGGGACGATGCATTATGGCCCTGAGGTATATTCCATAAGCACGGAGGGGCCTTCATACCTCCTTGATTTGGGGGAGAAGAAGCTCAAGGTTTCTCAATCGAGCCCGTTAGGCCGGCTGAGGCAGAGCCTACTGGGCTACAGGGCCTACGACGTGGATTTCGAAGGTGCCGCGTCCCTCTCCGACGTGGCCGTAGTCGAAGGCGGAGGTCGTCGGACGAAGTTCGCGGATTTCATGGGGAAAGACATCCGCTCCATGCGGGATGTCAGGCGCACTTCTGAGACGGGGCGGTCAGTCGGGGAGAAAATCAGGGCGACCTTGAACGAGGGCTATGAGACGGGCGGAATCTTCCACCAGGCCCCAGAAGGCCTTTGGCATTGGGTCTTTCGCATGTCTGACATCCAGATGGTCCATAAGGCGGACGAGGCTGGGAAGCCGATTAGGACGTACTGCCGTGAAATGATGGCGAGGCCGGGCCGCGAGTACATGACCCGCGACCCCGGCATACTACTGTACCATCTTCACCCGCCGGGTAAACCGGACGCCTACCGCGGGGACTTCCTAATCTGCGGGAAGCTGAACCTCCGCCAGTTCGTGGTGTTCCAGAAGGAGGCTCTCGGGTTCAGGGGCAGGGCATACCTCCTGAAGGACGCTCATCAGCCTGAGGAGGTGAAGCATCTCCTGGAGGGGGTTCAAGACTCCTTCAAACAGTCTATAGATGTGATAGACCAGACGGCAAGGGACATGTTCACGACCCAGGACTTCCGGGTTTCGGCTGACGGGGGCAGGTTTTCGGTGCAGGAAATCTGAAGGCAGGTCAGACCCCGCCCTCCCCAGTTTCCTGCGGGGGCTTTCTTGGCGGATATCGCTCTTTGACGATTCTCTGGCCTTCCTTGGAGATGTACGTCCTCCCGCCCTTTACGACCGTAAGATTCTCCCTGACGCCGTACTTCCTCCCGACATCGCCTAGTCCGTGCTGGACGTTCCAGAGGAATATGCTGATTGTCCCAGGGTGTGCCTGCACCGCAGAAGACATATCCCTCAAGGTACTGTATCCCCTCTCATAAAGCTCGTCCCTCACCGGCTCCCTCGGCTTGGCTACCCTCTTCGGCTTCTCCTTCGGTTTTGGGGGCTCGGCCTTAGGGGCTTCCTTGTTCTCGGCTTTCACCTTTGGCGCATGGGGGAGGATGTGCAGAGCGACCATGCGGCCTTTAGCCGACACCTTTATCCTGTCCCTCTCCTTTCGGACAAGGTAATGTCCGGGGTGTTTCCTCTCGTATTGCATGCCGAGTTTGAAGAGGTTATGGTCCAGCCATCCCCTGTCGACGCCGAGGAACCTCCCGAAGTCTGCCAAAAGCACGTCGCCCGCGCCGTATTCCCTCATCATCCTCTCCTCAAGCGGCTTCAACTCGGGGAGGATTTCATCCATGCCAAGCTCTGGAAGTTTTATCTTGCTTTTTGGCTGCGCCATAGCCATTTATTCGAAAGGGACAGTAATAAGATGGAGAATGGAACGGGAAAAAATCTCAACGGCCGGTGCTGCCATCATCGCCGTCGCATGCGTCGCCATTGTATCCATAAAAGTCGGACTCTACGGAGGTCTGCCTCAAAGCGGCATGGGCTGGGTTCTCCTTGCATTGGCCGGAGGATACGTCCTCTATACGTTCGTCAGGTCAAAGGCTGTGTCAATGCGTTTCGGCGTCCTCTGCATTGCATGCGGCGCATACATAATATGGTATTCGCCGGTGAACGCGCATTTGGGCTTCCTGGTCATGGCATCCGGGGCCCTGGCCATTGCAGCGGAGTTCCTATAGATGCGGCCGTGAGTATGCTTTTGAAATCAATGCCGAAAACAGGGTATTTAGCCCATTAGGTGCTTGTGTGCCCTAAAACGTCCATTTTTTACTTCTCTCGCCTATATTCGTTCATGGGTAGGCTGTGGATTTTTGCGTGCATCGTATCGGCGGTTTTTGTCTCAGGGTGCTTCTCAGCGAGCGGTGAGGACAAGTCGATTGTCTCATCCAACCCCGACCTTGTCGAATGCAACAGCAGGGAGAGCGTCACGGCGAGGGAGAGCTGCTACATATACATAGCCTATACGAAACAGAATCCCAAGCTCTGCGCGGAGGTGGGGTCGAAGAACCTGAGGAACGCCTGCTATCTCAAGCTCGCCAAAAGGCTTCAGGACCCTGGCCTATGCCTGAACATTAGCAAAGACGACACATTATACGTCGACTGCATGACAGGCGCCGCCATGTAGCGGGGAAAAAGAAAGGGCCATATGGTTTTTTAGTTGAAGGGGTGAATAGTCTACCATGGGCCGTTCATTAATCTTTCTGGCGTTGGCTGCCTTGCTTTCGGGCTGCATGTGCTGCTCAGGCGGAAGCGGCCCCAGCCCAAAGGCTACGACGTCTTTGAAGGCAACATCGACGACCCTCTTTGACTGCGATGCGAGAAAGGACAGTCTCGGCGAATTCTGCAGGATGAAACGCGCCATCGAAGAGGGAGACGTCAACCTCTGCAGGGAGGTCAAACTCCTCGACTACAACAGGCTCTGCAAGGCGGCCGTGAATGAGGACCCGGACCTTTGTGGCGAATACTTCCTCAACCAAAACGACGTGCTCGCATGCGCCGCCGTCGTCGGAGACCGGCCCAAAAACTGCGAGGCGGTCGAATACAGATACAGGGACGGATGCTACATGGGGTACGCGGCCGTCCTGGGGAGGCCCGCATTCTGCGAGAAGATGCACGCCGACAGGGATGGGTGCAGGCTTATCGCGAACTGGAGACCCTGACGGCAACCCCCGTTTTTACCCCCCCAAAACAATGATTACCCATCAGATGGTTGATGCCGGAAAATTCGCGCTCGGATTCGTCGCGGCCGCGTTGCTTGCCGGGGGTTTGTTGTTCTTCAGCTGGCCTCTAGAGTCCCCTCCAGCAGATGACAGGGCATTGTTCGGGGTGTTGCATTCGGTCCATACGCGCTTCAGCGACGGGGTGATGTCGCAGGCGCAAAGGGTTGGGGAGCTGAAGAGGCATTACGGCTGGGCTGCGACCGTAGACCATGACGTCCGGGTTGATGACGGTGAGTGGACGGCATTGAGGGATGAGGCGAGGAAGAACAACGTGGACGGGGTCTTCACGTATTTCCCGGGCTACGAATGGAAGGGCGCTGCAGCCGGGGGTTCCGAGGTCACGGTCTTTTTCGTGGACGACGGCCCCCAGTCGAAGGTCGACGGCGTCGACCCAGGGTATGACACCTTCGATGGGCTTATTGGATGGCTTAAGGAGAACAACGGAATCGGTTGCGTCAACCACCCTGCCCGGGCAGGCAACGCAGTCGACTGGGGAAGCTTCGAATCAGATTATGAACATTACCTGCCTTGTGTTGAGATGCTGAACAAAGTCTACTACCACTGGAACGACTTTTGGAACTGTTCAGCTGGAAGCGGGTGCGCGACATACCGGAATCCCCGCCCCGACGGGAGCGTATGGGCTGGCGGAGTCCTCAGGGGGCTTGAGCGGGGCAGACGGCTTGGTTTTGTCGCAGGGTGGGACCACCACGGAATCCAGGGAACCCCCACCGCATACACCGGCCTTGCAAACCCCTACAACCGCAGCCGCGAAGGGATATTCGAGACGATACGGGCGAGGCACACATGGGCTGCGGAAGCGAGGATTGTGATGGACGTCCGCTCCGGTACGAAAATCATGGGGGATGCATTCGCCCAAGACGCCCCCACGGTAAGAATCGTCTATAACATGACGGCGGAAGCGGGGCACATAATCTCCGAGACGAGCCTTTTCCTCGACGGAGTCATAGTGAACGTGACTAAACACTCGACAAAGAATGCATATGGAACGTCCGAGGTGACGGTTGCGCCTGGGAGGGAGCATTTCATATTCTACGAGGCGGTCGAGGACGACGGGAAGAGGGGGTGGAGTTCGCCGATGTACGTGACCTATCATGTGCCAGATTCCCCGGCATAATCATAAATCCCCAATAATATCGGAGAGATTCACGTCTTCCTGGCTGAAGCGTTGCAGCTCTTCGCGCCCGAGGAGTAGGAACAGGCGATTGCTTGCATGCTCATCTCGGAGAATCTTCAGTTTTGGCCTACGATTGTATTGCAGCTCATTGGCCCTGTCAATCGCTCCCCTGAGCTCTCCCTCAATCTTCGCCTTGTTATCGCCCTCTCCGAATTTCACCCCCACGACAAACACCCCTCCTGGTTCGATAGCTTGGGGGAGACTCTTGAAAAATCCGGTCTGCTCGGACCGAGGATAGTTTTGGAGCACGTCAAGGCAGAGTCCGTGGCTGCATGAGCCGCGTGGAAACGATTTGGTGATGTCCACCTGTTCGGCCTGAAACCCGCGTGTTCTGGCTGCAGCAACCATGTCAGGGGAACTGTCAAAACCCGCTGCCTCGCCATTGAAGCCTTTGCCTCGCAGATGCTCCAGGAAGTATCCGGGGCCGCAGCCGACATCCCAAAAAGTGGATTTGTCCGTCATCGGGTTCTTTTCAGTCAGCAGCCTGTATGCGGTGTCGTATGCCTCCCTGTCCGGGGTGAGCGTGTACTCCCTTGGCGTCCTTGTTTTCATGGACTGCCCGAAAAACTTGTAGGGGTCGAGTTCAGGCGAGTACTGGTTGACCACATCCTTTTTGTCGCGAAGCAGCATCCAATCATACAGGGGTATGTCTACTTCCGAGACTTTTTCAATATTAGTCCACATTCCCGCCTCTTCTACAACCCGATATAGCTGGCTGAATGGCGGTCTTTCGTTCGGGTCATGGACCCTCCAGTGGGTGCAGAAAAAATCATCCATCGTGCCCGTTGCCTGCGGCCCGTAGACATAACCCGGCCCAAGCCATCCTCTCCAACCGACGGTGGAGAAGAAGTCCCTAGTCGCTTCAGCGACCCTGTCGCGGAATACGCCTGCATTTTTTACCCCCTTTCCTGAGAGGGCTGCCACCGTGTCGTCGAGTAGCTTGAGCGCCCGGGTGTGGGAGACTGTCGCCTCCATGTGCTTGCGGTCCCAGAAGCCAGTCTTTTCATCCCCAAATTCGTAGAGGATGCCCCGAAACTGCGAAAAAAAGTCCCGGAACCCGGAGCCGGCACCGCCGAAGCCGCCAAGCAAAGCCTGAAGCGGCCTCCAGAACTCAGACTCAACCCGCGCGGGGTGCGTGGCGATTACCGACTCATCCCGGTTTCCTGGGCCTCCGCAGGTAGGCATTCTACCCACATGTGACTTCGAAAGGTCCGTTGCATAGCCCATGGTCGAGGCCATCCCGTACCCGGAACGATACCATGTCTTCTGAAAGAAATCGTCCAGCCTGCTGACTTGCTCCTCAAGCGCCTCCCTCGGCGTCGAAAACGAAACCTGCTTAAGCGGCTTCATCCTGGGCGGCGGCCACATCTTGGCGACTTTGAACACGTCCTTCAGGCGTTCGTCCGAGTCGACGAAATCGCTTCTTGCAATGTCGCGGGCAGCCTCAAACTCGGAAATCGGAGCGTTTGTTAGGATGCTGGCGGCACTGTAGAACAAATTACCCACTGTCTCAGGGTCTCTAACGTTTTCCACGGCCTCCATGACCAAACTGAGCCTCTCCTCGTCAGCGAACACTCCTTTTTTCGCGCATTCGGCCAGTCCAGGCAACACAAGGGTGGGGAAGTATTTCTCACCACCCCTCATAGTCTTTATTGCCTTCTTGAGGATGGGCGTTATATGCGCGGCTCCGGCAATCACGACGTGTCCCGCCTCGCATCCCACAAGTTTCGTGAGCTCATAATTGTCCTCTCTCCTGGCCATAGCCGCCATTTCCTGATACGCAAGGGCGGCTTTCTCGAGCCGTTGCGTCGGCAACGCCATAAGCTGTTCGACGGTTTTAGGATGGAGGGCGAGGGGTTGTCCTTTCGCGTCTGCCAGTGAACCGACGAGCGTTTTATTCCTGGCGGCATCGACCAAACCGCCGATACCCACAGGTTCGCCAAGTCTCCCGGGAGGTTTCAACGGAAGCCCTCCCTCTCTGAAAATCTCCTCAGGCATATACCTAATCGGGGTGTTTTAACAAATAAATGACACGCTGAAAGAGGCCGACACCGAGATGGAAAAAACGCCGGCCGAGGAAAAAAAGGCGCAGGAAGGACCGGATGCCTCTCAACAGAACATCACAGACTACTGAGTCGATAGCTTGGCTTAGGGCGGCCCCAGGCCGACCGGCAGGCGGTATTGCATCAATTCGGCGGCCTTGAGGTTCATCCCCCCGGAAGAGCTTGTTAGGGACGGTTATGGGAAGTACCTGAGGCTGTTCGACTGAGCATGGCTTTCTCGGTAGGTGCGTCTTAGGATGTGTTGCGGCCGTGGGGGAGGTATTCTTCCTTGAACATGTCGAACATGAGGAAGAAGTAGGATAGGAGTAGGGGGCCGACTACTATGCCCAGTATTCCGAAGAAGTTGACTCCTATGAAGAAGCCTATTATGGATATTAGCGGGTGCATCCTGGAGACCTTGGATTGGATGAGCGGCCGCACGAGGATGTCTACGTTGCTGAGTATGGCGCCCCAGGCGAATATGCCCGCTCCAGTCCACGGGTCGCCTGACATTATCTTCAGGATGCCTGCGGGAACCCATATCATCGGCGTGCCGAATACCGGCAGCATCGAGAGTATGGCGCCGATGAAGCCCCAGAAGACCGCCTCTGGTATGCCGAAGAAGTAGAATCCGACTGCGAGCAGGAATCCGTGGAGGATGCCTACCGCGACCTGGCTTAAGAGCGTGGACCGTGTGACGGTGGACAGTTCCTGGGCGAGCCTCATCGTGTTATTCTCGTTGAACGGGGATATGGAAACGCCTATCTTCCGCAGGCTGCTGTGGTTCAGGAGCATGTAGTAGAGGACGAAGTACATGATGGTGATGTTGATGATGGTCTGCGTGACCCCGAGGAGCATCGACAGGAGCTGGTCCCTTATCAGGGTCCCAACGTTTGTCAGCTCGCTTTTCAGAATCTCCCCGAGGTTTATCCCCGGCACCAGGTTGTTCGCATCGTTCAACGCCTTCGTGATGTCGGGTATGTTCGAGAACACTGCACGCACCTCGTTGATGAGGATGGCAGTCAAATAGAGGAAGGGCAGGGTGATGATGAATATCGTGTACACGACGACGATTACTGCCGCGACGTTCTTTTTGATCCCCCACCTTTCTATGAGGCTGACATAAAGTGGCTTGAACAGGCTGTAGAGTATGATGGCCCCGAAGAACGCGTTCACGTAGGGGAGTACGGCATAGATTATGAACGCGGTCAACGCCATTACCAGCACCCAGGCGTAGGTCCTCTTCAAATCCATCCTGTCCCTACCTCAACATTTATACTATGGAATTAAATATACTGGCTGGAGGGTGATTCTCATGGTGTGTTATGCTGTCCCGGCGTTAGTCGCGTTATTATCAGTGGCGTTCGGAAGGAGGTGCGGCTTGCGTGCGAAATACGCCCAGTGGTTTACCCTGCTTTTCACGGGCGGTTCCGTCTTCGGCGTCGTCGACCACCTGTGGAACGGGGAACTGTTTCTGGCAGGTCCGAACGTCGCAGGCGACCTCATGCTCGGCGTTACTATAGCGGCCGCGCTCTTTGTCGCATGGGCTTTCGCCGTCCGGATTGACCAGATGACGGTAAAGAGCCCCCAAAAGGCGTAGACCGTCCTACTGCCTCTTGTATCTGCCTGTCAGCTGCGCCTTGTCGAGCGTGTGGCCCGTCATCGCGTCAAGCAGCTCTTTCTTGCCGGAGTTCGCGTTGAGGTTGAGTGTCGTGTCGAGTGCGTACGCCTTGAACACGTACCTGTGGATTCCGGAGGGGGGGCAGGGGCCTCCCCAGTCCTGGCGTCTGAAGTCGTTCGTCCCCTGCGTTCCCGGTTTTGTGTTCTCGGCTATCTCGCCCGTTTTCGGGTCTATGTTCCATACGACCCAGTGGATCCAGTCGCCGCGGGGGGCGTCGGGGTCGTCGACTATCAGGGCGAGGCTTTTTGTGCCGGGGGGAATTCCGTCGATTTTCAACGGGGGGCTGATGTCGTCGCCGTCGCATGTGTACTTCGGGGGTATGTTTTCCCCGTCTTTGAAAGCCTTGCTTGTCACAGTCATTGAACCCATCGCTGCCACCTCACCTTGGACTTCCTGTTTCTGCCCTGGCGCCACGCACCCCAGGATGAGCGCCGCGGCTGCCAGAGCGAACGCGGAATGCTTCACGAAAATCAATTGTCGTTTCCCGTATATAAGTGCCGTAACCCAATAGTCTCCGGATGTTCGGAAGGATTCTGACGATAGCCAAGTACGAGGTCAGGCAGTACAGGAAAAGCTACTTCGAGCAGTTCTTCGTCTTCGCAGGGATACTCCTCATATTCTTCATGGTCGGGGGCGTCAAAGGCGGAGGCACGTTGGACACCCCCAGCTCGTACGGGATGTACCGTATAGGCTTTCTCCCGGGGGGAGGCCTGGAAGGGACCAGCCACTACTCCCTCAGGATGACGCCCTACACGGACCGGGCGAAGGCTTTGGAGGGCCTGGGAGGCGGCGCCATAGACGTATACGCCGAGGCCTCGGACGGGCTTGTGACGTTCAAGACTTCGGGTTCCGTCAAGTCCCAGGCAGCGTTGAAGAGGCTGAAACAGGTGATTTTGGGCGCGAAGAGGGACAGGATATACCAGCTTGCCGACGCCAACGCGAGCCTCGACGGCATACTGCTTCCCATCAAGGTGAGGACCGCCGAGTATGCGGTTGACTACGACAACGCAGTCGACCCGTCGGTCTACACGCACAGGAGCAGGCTAATCAACAGGGGCGCCACGGACAACGGGGAGGCGGGTTCCAGGGTGAACATCCTCGACTACGCGGACGTACAGCGGATGAACGTCACCCAGTACCTGATGATGCAGGGAGCGGCAAACGACAGCATGGTCGACGAGTCGGGGTTCACGCTGCCTGAGGAGTGGGAGATTCCCTTCGTCCTGAAAAGCATCTACGACAACATGGCTGTCATGTCCGTGTCCATACTCCTCTCAATCCTTCTGATGCTGTCTTTGGCGCGGGAGAAGGTGAAGGACACGATTTTCACCCTCTTCCAGACTCCGTCTTCGAAGGTCGACATACTCGCCGGCAAATCGCTCCCGTACTTCGGGCTGATGCTCCTTGTCAACCTGGCCTACAGCCTGACAGTCTCGGCCGGGTTCGAGGCCTTGAAGGTGTTCGCCATCTTCACGGTCCTTTCCGCGACGCTCTCCACATTCGCCCTGTTCACGGTGCTTGCGTCGAAGAACTACAGGGAGGTGACGTTCATGGGCTCCATTTCGCTCTTCTCGTTCCTCCTTTTCATCGTGTTCCCCAACGTCTTCTCGGGCATCAACATCCTGTCGTTCGTCTCGCCGCTTGACACCGTCACGAGCATACAGAACGGGGGGAGCGTCGGCTTCACGGACGTGCTCCTGTCCCTCACACCCTACGTGTTCCTCGGCCTTTTCCTCTTCGTCTCGACCGTCGTATGCTTCGACCCTGAGACGTTCCAGAACACCCCCGGCCTCATCGGCCTTCTAAAGCTCTACTACATGCGGCTTTCCAGGTCGCTTGGCGAGGTCCAGTATGCGGTCGTCGCGGTGTCGCTTCTCGTCCCGCTCGTCTTCATGGTGCAGACGCTCTCGGCCTACCTCATCATCCCCATGGGATACCTCGCCCCCACCATGTCCGTCCTCCTCCTCGCGGCGTTGGAGGAGCTCGCGAAGATACTGCCATACTACTACCATCCGCGGATACGTCCTCTCAAATACGGTCTGGTGGCTGGTGCGACCTTCTTCGTCACCGAGAAGGTGTTCAACATCTACCTGATCTCCAAGGTGTACTCGTACCTGCCGGCGCCGTACACGGTCTTCGTCGTGAAGGGGTTCATGTACACGCTCGTGCTCCACATAGTCGCAACCTCTTTCTATGCCCTGGTGGTCTCCCGGTTCAGGGGGCGGGCGGGACTTTACGTCGGGCTTGTGTTCTCAGCGGTCATACACTACGCCTACAACCTGTACATGATGGGCGGGGGGATGTTCAGATGAGGGGGGAGCTTATCATCGCAAGGCGGGAGTTTCGGACGATGATGCGGGAGAAGGGCTTCGCGTTGGTGCTCATCTTCGAGGCGCTGCTCGTCTCCTCCTCGGCGTTCCTTTCCATCGGCTACGGCATACTCACCTCCCCCGAGTCGTCGGACTTCCTGCAGGGCACAAGGAACGTGATAGCCGTCGGATTGGTGACCGAGTCCAAGCGGGAGTTCGCGGCCCCCCTGCAGAAGGCGGGCATAGCATACTACAACTACCAGACGCTCTCCGCAGCCGAGAAAGACTTCCAAGCAGGCCTCTTGGATGCCATACTGATAGGGAGCGTGGATTTGAGGAGCGAGCCTTCGGTCATCACCGTCTACCTCCCGTCTAACACCCCCAAGACCGGCATCATCAAACTGATGCTGAAGCGGTTTTTCCTTTCCGTCGAGGAGAAGCTCAGGGACGTGAAGATGCTCGTTTATACGCCCCAGCTGAGGCTCCTCCGCTTCGAGGATGCGGGGGGCTTCGCTGACTCGCAGAACTTCGAAGTCTTCATGGTTTTCACCGTCCCGCTCCTTTTCTTCATGCCTGCCGTGATGGCAGGAAGCCTCATCATAGACAGCCTGACCGAGGAGCTCGAGTCAGGCCGCATACTGAATCTCCTAACCGCGCCCATCCCGGAGTCCTCTCTCGTCGCCGGCAAATGCATCGGCTCGTTAGCCGTGACGATACCCCACTGCATCATCTGGCTTGCCGTACTCTCTTTCACCGACTACGGCCCAAAAAACCCGGTCGGGATAATCGCGGCATTCACCCTGTACACGGTCTTCTTCATACTCGCAGGGGCGATAATCTCGCTTGGCTTCAAAAGAAACAGGCCAAGCCAGATGGCCTACACGCTCCTCTCGGTCGCGGCCATCACCCTCATGTCCCCCGAAGCCAACGTGAGCCCGGCGTTAATCCATTTTTCGCCTGCGCGCATATTCACGGGATTCGCGCTGGGCGACGGAATAAAGGACTACATCCTGCCGCTTGTCGCGGTCGGCGCCGCGAACGCCTTCGCATATATCCTCCTGAGGAAGAGGTCTGCGAAAATACTTTAATACTCCGCGGACGTATGGGTTAACATGAGGTTGCATATCCTCGCCCTGCTGATTCTCCTCTCAGGCTGCCTGTGCGTCATGCCGCCGTCTGGGGAGGAGGCCACGACCACCACCCTCGAAGAGGTCAAGGGCGGCTTCCCGCAGGACAGGGCCTCATGCGAGAGGGCGGGCGGGAGGTGGGGCGTGGTGGGCCTTGCTCCGAGGGAGTCGTGCAACCTGCCGACGTCGGACGGCGGCAAGGCATGCAACGACGCTGGCGACTGCGAAGGCACGTGCGTCGCGAAGCTCACCCAGTCGCAGATGGACGCGGTCAAGAAGGGGACGGCGTTCAAGGCGTCCGGAAAGTGTACCGGGTGGAGGATAAACGTCGGCTGTCAGGCGATTGTCCACGGCGGCAATGTCAAAGGACTCATCTGCGTGGACTAGCTTTTCGTCTTGTCGGTGAGCTTTATGCTCGGCCGCAGGAAGTTGAGGGCTGCGAGGAGGTTGGCTGTGTTGCGCAGGTAGTACTGTTTCTCCCCTTCGAGGGTTTTGACGACGACCATCATCCTCCCAACCCAGAATATCTTGCTCACAAGCCAGTCCATACTTTCGACGGACACCCCTTTGATGTCGGTTATCCTTATGACGTCCTGCATCCGGCCTGGGTTGTCTTTTCTCGGGCGGTTGTAGCTGAAGACAAGGCCTACCGGGTATAGAATCAGCGTCCCCCATTTCAGGCTCCATGCGCTGCCGTCGCAGACGTTAGTCTCGACGAAGGTTATGGTGTCGTTTTCCATGGGGGACGCGGTAATTAAATACTCCCGTCCATTAATAAACCGGGGGTGAGGTTTATGAGTCTCCTAGACGACCGCGGGGCTGCCGCGGTTTTCGTGGCGGTTTCAGCAAGGGAAAGGGAGCTTGCGAGAAACGACTACATCCTGAAGACCCACCCCCATGACCTGAAGGCGCGGGAGGACGAGTACCGCAAAAAATACGGGGACATAGACGATGTCACCGTAATCGCCAAACGGCTTGGATTGGCAAAGGAGGAGGTCGAGGCCAGCCTGAAAAAGCTTGTGGCCGAATGGCTGATAAGGCCCGACAGGGCTACGCTCGAAGCATACTCCCCGAGAGCCAAAGAGCTTGGGAAGGATGTCCTGGAGGTCGTCTCCGCTGGGCTTTCCGACCTTCCGAGGACCTATGAGGTGAGCGGCGGGGATTTTTTGGATGTATTCTCCCGGGTTGTGGGGGAGCACTCGCCTTCCAGCCTCTGCGTCGAATTCGACTCGAAGACGTGCAGGATAACCCGGATGAACTATGCGCCCGCCGAGCCATCCGGGATATCGGATGAAATCCTCCGGGAAATCAAGGCCAAACCTTACAGGGTGCAGAGCGTCTTCAGCTTTTGGCTTTCCTTCTTTTCCGTGGAGCTTCTTTCGGAGTACATGAAGGGCTCGCCCAGACGCCACACCCTGAGGGAGATGATACTGCACCTTCTTGCCGAGCTGAAGGAGCTCGTCGTCGACGTCACCCTACTCGACTCTCGGGGGAAGCTTTCCCGCTCTGAAGCGGACTACACACGTTGCGAATACCATGTCACGGACAAGGCAGTCGAAAACATTGTGAAGGCCCTGTCAGACCCCGGGTTCAGGGCCGTCCTCAGGCTCGCGGACACGCTACTCGACTTCACCCAGGCCCAGCTCATAAGGAGCATGCTACTCGAAAGCGTCCGCCATCCGCTTCAGGAGGCGCTCTCATGGGACCTGGGGTTTTCCGTCAGAAAGGAGACGTTGACGAGGGTTTTTGTCGAGGATGTCGTCTCTACCCAGGAGCGGACTGAACGGCTGAAGGAGGAGTACAAGGCAAGGGACAGGAACCACTACAACTTCATCCCAGATGGTGTGAAGGAGAAGACGTGGGGCTTCCACGAGATGCTTTACGCAGCCGACGGCTTCCAAGCCGCATGGTCCCAGATCGAGTCAACATACTCCGGCAACAGGCAACAGAAGCCGAGATACAGGTACGTCGGCGGGGGATAAGGCCGCTATGGTTTCGTTTTCCCCGAGCCCACCGCTACATCATGCGTTTTTTCCAGGACAAAAAGGGGTCTCCCGTGGGTGTTCTCATCGGGCCTGCCGTATTCCTCTGCCGAGACCATCTTCGAAGCATTGTATCCCTGGTCGAGGTATTTCTTCAAAAGAGCGTAGTCTGTCGCCTGCAGAAGGACTGACTCCGCATCTCCTGCGGCGGCCATCTGATTGCGGTCTTTTATTAGCGAGAGTGCCCGCGGGTCCGGTACATGCTTGGGTGGCGTCCCGACGGTCTTCTCCACCACCATCCTGTGGTCGCCTATGCCGTAGTAGTCAAGGAGCATCTTAGTGCCGACGTAACCTAGCCTGTTCATGTTTGCTTCCATGAAAGGCCTCTTCAGGGGGTGGACGGTGGTCCAAACCCTCTTCCTCCCGTATTTGGCGGCCAGGTCTTCGACAACCGTCATCACCTTCACACGGTATTCGACCTCGTCAAGTCCCTTAGCCACCGCAATCCCATGGCAGAAGAGTCCGTCTCCCGTGTCAAACACGACAGCAAGCTCGGCGTAAAGTCTGCCGTCGGCCGATTTCACGACGATTAAACAGCCGGTCCTCATTATCCTGGCGAGGATGTGGGGTTGTTCTGCCGCCGCTCCGAACGACCATCTTTCGAGCTTCACAACATCGGCTATCCCCCCCGGGTCGTCGAGGACGTAGGCCTTCACACCAGGCGCTATCTCCCCCAATTCCCTTCCGCACCCCCTGTAGCCGTGTTTTTCCCCGTCTTTCACCATATGAAGCGTCTCCTGGCCGGGGCTTCCGTTGATTGATACTATGGAGTAGCCTTTTGTGTTAAGGAGGTCTGCGTAGTCCAGCGTTTTTCCATACGCCATCTCCTCAGCTTCGTGTGGCTTATTGGTCGCGGGATTCCTTTCAAGGTATAGGCGGTCGGCCCCGACTTTGAAGTAGTCTCTCACGTATCCTGTCGCCCTGAAACCAAGAGCCAGGTAGTCTACGGCCGCCTGGATGTTGTTCGGGTCGACGGTGGCCCAAAACCTTTTTTTTGGGTGGAGGCTCACGGCCTTCTCGAGTATTGACCTGCTAATCTGGCAGCCTTCCCAACCTGGGGCGACGCAAAGGCTGTGGACATGGAAGCTTTCGTCCCTGTCGTGGACGAATTCGCCCACGCCCACCAGATTGCCTATCTCGTTTCTAGCCCCAACCATAAGGCCTGTTGTCGCTATCATTGCGACGGCGTAGATGTTGTCGGACGTCAGACCCAGGACGTTCCTGTTGAACCTCAGGGCTTCGGTGAACCCCTCAGGGGAACTTATGACCACACACACTATGGCGTCCGTTTTTTTAAGGGAGATGGCGTCTTGACCTATCATGAACTTCGAAGATGCCAGCCCGAGGGCGTTGGTTTCGCCTTGAGCCTCATTGATTATGTCCCCCAGGACGTCGACGAGGAAGGCGGTTTTTATCAG
>Ga0315294_10001052_pt1 | contig 29766 bp, 26 predicted proteins | sample YL17G13_40_MG_FD_203626 | JGI IMG/M metagenome (GOLD analysis project Ga0315294, IMG submission 203626) | Sediment microbial communities from Yellowstone Lake, YNP, Wyoming, USA - YL17G13_40 | ecosystem: Environmental > Aquatic > Freshwater > Lake > Sediment | place: USA: Wyoming | collected... | reverse complement strand
GTGGGGGGTAAATACAAACGCCTGAACGGCGGGCGTTAAGGGGTAAAGCAATCCTCACCCCGATGGGATAGTAAACGGCGCACCCCAGTTAGATAGCACGCGACACACCCTGATGAGATAGCTGAACGACAAGCATCTCACAGGGCAGGTCTAACGGGGCAGGTCTCACGGGGTAAACTTATGCACCCCCGGCCTAAATACAAACGCCTAAAAGACAGGCGTTGATGGGGTTTTAAAAGCGTTCCTCGCGCCTGCACCCCCGGCCGGAGGCCGGGGCTAAATACGCCGCTGGCGTAGCCAGCGGTGGGGGGTAAATACAAACGCCTAAATGGCGGGTGTTAAGGGGTATAAGCAAACCTCACCCCGGTGGGATAGCAAACGGCGCACCCCACAGGGTAAACTTATGCACCCCCGGCCTAAATACAAACGTCCAGAAGGCGGACGTTGAAAGGGTAAAGCAATCCTCACGATTGCACCCCCGGCCGAAGGCCGGGGCTAAATACGCCACTGGCGGAGCCAGCGGTATTGGGTTAAAATCCTGATATGGCGAAGACAGTTGGATATATGATTACGTGGACAACTTATGGCACATGGTTACAAGGGCGAAAGCAAGGATTCGTAAAGAATGGCGATGTTCGTGGAGAGAATGTTGCGATAAAAAAAGATTGTGAGAAGAAGTTAGATGATAAGCCTGTACGGTTGGGGTGCAAAGAAAAGGACGTTGTGAGAGATGCGATATTAGAGGCGTCAAAGCGATTTAAGCAGAGGATACTTGCCATAGCGGTATATTCGAATCACGTTCATATTGTCTGCGAATACGTTGATGTTCCAGTCAGCGTCGTAGTGGGTTATTACAAGAATGCAGGACGTGTTGCGCTAAGAGAAAATGGACTTGATGGGAGAATTTGGACGAGAGGGTATGATAAGCGGTTTTGCTTTGATGAGAAGTCGCTGACGGAAAGGATTAAATACGTGGAGGGACATAAGAAATATTTTTAATTTGCGGTATTTGGGTTTGGAATGTAGATTGGGAGCGCGGTTTGGTGGGAAGGCGAATCAGGGTATCAGGAAAATAGAGAAAGCAGGGGAAAATGAATATTGAAGCGTTTTTGCTATGTGATTGTGCGACGGACAGCGCGGGGAAGCTAAATGTTCTTGGGGCGTTTGACAGTATTTATGCCAAGACGGTGCCGGTGGTGCATCCAGCGTTCACTCTTGCGGCGAGGGTGAGGTTCTCGAAGATTGAAGAGGGTGAGCATAAGATAAGAGTGGATATAATCGACGAAGACGGCAAGGCGGTAGTGCCGAGATTAGACGGGAAGATATCGGTACAGATAAGGGGGGAGACGGACTCGGCGGTTACTAATCTTATTTTGAATCTGCAGAGGATAAAATTAGAGAGGTACGGGGAGTACAGGATTGATTTGGCGATAGATGGTGAATTGAGGGGGTCGCTGCCTTTTAACGTGAGGGAGCTGCCGAGTCAGGGGTAGGTGTGAGTATTACAATTGGAAGGCAGTTTTGAGTTTTTAGTGTTGAGTTTTGAGTTGAGAGGTATGGATTTCGTGTCCCCGTCTGAAAGAATCATCGGGGCAGGCCCCCAACAGAGGGCTTCACGGAGCTTGAGTTGAGGGCGGGCAAGCGTAGAATGACAAAGGCGTGGATTTCCGCTCCCCGTTTTCACGAGGACAGGTTTTGCGGGAATGACAGTCGAGTTACTCAGTAACCTTGTAGACTGAATCTCCATTTCTTACCCGGTCGGTGACCTTGATTCCGACAGAATCTCCCGGTTTGGCATCCTGGACATTTACATTGTTAATCTGCATTGAACCAACAATCATTTCCAGGTCTGTCGTGTGACCTTTAAAGTGGATTTTATCACCAACTTTCAGGTCTGCGGTTAACTGGAGAGCAGCTACCACAGGCCTGGCAAAGAAATCCGATACATGTCCGATTATTTGCTCCTGCATTTTTGTACCTCCTTTACATTTAATTGCCTGGTTATTTGATATTGTAACTGGCGGGGGTCTGAATGCAAGCATCAAGGAGGAAGGGGTATGGGATTCTGGAACGGCGGAAGAGCGGAAAGATAAAGTCTGTTGAAGAACTGGGGGTGGCAGGGGGTTAGCGAAAAAGATGCTGAACTGAAAAAACCGCGAAATTGCTTATTTTTCTTCAATAAATCGATGGTGAAAACCGTCTTTACTGTGATGAGTATATTAAGTTATGGAGATGGTTTCATGTAACATTTTTTGTTTCATTTTCAGGCCGTTGATTTTCCATAAATCCTTGTCATAGCAAGCTTTGTGTCAGGCCGGCTCACAAGATGTAACATTACATATTGGGTTATGGGAGGGGGCAATTTTGCCGATAAAGACTATTGACAAATTAAAACGCTTGTTTTATAATGGTGTTTGAAAATATTACATGCGTTTTTAAGGGGTATATTATGAATGGGAAGAACCAAAGCGGGCTGAAAAACCCGGGGCATAAGGCTCGCAAGCGTCTGCTGGATGTTTCAGAGAAGCTTTTTGCTGAAAAGGGTTTTGGTGATACTTCTGTTCGAGATATAACGGACAAAGCTCACTGTAATATTGCTGCTATAAATTATTATTTTGGCGGCAAAGAGGATCTGTACCGCGAGGTTTTTTTTCGCCGGCTGAACGAGATGCGAGATGCGCGAATCAAGGCGATACAGAGTATTTTAGAGGATGTTAATAGTCCTGTCACTTTGGAAGGACTAATTTACAGTTTTTCCAAGGCTTTTGTTGGGTCGGCAGGCGGCTCCGAATTTATAACTCTTCTTCTAAGGGAAATGCTTGCGCCAAATCTTCCGAGGGGAATTTTTATTGAAGGATGTATTTTGCCTGTGAACAAGGTGTTGAAAGAAGCACTTTGCAAGGTGTGTCCTGGGCTGGATGACAGGTCGGCCGAGTTGTGCGTACAGTCTCTTCTCGGACAGCTTTATCATACGATGCGTATTTACCACTTTCGAGGTAAATTGGCCCAAGATAATCTGCCAATACCGGACATATCCGCGGCGATTGACCACATAGTTCAGTTTACTGTTGCCGGTATTCGTACCTGCATGGCTGGAAAGGCAAGTGAGAAGACTTTTAAAGAAATAGTTGCTGTATAGAGTAAGGTGTATGTGTAACCGGTTTTCAGACAGAGTTGTTGGAAGAGAAGCGCACCTGAGGGGACATAGCGTTTTAGTATTTGGGGTGTGCTTGGCGGTACTCTTTCAAAATGGGTGTAAATCTCCTTCGGATTACCGGGCTGGAGCTGATAAGGTTGCTGCAGAGATAATTGCCGAAAAGCAAAAACAATCGCTTGGTCACACGGAACAATTAGATATAGAACGTCCGAGCGACACCCTTCGTCGTCGTCTTTTAGCGGGCCAGGGGCTGCCTTATGCCGGCGAAGCCTCACTGGGCAGCGACCAGCTTAAACCTATTAAGCATTGGCCGGAGAAAGGATATCCTGGCGACGAGAATTCGCCGGCTGAACCTAATTTGTCTGTGGAGGCGGGTAAGCCTCTTCGATTGTCACTGGTGCAGGCATTAGAGGCAGGTGCCCGGAATAGTTTTGAATATCAGACGCGCAAGGAAGATATTTTTCAGTCGGCACTGAACCTTGACCTGGCACGTAACGAATTCCGCAATATTTTTACTTCTCAGGTCAGTAGTCTGGTCAGCACTGATATGACGGAGAATAGAGCTGTGAGCGGAGTCGAGAATAGCGGAGAGATTGATGTTACCAGAAAGTTGAAAAGCGGTATCGATTTAAGTGCAGGGTTGGCAATAGATTTGGCAAACCTGTTGACATTAGGCGGCGCTTCCTCACTTGGCGTCTTAGGGGACGCAACGGTAACTGTTCCTCTTTTACGGGGTTCGCGTGAAGATATTGTTACGGAGCCCTTAACTCAGGCTGAGCGCGATGTGGTTTACTCTATATATACATTTGAAAGATTCAAGCAGACCTATGCGGTTTCTGTTGCGAGCGGGTATCTATCGGTTCTAAGGCGCCTGGACGAAGTGAAAAACAGTGAGGAGAATTATCGCGGCTTGATAGCTGTTTCGAGGCGAGCCAGACGTCTTGGAGATGCCGGACGACTAAATGAGGTACAAGTTGACCAAGCTGTTCAGAATGAGCTGAGAGCACGTAATCGCTGGGTAAGCTCAGTGGAGGCATACAAGCGTTCGCTCGACGAGTTCAAGGAGCTGCTGGGCCTGCCGCCGGATTGCGAGGTTGAATTGGATAAAGGCGAGTTGGAACAGTTGTCCGGGTATGCGGATAAATTTCTTGCAGATGCGAATAGCGCAGAAATGTTGGAATCGACGGCGGAGACCCCAGCGGCAGACGTAGCTGTTGTTTTAACTTCTCCCGACAGTGAGAACGCCGGCCCCCTTGAGATGAAAGAAGCTTTAGCTATGAAGCTAGGATTAGAAAATCGCCCGGATTTTCGAGTTACCCAGGGACGTGTTTATGATGCTCAGCGCAATGTTGTTGTGCTGGCTGATGCTTTAGGGGCAGAAATGACACTTTTTGGCAGCGCCGAACTTGGTGGTCGCAGGGAAATTGAGACCGCTGGTCAGAACGATGCGACACTTCGAGGGGATAAAGGCAAGTACACGGCTTTGCTGAGTCTGGATTTGCCGCTGGAGCGCACAGCAGAGCGCGATGCGTACCGGAACGGGCTGATTATTCTGGAGCGAGCTATCCGGGAGGTGCAGATATTGGAGGACCAGATTAAGCTGGGGATACGCAACAAACTTCGAGATTTGCTTGAATCGCGTGAGAGCACACGAATTCAGGCTCAGTCAGTAGAGCTTGCCAGGAAGCGGGTGGACAGCACTAATCTTTTCCTTGAGGCCGGCAGGGCACAGATACGTGATTTGCTGGAGGCACAGGAGGCACTGCTGTCGGCACAGAATTCTTTAACAGCGGCGGTAGCCAACTACAGGGTCGCTGAATTGGAGTTGCAGAGCGAGATGGGAGTATTAAAGGTTGATGAGAAGGGACTATGGCAGGAGTATTCTCCGGAGGAGACTGGGAATGCAGCAGACTAAAATGATATTGCGATTGTTACAAACCAAGCGTTCTATACTGATGGCCATTGCTGTGGTAGTGGTGATAGTGGGCATCACTGCGTTGCTTAAATGGCCGATGGACCCGGAACAGTCGGGGACCGATTTTCCAACCGCGGTGGTCAAGCGCGGGCCATTAACAATCAGCATCACCGAATCAGGGACAATCAAGTCTCGTGAACAGATAATTATTAAGAATGAAGTTGAGGGAAAAACAACAATTCTTTCGCTAGTTTCAGAAGGTACGAAGGTTCAAAAAGGAGACCTGCTTGTTGAGCTAGATTCAAGCAAATTGCTGGACCAGAAGGTTGACCTTCAAATTCAGGAGCAAAATGCGGAGGCGGCTTTTATCCGGGCACGTGAGGATTTGGCTGTGGCCGAGAACCAGGCAAAAAGTGATGTTAACATCGCGGAGCTGACTCTTGATTTTGCCAAGCAGGACCTGAAGAAATATGTCGAAGGGGAATACCCAAATGAACTTAAGGAGGCAGAAGCCCGCATTACGTTAGCCCAGGAAGAGCTGCAGCGTGTGGAGGAGACATTAAAATGGTCGGAAAAACTGGCGCAGGAGAAATATCTTTCTCAGACCGAGCTGCAGGCAGACGAGTTGGCCGTAAGCAAAAAGAAGCTGGACCTTGAACTGGCCAAGAACAACCGGGATTTATTGGAAAATTTCACACATGGAAGGAAACTGGCAGAACTCGAAAGTAACGTTAAACAAGCTGAAATGGCACTTGAACGTACGACGCGTAAGGCAAGAGCCGATGTGGTGCAGGCTGAAGCTGAGCTTAAGGCCAAGGAGTCCGAATTTGAGCGTCAGAAAGACAAGCTGAAGAAGAATGAAGAGGAAATCAAGAAGACCAAGATTTATGCGCCTGCAGACGGAATGGTGGTGTATGCCACCAGTGCCAAGAGCGGAGGTTTTCGGCACCTTGAGGAACCTCTGAAGGAAGGTCAGGAGGTTCGAGAACTTCAGGAGTTAATCTATCTTCCCACGGCCTCATCGGTCAAGGCGGAGATTAAGATTCACGAATCCAGTCTTGAAAAAGTGCGAGTTGGTCTTCCTGCAAAAGTTACAGTTGATGCACTGCCAGGAAAGAGCTTTGGCGGTGTTGTTGCCAAGATTGCGGTTTTGCCTGACGCGGAGAGCATGTTCCTCAATCCCGACATTAAGATATACAGTACTGATATTAATTTGAACGGAGACGGCAGTACCCTTCGGACAGGGATGAGCTGCAGGGCGGAAGTTATTATAGAACAGTACGAGGACGCGATATACATTCCTGTTCAAGCGGTTCTACGTATAGGCGGCAGGCCGACGGCGTATGTCGCGAAGGGTAACGGCTTTGAACCGCGTAAAGTTGAAGTCGGTTTTGACAATAGCAGGATGGTAAGAGTTGTTAACGGGCTTCAGGCGGGCGAAACTGTTTTGCTGACCCCGCCACTGAGTGCTGCTTCTGTGGAACCGGCTGCGGGAAAAGCAGCCGAGGAAGCATCTCCCGGTGAAAATGCACCAGAGGCGGAAACGGAAGGTCTTGGGACGACAGGTGATGATAAATCACGTTTGCCAGACACAGGAGAAGCATCGACCGCCGAGCAAAGGGAGAAGATGCGTGAAAGATTAGAGAAGATGTCTCCTGAAGAGAGGGAGAAGATGCGGCAGAGATTCGAAAACATGTCTGACGAAGAGAAGGAAAAGATGCGTCAGGAGCGTAGGGGAGTGCAGAATAAAGAAAGGCAAGCAGATGAATAATCAGCCATCTTCTGAGGCGAATACATATGTAGCCAGGTTTGAGGATGTGCAGAAGATATACCAGATGGGTAGACAGGAGGTCAAAGCCCTGGCGGGGGTGAGTGTATCTTTTAAGGAGGGCAGCTTCTGGGCGATTATGGGTCCGAGCGGCTCTGGGAAGAGTACACTGATGAATATTCTCGGCTGTCTTGACCGTTTAAGCAGGGGGCGTTACATTCTCGAAGGGCGGGATGTGAGTACCATTGACGATAATTCTCTCAGTGAGCTGAGACTTCGTCATCTGGGTTTTATTTTTCAGAGTTTCAATCTCATTCCCCAATTGACTGTTCAGAGGAATATCGAATTGCCTCTTTATTATTTAGGATGGGACGCATTGCGAAGTGCGGAACGTGCCAGAGAGCTTGCCCAAAAGGTAGGACTTGAAGACAGGCTAAGTCATCATCCTATGGAGCTATCCGGCGGGCAGATGCAACGGGTCGCGATTGCCAGGGCGTTGGCAAACGACCCGAAGATTATTTTAGCGGATGAGCCGACAGGCAATCTGGATACAGCTACTGGTGAGCAGATATTGGAACTGCTGGTTGAACTCAATAATCAAGGCAAGACAATAATTATGGTCACACACGAGACGAACATTGCCGGACATGCCAAGAGCAGACTACATTTGAAGGATGGACTAATAGATAGTATTGACGGTGACGGTAATGAGACAAGCTAGGATTGTGCGTAACATTTTATCTGGTATAGAGAACCTTTTGCTCCATAAGCTTCGGTCTTTTCTTACGATGCTGGGGGTTGTTTTCGGTGTAGGCAGTGTGGTGGCGATGCTTTCGGTGGGTGAAGGAGCCAGTAAACAGGCTCTTGAGCAAATTCGCAAGCTTGGCAGCAACAACATAATCATAAATTCCGCCAAGTCTATTGAAGACGAATCTGCCAGCTACACACGAACCTTTGTTAGTGTTTATGGTTTGACTTACGAAGACCACCGGAGGGCAGCTGAGAGTTTTAGCGCGGTAAGGAAGATAGCTCCTGCAAAACTTTTGCGTCAAGGAGGTCGTCTTGGTGAGAAGGTGTTGGAGCTACGAGTTGTAGGAACTACGCCGGCGTGGTTTGAGCTTGTGCCAAGGCCAGTTTTGGCGGGGCGAGTTCTTTTACCCAGCGACGAGAAAGGTCGTGCGCCTGTGACGGTTCTTACGGAATTTGGCGCTCGCAAGCTCCTGGCAGGCGAAAACACGATTGGCCAGTTTATCCGATTAGGCGGGAATTATTTCCAAGTTATAGGGATTGTAAAGAATGAAAGCGGTCAGGCGGGAAATATCCAGATACCCGACCAGGAAGTAGATGCCTATATTCTCATTGATGTAGCTCGTGTGTATTTTGGCGATACGATGGTGCGCAGGACTTCCGGTTCGATTCAAAGAGAGATGGTGGAATTACATCAAATGATTGTGCAGGTTGACCGGACTGAGAATGTGGAGCAAACCGCCAAGGGCATCGAGGAGATGCTAAATCGGTTTCATAAAAAGAAAGACTATATTGTGAGCGTGCCGTTGGCTTTGCTGCGGCAGGCAGAGGCTACCAAGCGAACTTTCAACATTGTATTAGGCTCGATTGCATGTATCAGTCTGCTGGTAGGCGGAATCGGGATTATGAACATTATGCTGGCATCTGTAACGGAGCGGACCCGCGAAATAGGTATTCGGCGTGCTATCGGAGCCAAAAGGAGACAAATTATAAGCCAGTTCATAATCGAAACGGTAGTGCTTTCTACGATTGGAGGTTTTGTTGGGATTGGCGTGGGAGTACTTATACCTGTTTTAATAACTCATTTTTCCAGAATGCCTACGGTCATTACGGCGGGGAGCATTGTGCTGCCTTTATTTATAAGCGCCGGCATTGGGATTGCATTTGGATTATACCCTGCTATTCGAGCTGCTAAAGTAGATCCGATAGTTGCGTTGCGGCACGAGTAATGTTCTCAATACTGGGCAACAGTAGAAAAGAGACAGGTAAGGGGTAGGGTGCTTGAAAGATTTATTTGGGGGGGTAGCGAGAACGAGCTTGCCTGCATTATTGGAAAAGGGTTCAGCGTCGCCATTCCGGTCTTCGAACCATTAACGGCGGCATATGTTCCGGGCCGAGCCTTTGTCTGCGTGCGTTCAGGCAACTTCTGCTGCTTGGATACCAGCGGATGTGAAAGGTCGGAGGTTTTAGAGGTAACAGGTTTTTCTTAAATAGGGCAAGCATCGCCAGGCCTTTTTGCAAACAAAAAACAGAAGGTACTTTATCCGTCACCCTCCTCCCATCGGCTAATTTTGGCAGTGACTTTTGTAAATTGTGGAGAAAATGATTTTTTGTGCAAATTTGGGAGGTAGTGCAGACAGTTATCAGTCGGTTTAGAGCCTGACAGGGATTTTGCGCTGGGCCAGGTACTCCTTCATTTGCCTTATGGTGTACTTGCCGAAATGGGCTATGGAGGCGACAAGGACGGCATCTGCACCTGCTTCAACAATGGCCTGGTACAGATGCTCGAGCGTTCCTGCTCCGCCAGATGCGATTACGGGCAGAGAGACTGCGTCGGCTATCGCTTTGGTCATGGGGATGTCATATCCGGCCTGAGTGCCGTCAGCGTCCATACTTGTAGGCAGGATAGTGCCGGCGCCCAGGTCTTGGACCTGTTTTGCCCACTGCACGGCGTCGATAGCTGCGCCGACGGTGCCGCCGCTAACCATGACTTCAAAACCCGAAGGCAGTGCTGAATTTTTTCTTGTGTCTATTGCAATGGTGATTTTGTCGCTGCCGAATTCATTCGCTGCTTCTTCGACGAGATCGGGATTTCGGACGGCGGCGGTATTGATTGATATTTTGGATACGCCTATATTCATGAGTTCTTCGATTGCCTTGCAATTGCTTATTCCTCCGCCGACGGTCAAGGGCAGCGTGTGAGGTATTGCTTCGACGGTTTTTTTAACGGCGTTGAGAAGCGTTTTTCTGCCTTCGACGGTTGCAGTGATATCGAGGAATACCAGCTCGTCGGCACCGGCCTGACTATAAGCGGCGGCATTTTCTGCGGGGTCACCTACATCTTTAAGCTGGATGAAGTTGATGCCTTTGACCAATCGGCCATTTTTTACATCCAAACAGGGGATAATTCTTCTATAGTCCATTTGGTTTTCTCCTAAGTCGGCCAACAAAAAATAAAGTGTCAGTTTGCTGTTTGGCAAAGCAATATACCAGAACAGTTTTATTCAGTCGAGAAAATAAGTTGGCACAATAGTGTTGTGATTATTCGTTTTAGGTGAAAAAGACTTGACTGAGGCTAGTTTTGAGGTTAGTTTAAGAAGCGGTGTGGGTGGAAATGCAAACTTTTCTTTTTGAGGGGAAAAATCATGGCAAAGACGACAATGCCCCATCCAGGGCACGACAAACATTTGTGTTTTTTGGCGAACATAGGGTATCAGCTAAGTAATCCCAAGGGGTACAGAGCACTGGTAAGGAACGGCAGATTTCTTTGCAAACTTTGCGGCCGGGTTGCGGGGGCTGAAAAGAATCTTTGTAAGCCCGCGAAGCTGTAAGTTGATGAAGTTATTCTGCTCGGAAGTCATGCGTTTTGCGTAACAGTTCCGCTGATGGGGGTGGAGGGCGAAACGGTTTGTCTTGGGGTTTAGTGGTGGAGAAGAGAGATTGACCGTTGGTAAGGGGTGAAGTGCGCGCTGCGGGCGGAGGGAAAACAATTGTATATTTTGAGTTTTTTCCTTATAATTATGAGACAGCGGAGCGAGATGTGAGGCAGCGGCAGAACAGGGAAGGGTGACTAACGAGAGCGAAATGCAATGAAGTTTTTTTGGACACTTTTTCTTTGTGCGATATTTTTTTCACTAAGTTTTAGCGAGGCTGGGTGGAAGTTTATCGTCAGCGGGGACACTCGTTCGAACGGCGAAAGCAATGGTGTAAACACGGTCATATTGAGTGAACTTGCCACTGAGATTGTAGGCCGGGGTGCTGAATTTGTCATATTTACGGGCGACCTTGTCAACGGTTACGTTAATCGAACGGCTTTGCAGAGCCAATTTACAACATGGCGAGATACGATGAAGCCGGTTTACGATGCCAATATTGAAGTCTATGTTGTTCGCGGAAATCATGATGTAGGAAGCCCAGCGGGTGTAAGTGCATGGAATAACATTTTCGGCGAGCTACCTGATAATGGGCCTTTGGGGGAGGTAAATCTGACGTATTCTGTCAGGTGTAAGAACGCATTGATAATCGGACTTGACCAGTATATTAACTCTAACAGGGTAAACCAGACGTGGCTCGATGCGCAACTTGGAGCAAATAGCAGTGCGCATGTTTTTGTTTTCGGGCATGAACCTGCATTTAAGGTTGAGCATTGGGACTGTCTTGATGAATACCCGGCTGACCGTGATGCGTTTTGGTTCAGCATTGAAAGGGGCGGGGGACGGGTATATTTTTGCGGCCATGACCATCTCTACAACCACGCCAGAGTTGATAATGACGGCGAACCGAACAACGATATCCATCAATATGTTGTTGGAACCGGCGGAGCACCATTGCGCAGCTGGTCGGGGAGTTATGACGGTGTGAACGACTACTACGAGGTTGCAAATATTAACAACGTAGAGCAGTACGGTTATGTTCTAGTTGAGATTGACGGCCTTGAGGTGACTTTGACATGGATGGAGCGCACGGGAACGGGGACATATACCGCCTGCGAAGTATGGAATTATACAGTGCGACTTGCCAGCGATATTAATAGCGATGGTGTGGTTGACTTTAAGGACTTTGCCATTTTTGCGGAGCACTGGCTGGAAGGGTTACAAGTCCTGGCGGGGGATTTTGTTTTGCCGGCAGGGGTAGGTTTCGAAGACCTGAAGTTTTTTGTTGAACGGTGGCTGAAAACCGGATGCGGCGGTTCGAATAACTGCGATGGCGCAGACCTCAATCTTTCGGGGAAGGTGGATTTTGTTGACTTTGCCATCCTGGCTAATAACTGGCTCAAGACAGGATAAATGTCTGGAAATCAAAGGCTGGTTTTTTACCAGTTTAGCTGCTTAATATCCTGCCAGTTGGCTGGTTGGTGGTCGAGCTCGAGCAGTTCGGCGCGGCTGATAAGCCATCGGCTGTCAGGAGCTTTTTGCAGGTCTATTTTTATTTTTGTCCACAGTTCTGGCTTGAACTCGTATGCGCAGCCTTTCCGGTCAAACATTATGCGCACTGTGAAGACAGCGGTTGAGGTTGTCTTTGATGGTGATATTTCTATGGACAGGATTCTTGTTATGTTTTTGTCAATAAGCGGCTCTGAGAGTTTGGCCCTGGCGTGCATCAGAAGAATATCTTTAGTGTTGTGATACGAGTCGCGGTAATTTGCTGAGATAAGGGGTTCGATTGCATCAGGGTTTTCTTCTTCGATGGTTTTTGCAGCGGTATAAATTACATCTTTGATTTTTTCCAAATCGGTCTTAACGAGCAGGTCGAGCGCAAAAGCGGAAGCGGCAATTAGAACCGGAATCGCAAATTGCCACCAGTGGCGTTTGGCTGGGAAGATTGCGCGGAGTATCAGCAAGATAAGCAGAACAACAATTGCTACAATCAGCAGCATCCAGGGCTGTTCAAAAACATCGAACATTTAATTGGTGTCCCCTCTATTGGGTGGGGTATCGCCTATCTACTATCTAAAAGAAGATAAAGCCAACGGAATAGAAATCCAATACTCAACTAGTCTGTTTGGTAAACTTGTGGGTTTTTGAGTCGATGCCCAGTACTTTTGCCATAGTAAGGCCCCACATTTTTTCGTGCAGGGGCTGCGGGACATTGTTGGCATCAAGCATTTTTTGGAACCGCTCGATGTTGCCGGCCAGACCGCTGGGCGGTTCATCTGAGCCGAAGATGATATGTTCCCATGCTGAGGGGCCACCTTTGAGGGTGTGGCGAGTTTCTTCTGCTTCGCCCTCGGCCCACCACAGTATTTCGCTCATGCGGTTGAGCTGATTGAGTTTTATGAGTTTATGGAGGGTTGAGCCGCTGACATCGAAATACAGATTTGGATTCCAGCGAGCTGCTTCGGCGGCCTCATCGTACCAGGGATTTCCCAGATGCGCACCCTGAACGGTGCCCTTTGGGAACTGCTGGCAGATAGTATCGAGGTACATGGGTCGCATTCTTGATGCAGAGCCCCACTGGGGTTTGTCGGAGATTTCATGGGCTGCGATTCCGGTGTGGAAAATCATATGCATGCCGAATTGCTCGCATAATCTGTACACCTGGAAGTAGGACGGGTCGTCATAGTCTTTTTGCGGGCGGTGGAATTTCATGCCGATGAATCCATTTTTTTTGAAGGTTTCGATTTCGCGAACGGCATTTGGGTCGTCGAGGTTAATCCGGCCATAGCCGATAAATACATCTGGGTAGCTGGCCATAGCGTTTTTCATGAGCTGCATATCTGCTATCCAGGTAAAGACGCAGGCCATAGCGTTGCGGGGGCGATAGGTATCAACCATTTCTTTTACCCAAGCTTCTGTGCTTTTGCAGTGGATGTGGGAGTCGATAATAAATTCCGGGGCTTTTGCGGGAGTGGGAGGCAAGACGATTTTGTTTGGTTCTTTTGAAGTTGTTTCGGCCTGGCTGGTATTTTTCTGGCAGCCGCCCAGGACTGTGGAAGCCAGGGCCAGTTTTGTGCCATGTGCGAGAAACTGTCGTCTTGGCATTTTGCTATGTAACCGGTTCATATTGAAGTCTCCTATGATAAAGCGGTAAAACTATTATTATAAGGTTGTCGGCTTAAAAAAGTCTAGAGCAATTTATTGTTTAGCCAATCTGCGCCTAATTGTCCACAGCCTGCGTTTATTTCCTGGCCCATTTTGAGGCGGATAGTGGTTTTAATACCGGCCTGGTTGAGGATATTGGCGAAGCGGTCGATAGCCTCTTTGCCGGCGGGCAGGAATTGGCAGGGGAGATGAGGATTATACTCAATTAGATTCACATTGCACTTAAGATAGCGTAATTGTCTGGTGAGCATTCGGGCGTGAAGGACAGTATCGTTTAAGTTTTTAATCAGCACATATTCGAAAGTGACACGAAGGCCTGTTTTGTGCTGGTAGAGTTTGACAGCCTTGAAAAGCTTGGTGAGAGGATATTGGGTATTGATGCGCATCAGCTTTGTCCGTATCGAATCGGTCGGCGCATTGAGGGATATGGCCAGGCGAGGATGGATATCTTCGACGGCCAGTTTTTCGATAGCGGGTACTATTCCGCAGGTGCTGATAGTGAGGTGTCTCAAGCCGAAATTTTTGCCCATGGGGTGATTTAGTATCCGCAGAGATTTCAGGACCGCGTCATAGTTTTTTAGCGGCTCACCCATGCCCATATAGACGACATTGGTGATTTCATGTCGGTCTTTGTGGACTGTGATTACCTGGTCAACGATTTCTGCAGCGGTAAGGTTGCGGCGGAACTTAAGTTTTGCCGTAGCGCAGAATGCGCAGTTCATTGGACAGCCAGCCTGTGTTGAAACGCAAAGTGTCTTTCGCTTATTGTCGAACAGGAGCACCGACTCGATGCGGTTGCCGTCAGTTAGTTCGAAGAGATATTTGATTGTGCCATCGGAGGCGGTGAATGTTCGGACGGTAATCAATTGTGAGATGTAATAGCCCTGCTGGGACAATTTGTTACGGAAGGCCTTACTTAGCGGACTGATGTGTGAGATGTCGGAAGTGTTCTTGGAGTGAATGAAGGTAAAGATATAATTGGCGAGGTATTTTTCCCCGCCCAAGTCAGTAACTATTCCGGCAAGCTCATCGAGCGTTTTGTTTTTCAGGTCCTTATCCATGTATAATAGTTTACTAAAAGGCAGAGCCGATGTCGAATTTTTAGGTGATGGGTGTTGTTGTTTTGCCACAAGGTTAATTTTGCCAACATTGGTTTTTGTTTGTGGCCAGAGGGGTGTCTGGAGTGTATTTTTGTCAAGCACTGTGTTTTAGGGCATAAAAAAGGTCTCACATTTTTGCGTGGGACCTTAGGTTTTTACGAGCTTTTATCGCTGCAATTGGGGTCAGCAGGGGCGTACATTGGTTGCTTCGGGGCCTTTGCGACCCTGGCCGGTTTCGTACTGGACCTTCTGACCTTCGTTTAGAGATCTGTAGCCCTCCACTTCGATATTGGAGTGATGGACAAAGACCTCTGCACTGCCGTCATCCGGGACTATAAAGCCAAAACCCTTACTCGCATTAAACCATTTTACTGTACCTGTACTCAATTCTTTCTCCTTTGTGCGGCCATGTATCAGGCCTGACATACAATCCCTCTCATTTTTTTCAAGAGTATTACCTTGAGGGACAAAGGATTACTCTTACCTCAAGGGGGCTATTAGAGTCAAAAAGACAGGGGCTGTCAACAGTTTTTTTGTTTTTTGTGATGGGTACATATCGGGGTGTGCTGTGCTGTAGTAAGGCAGCTATTGAAGTTCCTGCGGAAAGGAGGCTACCATTGTATTTGCTGGAGCTGGAGTAGTTTTTTGTGGTTAGTCATATCAGGAGTCAAAGCAGTTACAGTTATAAAGCCATCTGCGAGAGAGGTGGTATCTGTGTGAAGGTCTTCATCGCGGTGCGGTCCACCTGCCAACTGGAAGACGGTTTGTCCCAGCTCGTTTTTTTGGCAGATATAATGTTCGTGGAATCCTTCAGTAGACTGCGGGACGATCCTGATGCCTTTTGGCTTACCTTTTGAGAGTTGTGGAATGTTGAGGTTAATAACCTCGCCACTTTTGAGGGGCATAAGTTTTTTGAGGATTTCTGCGCAGTATTTAGCGGCAGTTTCGAAATCCATTTGCTCCTCGGCGGCGAGGCTCATTGCGACGGCTGGGATTCTCAAGAAAGCTCCCTCCATTGCGGCAGCGACGGTTCCGGAATAATAAACATTTATTCCTGCGTTTGCACCACTGTTTATGCCAGCGACAAGCAGGTCAATGGGGTCATTGAGCAGCTGCATCACGGCGAGTTTGACACAGTCGGCGGGCGACCCCTGGACACTGAAGCCGGTAAACAGGCCGTTAATATCGACCTTATTGCACACCAGAGGCTCACTGAGGGTAACGCTGTGGCTGGCGCCTGAACGACTGTCCGCCGGCGCAACAACGGTCACATCTCCCATGTTGACCAACTCTTTATATATTGCCGCAAGGCCTGGCGCAAAAATGCCATCATCATTTGTTAATAATATTTTCATACCTGCATAACATAGGGGAAAAAAGTAAAAGTTGAAAGCAAAAACTTTGGCTTGCCCTGCACCAAATCATCAATAATCAATCATCAATAATCAATCGAAAGGGTCATTCCGAGCGCAGTCGAGGCTTGCCCGCCGAAGAACACAACACGTAGGCGGGAATCTGTTAAAACGTCATTGCGAACCCGTTAGGCCGCGACAATCTCAACATTGTCATTCCCACATGCTGTTAGCGGGAATCTACTCCTTTTCCTAAACCGCCGTACCCAAAAGCCCGCCCGTCTGTCCTGAGCACAGTCAAAGGGCGCGTCCTCACCGGATACTCTATATTCTGTGGTTCGATAAATGAGGTAAGGTCAGAGCGTATCTTTAATTTACGTAACAGTGCTGCCAACAGGTGATGAATGCCACATTTTTGTACATTGAATTATCGATGCTATATCCGCTTTATATTCTGCGTATTTGTAGTCTCTTGGAAAATAGCAAAAAGATTTTAAAACGAAATAATTCTCCTGAGACATAAACATTTTGCAGATGCCTGATGAATATTTCTCTACAACTTCACAATTTATCTCATTACTGAGATTTAATCTATACACCCCTTCAGGATCATCAGGTTTTGGTTTTGCAAGTGAAGTTCCCAGATTATTAAATTCTTCCATTGATAGTTTTATTTCATTTTGAGTTCCAAATAGGATCAAGGAGCCGACAGACACGCCTTTTATTAATGATTTTCTTTGTCTAAGCCAAGAAATTGTCTCGTTGATTGTCTTATGGGTCTCCCCGGGATAAAATATAACATTTAATTTGGTCCATATACCTAATTTTGAAGCTGTTCTTAATAGCGTGTCTGCTTTTTCCAAATATAAATCAGGATCCCTTGTTTTCCCCATTCTTTTCAATTGAGACTTACTTGCTGACTCTAAACCGACATCAATAACTCTTAAACCACTACTTGCCAATAACTTCATAGTGTCGGGATTGATCGTATCGGCTCGTATTTCACATCTCCAAAGAGAATCTAAATGACTCCTTTTATACTCTTCGTATAATTTAAAAGCCCATTCTTGATTCGGGCAAAAGTTAGAAGCTTGAAAATACGTATAAAAATGCTCGTTATTATAAAGCCGCCGAAGATATTTCAAATTTTCTACAACCAAATTAGGGTTTTGGAGAGATGTCATTCCAATATCGCGTTCTACACAAAAATTACATCCTCTTCCACATCCTCGAGAAATTTCTATGCTTGGATGAAATCTATATGCTTCATCTAATAATTCATACCTCAAAAATGATTTTGGCATCTTTGAATTTGAAACAATATACTTATTGCCTTTAACCGTAGTTTGAAACTCATAATTATGCGTAGTTACCAAATCTACTATGCAATCGTCAGACGTGCCACATATTACGAGGTCTACCTCCGGTATTTGGGAATAAACCCAGTCGACTCTGCCGTTTACTACCCATCGCCCTCCAACAAATATACGCTGATTTGGATTTAGTGCTTTAAGTAATCTACAAAATTCTATTGCCCACGGGACAGCAAAAAAAGTAGGTACAGATAGAAGTAAAGGGTATTCGCTTCCACCATAACCCAGAGAAATGAGCCGTGATATTATTTCTTCCGGTGAACGAAAAAGCCCTTGAACAACTACGGCATCAACACCCGATTCATATAATACAGATGCTAATCTAAGAATACCATAGTTGACATAACAATGTTTCTTTGAAAAAACACTTTCTCTCTTTTTGGGAGATAGCATTCCCGAAGCTACAAGAAATATCTTTGACATAATATATTATTTCACTTTTTCGTTATATAGGTGCATAGAATCACAACCATTATGTAATGTACTCCTGAAGTTTCTGGTTTACATATGCATCTGTAAACCCAGCGATATAATTTCTTATAGTTATGGTTTCTATGACATTATCATTTTCATTCTTATTGTTACAAAAATGACAATTCTTATAATTCTCCTTTGTGTTATCTCGGTAGTCTTCAGGAATTAAATCAAACCGTTTTTCATATAGTGCAAATAACCTGTGAACTTTTTGCTTGGCATTATAAGTATGCCTAAGAACAATTGGGTGCTTGAATAATATTTCTAACATTGCTTTTTTATAGAAACTCGCATTACTATCTCTCCAAGCATTTCTCAAATCATCAGATATATCAACCAGCCGTACGCTACAATCCAATACATCCTGTACAGCCCTGATAGAATTGTTTTTTATGCGACCAATTGTTGCTTTAACACAATCATTTATCAACACTGTCATGGCTTTGTTTCTCCAAAAAAGAAATTGCCTTATTTCATCACCGGGATATTTTTTTTGAATTGACGCCGCCTTATCATATAGAGATTTCATATCGGTGTCGTAATGTTCTCTGAACGCCTTGCCTAGGACTTTACCTATACTGGAACCCGTGACACATTTCATAACATCGCTTTCTCGATCTTTTATATTGAATCTAAATATCTTGGCCCTGATGGCATCCTCCATGTCATCAAATAAATATGTCAATTTATCTGCAAACCATACGCACTGTGCCTCCAATGAGCCGTAATTGCACTCATATTCCTTATATTTTTCACATTTCACTATTTTGGACAAAACGGAAAAGGGCTTCTCTTTTAATTGCTCTGTGGTTCTAGTTGTCTTGTCCTTATGGTAAATATGTTTAAGTATCCCGTCTCTGATATCAAAAGAAAGACCCAGTCCTGGGTATGTACCGTTGAGTGTTTCTATACGGGACACAATCTCTATGGCATGGGCACAGTGGTCAAAACCTTTAAGAGGAATTGGCTGGCGAATTCCGGAAGGAAATTTGTATTCTTTTAAAATTTCATTCAGTGCATCTTCGCCGGCGTGTCCGAACGGTGCGTGGCCAATGTCATGCCCCAGCGCAATAGCATCTGTTGCCACTTCGTTTAGCTCAAGTTGTCTTGCGATGGAACAGGCTATACCTGCTACTTCTATAGAATGGGTCAATCGTCGCCTGAAATGATCGTCATCATCATGTGCAAATACCTGAGTTTTATTTTGCATTCTCCTGAAAGCAGTTGACCATATAATTCTGTCACGGTCACGGTGATAGGCAGTTCTGAATTCATCTTCTCGTTCTTTTGGTTCATATTCCCGAAAACTGTTACCGAGTTCTTTCTTTCTTTTTTTCGGATCCAGAGCATAATCTGCAAGTTTTTCTTCCTCGTTCATAATAGTTCTCTTTCTAAACTATTGCCTTTACACTCATACTAACGAAAATGCCGGTCGGCAAGAATGATTATCAAAGATATGATATTCTTCAAAAGCCGTATCCTTCTGGCCTTAAAGCGGCATTATACCACTTAAAGCAAAAGAAGAAAATCTTTTTTCTCTCCCCCAATTCTACTCTGCGTCCTCCGCGCAATCCGTGATTAAAAAATCAATCAAAAGCGCAGCTACCTGCACACCAAAAACAGCTAATTTGAAAAATTTTTTACTCCTTTTCTCCCCTATAGTTACGAGAATCGGGAATCTTAGAATCAAAAACCTTTTTCACCTCAAATGCGCATGTTCGCCCTTACTAAGAGAGGGAGGTATTTTTCCTAAACATTATGAAAGAACAAAACACGGTTTTAGCTTTTACCCTTTTACTGTGTGCTTTTGCCCCTCTACTCCTTTGTGCCTTAGGGTCTTCGTGGCTGGAACTCAATCAATCAAAATGAACAAATTATGCGAAACAAAGCCAATTTCCAAAAAAGTCAAATGTTTATAACTGTAATCTCAACAATGAATTACAACGAAAAATCAAAAATGGACACTTGGTCAAAACGAACCCAAACAAAGCCAATTTTACCCGCCTATGGCGGGTAAAATTGCCCCATTGCTTAGAATGTCGTTTATTCTAATGGGGCCTGATGTACAATATATCTATGGAAAAATATTCGCCGAATAAAAAGTGTGTTATGATGAGCAGAGATGAGGTCCGGGCGTTTGACAGGTGGGTGATAAATGAGCTTGGAATACCCGGCGTGGTTTTGATGGAAAACGCGGGGCGCAGTTGTGCCGAACTGATTAAAGAGAAGCTTGCAGGTATTACCAAGGCGAAGGTCTGTATATTCTGCGGGACGGGAAACAACGGGGGGGACGGGTATGTAATCGCAAGGCACCTGTTAAACGGCGGCTTTGGGGTTGTTGTGGTAGTATGCGGCGAGCGTGGCAAAATCAAGGGCGATGCGAAGGTAAACCTCGATGTTTTAGAGCGGATGGGCCAGCGAATTGAGTGGTTAAAGGTTGGAGATGGTGACATATCGGGTCTGGTTAGGAAGTATGCGGCTGGCGCTGATATGCTTGTGGACGGTCTTTTTGGTACAGGATTGAGCGGACAACTGAGCGATGGGTACAAGAACTTGATAGAAAGTATAAACGCTCAGAACAGGCCTATTTTGGCGGTGGATATTCCATCGGGGCTGGATTGTGATACGGGTGAAGCTCTTGGTGCGTCTATAAAAGCCAGCTATACTGTAACTTTTGCAGCGGTCAAAAAGGGTTTTACAATAGCCGGGAGTGCAACACAATACACTGGGGAGATTTTCATTGCCTCGATTGGGGTTGAGCCGAAGAAGCAGCAATGAGAACCACAGCGATTCTGGTATTGTCCGAATAACGGCTACCACTATTAGAACGCATCAGGTCTGGCTGAAAGTGTTTTGTAGCCGATAAGATAGAGGAATCTTTCGTAGTTAAATATCGGGATTCCCAGGACTTTGACCTGGTTTTGTACATCTTTGTAGCGTTCGAGTTCTCGCACAGATGTTTCGTATTTTTCCATAGCTGTAGGGTCGGCTTCGGTTTCTTCAAGGGTTGGTTTTTTGCGAACTTCGGGCATTTTGCCGAGGATTGCGAAATCTGTGTCGGTTGCGACGGTGTCTGCCACTTTGCCGCCCCATTTTTCGATGAGCATTTTTATTTTGTTGATAGCATCATACTCAATATTTTCGTCGCCATTGAGGTCGAAGTCACCGGCGAGCACAAAAGTATTAGTTTTGTCGCTGTCCCAGATTAGATTTGCGATGATGTCATCGCTGGCGATGGGGTTTTTGGGGTTGGAGGTTATGAATCTTGCGGTTGAGAAATTTTTATCGACGCTGAAGACTTCTATTTCAGCCTTTCCTTTTCCATCTTTTGGGATGGGGGTATTTTTTTCATAAACTGCGAAGGTCAGGCCTCTATAGAGATGGTCATCGCTTCCGAGGTTGAGATGGACAAGTTTATTCTGCAGGTCAACGAGTATTATGTTGCCGTCCGGTTTAAACGCTGCGACTTCGGAGTCAGGAGGAGGTACAAGTTTCTGGAACTCACCGCGGAGGTTTTTTAATCTTTGTTGGGCCATTTTTAGTTCAGCCTCTGCTTTGAGCAGTTTTTGGTTCAGGTCTTTGCGGGAGTCTTTTTCCTGTTCCAGCTGAACGATAAGCGTTTGGACCTGCTGTTGGGTGGTTTTTTCAAGGAGGGCTTTGAGGTCGTTGTAGTCCCTGGTAATGTTGTTAATTTGCTCCTGGAATTTTTGTTTTTCGGCCAGGAGGGTTTGTTCTTTTTCGAAGTTGATAGCTACAGCATCATCAAATTGGTTTTTGAGGTCCTGGAACTGTTTTTCCAGAGCAAGTTGTTGGTCTGTGGCGGTTTCCAGTTTTGTTTGGAGTTTTTCGATTGTTCGTACCAGGCCCGGGGCATTAGGACCAGCGGTTACAATATCGGCATGTTTTTCTGTCAGCCGTTTGAGTACGTCGTTGACTTGTCTATGAGCAGTTGCGGCTTTTATTTCTGCTGAGGTTTCTTCGGGGATGCCGCCAACGATTAGAGATACGGTTTCATCGAGGTAATTGACCATTGTACCGAGTCTGCTCTGTTGTTGCTGTTTTGCTCCAACCAGAGTTGCCATTTCTCGCATTTCCGCTGGGGTAACGAGCTCGTTAACCTGGTTTTGTAAGGTGGCTTCTTTTGTCCTGTGGCCTTCCGCTTTGACGTAGAAGATAATCGCAATGCTGGTTGCGGCGATGAAAAGTCCGACAAAGGCTATTAGGGTATAAAGAACAGAGCTAGTTTGCTGCGTTTTGCCTAATGGCATGTTAAAACTCCTTAGAAATACAGAAAAATCGGCCTACCAGGGCCGTTAAGACGTAATATTATCGTCTAAAAAGGCCTTTGAGTCAATTAAAAAAACTGTTTTTAAGGGGATAGGAGTAATTTATTTGAGCTTTTACAGGTTCGATTCAGGATTCAATTGGGGTATCAGGATTTATCCAAAAGGGCTGGTAATTGGCTGATTTTGTGTATTACGTATCGTGCTGAAGCACAAGGTTCGTTGGACGATTCTTTGTGTATCCCGGCAGGTCGGATTATGTGGATGGTCAAGAGCCCCAAATTGTTCGGTGCGATGAAATCTTTTTCTGCGTTGTCGGCGACGTATGCTGCATTTTCCGGTTTTACATTTAAGGTCTGCAATATTTTTTCAAAGCTGACCGGCGAAGGTTTCCAGAATTCTCTGCCGAGCTGTTCGGTATAAATTATGCATTTAAAATATTGCTTGATTTCCAATGCCTGAACTTTTAATTGCTGAGCGGGCAGGAAACCGTCTGTCAAAAGCGCCAATGTGTATTTGGCCTTTAATTTGTCTAAAACGCCCCTGCTGTCTTTCGGCAATGTAATTGCAGGATTGTGTTCACGATAAACCTGCACCAATTTGCTGATAGAATCATCGGTATATGGCACACCGAGCATCTTTAAGGCGGCGTTGAAAATCTTTGCGCGACTGCCTTTGCTGAACTGTTTCCAAAAAGCGTTAAAAATATGTTCAGCACTCGGCATATCCGGCTGACTGCCGATAAATTCAGCGACAGCCTTCAGACCGCTTCTGCAATACTCGACTTCGTCGTAAAGCGTATCATCCAAATCAAAGATTACTGTTGTTATCATAGCCCTTATCTTATATCTTATTTTTACATAAGAATACAGTCTGATTATTACAATAATACTTTAAGGAATCCTGATATGAAACGGTTCTATTTACTTTTTCTGTTACTGATGGTTTTTGGCTGTGGTCAGCAGGGCGATACCAAAAGTAAAAGCTTCAGCAGCAGCATAAAGCCGCAGGCGAAGGTGCTTGGCGCAGATGTTTATGCGTGGTTTCCTGATGGGAAGGTGAAGCAGGTATCAGCGGGCGATGGGATTTATATTCATCCCTGCGTTCAGCCGGACGGTGAGTATGTGATATTTTATGGTGCGGTATCCGGTATGCCACCCCGTATATGGAAGGCCAGTCTTGCAACCGGAGAGATTACAGCATTGACGCCGGCGGGTTTTGCCAGTGATAATGCGGTGTATTCGTGGGATGGTAAAAGAATAGTTTTTTGCTCTGACCGCACATCCGGCAGGAAGCCCGCCAGTATTGAGGAGGTTGCGAAATTTCCGCCGCCTGAGGAGGGCATTATCAATATATTCACTATGGACTCCAATGGGCAGGATGTCCGGCAGGTGACATCGGGGCCATATCAGGACCAGCGGCCGTGCTTCAGCCCGGATGGCAAGACCATTGCTTTTGTTTCCAATCGCGGCGGCAATAAGGGTGAATTTAAACTTTGGTCTCTCGCCGTCGAAGGCAATAAAAAGCCCAAACTTCTGAACCGAAGTGTATTGGCATATCGGCCATGGTTTGCCAAAGACGGTAAGTCCATATATTTCTTTACGGATGTCAACGGACGGCAGCGGATATGCGAAATTCCCGCTGAAGGTGGAGAATTCACAACATTTGCCAACGATGACAAAGGCTGGAGTCGGGGGCCTTTTGCCGACCCCAGCGGCGAAGTTTTGCTGATGCACTCAAACCGGGACGGTATCTGGAAGATATGGGAGCTGCCTCTTGATGGTGTTGCGCCGGCGAGACTTTTGCAGCCGCCTGGGTTTGTGAAGGCGACACATCCGACGCGGGCTAAAAATGGAGTGATTACATTTGATGTGTGGAGAGTGGAGAATTAGTAAAAAGGCCGGTTTTTGGCGGAAGTTTATCGGAGGGTGTTACTTTTATGGCTAGACAGAGATTGCAGAAGATTTTGGCAGCGGCAGGGGTTGATTCGCGGAGGAGATGCGAAGAATTGATACTGGAAGGAGCGGTCTGTGTTAATGGCAAGGTGGTTGACAGGCTGCCGGTGTTTGCCGATGCTGAGAGGGACATTATAACGGTGGGCGGCAGGAAAATCCGTGCCGAACGAAAGGTATATTTTCTTTTGAATAAGCCCAAGGGAGTGATTTGCACTAATTACGACCCGCAGGGCAGGAAAAAAGCGATAGAACTTATCCCTGCGCGCGAACGGGTTTTTTGTGTGGGCAGACTAGATGCCGATACGACCGGGTTGGTTATTCTGACAAACGACAGCGAGCTTGCGAACAGATTAACGCACCCGAGATATGAATTTCCGAGGACCTATGTGGTCGAGGTGAAGGGACAAGTTGACGAGGAATTAACCGAGAAGCTAAAGGAGGGGGTTTGGCATTCGGAAGGAAAAACCGGCAGGGCAGCGGTCAAGATATTAAGTCGCGGCCGTGACAAGTTGCTGCTGGAGATAACTATTCGGCAGGGTCTTAACCGGCAGATTCGCGAGATGCTGGCAAAGATGGGACTACGGGTAAAATCATTTAAGAGAAGCCGAATCGGCAAAATTGATGACCGAGGACTAGGTGTCGGCAAGTTTAGAATGCTAACCGAAGCTGAAGTTGCACACCTGAGAAAATCTACCGGGGGTTGATCAGTGGAAACGCAAAACCTGATTGGTTTTTGAGTCTGTTTTAGTAGATTTGAGGCTTTTTTAAATAAAAAATGTGTTTTTCGGATTAAAAGTGTGCTTTACCCTTGCAATTTTCTTATAAAATCATATATTTTCAGAGTTTTACAGCTATTTAGGCTGGGAACTTAGAGATAGAAACGGGAGTGAATTGAATGTCGAGAGTATGTTATTTTACTGGAAAGCGAACAGTGAGCGGGCGAAGCATTACGCGTCGCGGCAAGGCGAAATATCTTGGCGGAGTCGGCAGGAAAACCACCGGCGTCAGCAAGAGGAAATTTAAGCCGAATATACAAAAGGTACGAGCTGTTATTGGCGGCAAGGTTCGCAGGATTAAGGTGTCAGCAAAGGCCATACACATGGGTCTTGTGAAGAAGCCGCTTAAAAGGACTTATAAATCGGCTGAAAAGACGGCCAGCCAGTAAACAATTTGGCGTGAGCGAGACTACAGCGAGGCGGGTTGCGCCTCGTTTTTTTTTATTTTGGCAGCAAAAAATGGGCTGGAGGCTATAGTTAAGCAGGTGTTTGCGGAAAATCCCAAAGCGGTCAGGGATGTCACTTTGGGGGGTAAAAAAGCGGGGCGGTTTTTGGATTTTTGCCGGGGCAGGTCATGCAAAAGACACAAGAACGGGCAAATCACAGGGTTGATTCCGACATTTTGAGGCAAAAATTGGTTGACTTTCAAGGTGGAATTTCCTAGAATTACAGGAGTAATACATTTGTGTTAGCCTGAATGGTGTAGCAAAGGTTAAGTGACTGTTGAGGCTGGACTAATCGTTATTGGCGACACGAAACAGGCGGCGGTGTGTTATATTCTGCAGTTGTTTTTAAGAGGATGGGCGAGTATCGGAGCGGGAGAAGGAATTTTTTGAGCAGCCCGACCTTCGCAGCCGCTAAGACATCGGAGGATGCGCGCGATATTGCGGCGAAGATTTTGATTTGACATATAGAACTCCACGGAAGAAGCAAGATGAAGGAAACTATTGATGTGCAGATAGGGGAAGTGAAGGCGGAGTGCGGGGGGGTGATACTGAAGTCGAAAGCCATAGGTTCCTGTATTGCCATTGTTGCCTATGATGCTATGCGAAAGATTGGTGCGATGGCGCACATCATGCTGCCCGGCAAGGCTCCGGCCAATAAGAAATCAAGCGAGAGAATGAAATACGCGGCTGATGCCATTGATGTCCTGGTGAATCGGATGATACAACTGGGTTCAAGAGACGGGGATATTGAAGTGGTCCTGGTCGGTGGAGGGAACGTTCTCGATAGGCCAGATGATACCATCTGCAGAGATAATATCGAATCGGCGCTGGAGTTCTGTGGAAAGAAACACATGAGGGTAAAAGCACAGGCGGTTGGTGGAACGGAGAGGAGAAGCGTTTCTCTTGATGTCGAGTGCGGAATTGTATATCACAGCGAAGGAAACGGCAGCGAAGTGGAGCTGTGGAGGGCCTAGAAATCGACAGAAGGAATTGATGTTGTTACTGTTGAGGCGAAAGAATGGGTAAGCAGTCAGACCGCAGCTCAGAGAAGTATAAGCTAAGTGCCAGCGAGCAGCAGCTGAAGGCTCTCAACCAGCAATTGCGTGCAAGCGAGCAGCAACTAAGGGCTGCCAATCAGCAGCTTGAAGCCAGTAACCGACAACTAAGAGCGGTGGAAGAAGAGCTGCGCAGAAGCAGAGAGCTATACAAGACAGTGTTTGAGGGGACGATTAACGCCATAGCGGTTTATGAGACGGTTGATAAGGGAAAAGACTTTGTTTGCAGGAATTTTAACCCAGCGGCGGAGAGGATAGAGAAGAAAAAGAAAGAAGATTTGCTTGGCAAGAGAGTTCTGGAGGTGTTGCCTGGGGTGAAGAAATTCGGTCTTTTTGACGTTTTTCAGAGGGTATGGAAGAGCGGCACAGCAGAACATTATTCTGAGACCATACACAGTAATGGACGAATTACAGGCTGGCGTGAGAATTATGTGTTTAAGCTGCCTTCGGGCGAGATTGTTGCGATATATGAAGATATCACCGAGCAGAAACGGGCGGAAGAGATGCGGACAGAAGAACATAATCTGTTGCGCACGCTTATAGATAGTCTGCCGGATTCGGTCTATATTAAAGATACGAGGGGCCGATTTGTTATCGGCAATGTTGAGGCCTCATACCGTGTGGGTGTGACGTCGCCAGATGAGATGATTGGTAAGACGGATTTTGACTTTTACCCGGCGGAAATGGCGTCAAGATATTGTGCTGATGAACAGGATGTTATTAAGTCAGGGCAGGCGCTTCTTAGGCGTGAGGAGCCTGTTGTAAACCAGACGACGGGGGAGACGATATGGAATTTGACCACCAAGATACCTTGGCGTGATAGTCATGGGACGATAGTGGGGATTTTGGGGATTGGGCGGAACATCACAGAACGCAAACGGATGGAGGATGAACTTAAGGCGGCTAATCAACAATTACAGGCGAGTGAGCAACAGCTACGAGCCGCCAACCAGCAGCTACAGGCGAGTGAGCAGCAACTCAAAGCCGCCAACCAGCAGCTACAAGCGAGCGAGCAACAACTAAGGGCGGCCAACCAGCAGTTACAAGCAAGCGAGCAGCAACTTAAAGCTGCCAACCAGCAGTTGCGGGCAAGTGAGCAGCAGCTCAAGGCTGCCAATCAGCAGTTACAAGCAAGTGAAGAGGAGCTTCGCCGGCTTAACCATGACCTGCGGAAGCGGGTAAAAGAGCTTAATTGTCTCTATGGTCTTTCTCGCCTGGCGGAAAGTTATGATATTTCTTTGGAGCAGGTATTCCGGGAGGTGGTGAATTTGGTTGCTGCGGCGTGGGAATATCCTGAAGTTGCTGCTGTGAAGATTATTTTTGAGGGTCAATTGTTCAGGACAGATAACTTCCGGGAAACGCCGTGGGCACAGTGTGCTGATATCAAGATGTACGGGCGAAAGGCGGGGACCATCGAGGTCTGCTATCTGGAAGAAAAACCTGATGTTGATGAAGGGCCTTTCTTTATAGAGGAAAGAAATCTATTAGATGCTTTAGCTGAGCACTTGGGTGACATTGCCGAGCGCAAGGAGGCAGAGGAGAAGCTTCTTGATTATCAGTCTCAGCTTAAATCTTTGGCTTCTGAACTGTCGCTGACCGAAGAGCGTGAAAGGCGCCGGATTGCAACAGAGCTGCATGACCGAATTAGTCAGTTTTTGGTTATTTCAAAAGTCAAGTTGGAAACGCTGCGCAAATCTGCATCTTCCGCAGATATTGGTAAGGCCCTTGATGAAGTGTGTAATTCACTTGATCAAACCATTCAGAATACCAGGTCGTTGACGTTTGATTTGAGTTCTCCTATACTTTATGAGTTAGGATTTGAAGCTGCCGTAGCGGAATGGCTTGATGAGCAAATCCGCAAAAAACATGGTATTGCGGCTGAGTTTGAGGATGATGGGCAGTCTAAACCTCTTGATGATGATATTCGTGTTTTTCTATTTCGGGATGTTCGGGAGCTGCTTGTCAACGTTGTGAAACATGCGCGTGCACGTAAAGTAAAGGTTTCGAGTCGGAAAGTCGGCAACGAGATACACGTTGGTGTGGAGGATGACGGGGCAGGATTCAACGTTACCGAGATTACATCAATAGCTACAAAGACAGGCGGATTTGGACTTTTCAGCATTCGGGAGCGGTTGGAACAGTTAGGGGGACGTCTTGAGATTGAATCTGAAGCAGGGCGTGGGACCAAGGTTACGATTATAGCGCCACTTAAACAAGGGAAGAATAACGATAAGGGACAAAAATGAGTATAAGAATATTATTAGCTGACGACCACGGAATCATCCGGCAGGGTTTGCATTCTTTGCTTGAGCAGCAATCTGATATAAAAGTAGTTGGAGAAGCCGAAGACGGCCGGAAGGCTGTTGCTCTTGTGCGGGAACTGGCGCCTGACATAGTGATTATGGACATTACCATGCCAAACCTGAATGGAGTTGATGCTACACGCAGGATTGTGGAGGAGTTTCCTAAAGTCAAAGTGATTGCTTTATCGATTCATTCCAACAAGCGTTTTGTCGCCGACATGCTAAGGGCCGGGGCATTGGGTTACATATTGAAAGAATGTTTGTTTGATGAACTTGTTCAGGGGATACGTACAGTAGCTGGCGGCAATATCTATCTTAGCCCCAGAATAACCGACGTAGTGGTTGATGATTACAAAGGGCGCTTGTCAAAGACGGCGGACACGCCGTTATCAATCCTGACCAATAGAGAGCACGAGGTGCTTCAGCTGCTGGCTGAGGGTAAGTCCACCAAGCAGATTGCTTTGGAGTTGCACGTAAGCGTCAAGACCATCGAGGCAAACCGCCGTCAGATAATGGAAAAGCTGAACATCCACAGTGTGGCAGAGCTTACCAAGTATGCCGTCCGCGAGGGGCTGACCTCTCTGGAGCCGTAAGGGTTCTGAGTTGGGGGGATACCAGTTGGCATCACAGGGGGAAAGGGTCATATTTTTTCTTAATCAGCCGAAAAACAGGTTTTTCGAAGCTTATATTTAGGAATATCTTAATCGTTTTTTTTGAGTAGTTTTACCGATAAGAGAGGCCAAGAGGCATGGTTTCGTCCAGTAAGGGGCCGTTTTTTTTGTATGGGATAGGATGAGCCAAGGAGCCTCGGGATTTGCGCTGATGCCGGGGGTTGCCGGTCGCAAAGCGATTGGCTAGCTATCTCGCCGAGGATTTTTTAAGGCGGGAGCGTGCAATTCTTGAACTTCCAAGTACCTATTTTTTCTGCAGTGGTTATCGTTGTAAGACTTTGCCTTCTGTTCCTGCCAGGAGTCTTTTTATATTTTCGCGAGGGCGCACAATTACCATTAACGGTATAGCA
>Ga0315294_10001051_pt1 | contig 29784 bp, 25 predicted proteins | sample YL17G13_40_MG_FD_203626 | JGI IMG/M metagenome (GOLD analysis project Ga0315294, IMG submission 203626) | Sediment microbial communities from Yellowstone Lake, YNP, Wyoming, USA - YL17G13_40 | ecosystem: Environmental > Aquatic > Freshwater > Lake > Sediment | place: USA: Wyoming | collected... | reverse complement strand
CGTAGTTCTCCGCGAGGTCGCGAAATACTGCCTCCACGTGCAGCAGCTTGAGGCTTTCGGGAGGGAGAAAATCGATCGTGCCCCTCGGGGCCTGGTATTTCGCGCTCATCGAACCGTCCTTGATGCGGTGTTACCGCGCGGTATTGTACATCAAAAAACCCCGGCCAGGGACCGGGGCTTCGGGCGGGCTTTGGGGTACCTGAAGGGATTTGAACCCTCGACCTCCTGATCCACAGTCAGGCGCTCTAACCAGCTGAGCTACAGGTACCATGTTCGCCGGCGTTCTCTGTATATCATCCACTCATGCGTTAGTCAAGAGAACAGCCGTGCCGATCCTCCCCACCCGACGAACTCGACAGGGGATTAAGAGGGGGAATCACTCCACGAGCCGTGTTCTCAGTGCCGGTCTCGTTCGCTGAACTTGTCGAAGTCGGCGTCGGTGAGGTTCTTGATGTAGTAGTCGAGCTGCGGGTGCACACCTTTCGCGGGATCCGATAGGGGCACAAGCTCGAATTCGTAGAGCCGCGCCACCGTGCTCAGCATGTCGACGCTGTTCACGTTCGTACCCTCGGGTCCCCTGAACGCCCAGAGGTAGTTGTAGCTCGCTGACCCGTCCGCCTCGGTCACCTGGTACTCCAGCATGAACTGGTTTCTGTTCTCCGGATCGGGATCGAGCTGCCTGAGCGCCTCCACTTTGTAGCCCTGCGACTCCCAGTCGCGCATCATCTTGTCGACCGCGACAATCGGCTCCATGGCTTTCCGGAGCTCCGCCTCGTGGCCGCTCAGCTGATTGACCGCGCACACGACCCGTATGACAAACAGGATCACAAGCGCCGCCGCGATTATCAGCCCCCACTTGACGACCTGCTGCACTGTCTGCATGACCTCGCCTCACCTCGCTCTTCCTGGCCTATGCAATAGCCGGAGATAGTCTTTCGACCGTTTGCTTTGCTCACTCCTGTAGATCGGTTTGACAGCGGTAAAGTTGCAGATAATGGAGCGGCGTAGCTCCTAATTCAATTCCAGAATGCTGGGTTTCAGGTCCATTTTCCTGATCACCTGAAGAGGCATCGCATCGCTACCTGGGTCTGCTAATCGATACAAAGCGTATCTCGACTTTTTTGCCCAGAGCAGCTGCGATGCGTCTCAGCATCGGTAAGGAATGACCCCGGTAGTCGGCGTCTTCAAGCCTCGATATGACCGACGCAGTGGTGCCGATGCGCTCCGCAAGCTCTTTCTGGGTGAGACCGGCCTTCCTGCGAAGGTCATATACTTTGCGGGCGATTTCCATACTGACGCGTTCCTCGTGGAGGCTCGCGCTTCGCTCCGCGTGCCCGTCGTAATAGCGCTGGTAGAGGATGTCAAGAGCGCCGGCCCCTTTCGATTTCTTTTTCATGTCGAGCCTCCTGCCGAGTGGATCTCCGGGTTCTCCTCGAACCTGGCCTTTCTTTCAATAGCCTTCTGTATCTCTTTCTCCGGAACAACTTGCTTCTTGACCAGACCGTGTGAGATAACGACAATCGACTTTCGGTAGAAGAAGTACAGCATCCGATACTGAACTCTCCTGTAACATACTCGAAGTTCGTAGATACCGTTCCTCAGGTAATCCGCCTCAGGTCTTCTCAGTTCGTGACCGAATTCCATAAGACGCTCCAATCTGACGATTGCTTTGTCTCGTACTTTGGGAATCAGGCGGTCGAGCCACTCAACCAGTGGTATCGAGCCGTCTTCCTCCGTGTAGAAAACGATATCGACGGACAATGTACGTCTCCCTGCGGAAGTATTGTTTCGCAATATTGCTAATCTGTCAAGGGTTAGTCAGTAACGTATCTCCGCAATCCACTTGCCTCCCACATTCAAGCTTCCCCTCTTGCCTTCTAATTCAATTCCAGAATGCTGGGTTTCAGGTCCATCTTTTTGATCCACTCGAGGTAATCGTCCCATTTCATGTTTTCGGGACGTTTCTCGCTGATGGCCACGATCAGCGCCTGGAGGACGTTGGTGCCGAAGCTGCGGTCGCCCATGCGGGGTGTGGTCGTGACCAGCGTCTTGACTCCCCTGCCCTTCAGAAGCTCGACATCCTCTTTCGTCGTCGTGTTCGTGACGATGATCTTCCCGGACATATCTTCCGGCATATATTTACGTATGTAATGAAAATCGCCCGCGACTATCTTGGCCCGCTGGAACTGCTCCGGAAATCTCGGTTTGAACTCCTCCTGCTTCTTGCCCGTCGGGTAGAGCATCTTGAACGGGAGCTTGGTCATGATCGGAAGAAGCATGGCCGCGACCCTGTTCAGCTCCTTGAGCGACCGGATCGGCTTGTTGATTTTCAGCGCGAACAGGAAGTCGCCGTACACCGTGTCGCACCCGACCTCTTCGAGCGCCTCGGCCATTCCGATGCGGTCGACACCGCTCACCAAAAGCGCCGGGTCGCCCTTTTTGATGATGCCGTACTGGCCGGCGAGGTCCCTTATCACCTGGCGCTCGAGCGTGTGCTTGATCTCGCCCCCGTCGACGATGGGTGTCTTCTTCGCGTTCTTCGCGATGTTCCACGCGTCGCGGATTTTGTATTTGCGCGTGGAGCTCCAGAGATATACGTCCGTTCCGCCCAGCCCGAAGCAATCGATCTTCCCGTCCAGGTCTCTGATAACCTCCCCCGCTTTCTTCATGTCCCCGTCGGTCCCCTGCCGACCCATCTCCACCTCCTGCCCCAGGAATTCGCCGACATACGTCTTGTCGCGCTTGCTCGATCCGATGCTGACACTCAGTACGTGCTTCATGGCTTCTCTCCTCCGTTTCTCGCAGGATGACAATCGTCTTCATCCCTGCGCCGGCGACCGTCACTCGGAGCCGGCGGCAGGCAATATTAGCACCCCGAAATCCCCATTGTATTCAAGCAGGTTGGCTCTGAAAATGTTCGCCATCTCGGTATCGGCCCTGTAGATGTCGGTGAGAGCCACAATCCTCAACTCCGCCGGAAATCCGACCCCGGCCAGGTCTCCCGACAACTTGATCAGGTCCTGCGCAGGTATCTGGAGAATCTCGCCCGATGTCGACGGGATGAGACTTTTTTCTCCGATGAGATGGTCCCTGGCATCCTCAAGAAAGCGTGCGATGGTGCCTGAGTACGGGTCTTGTGCTTCGGCGGCGGGCGCGTTGAACACAGCCGAGTAGATCAGCGATCCCTGGCTGAACACCTTGTAATTGCTCGTGACCTGAAGCCTGACCGGCACGGGCCTATTCTCGACAATGTTGGACGTCGCATAGACAATTACGATGCCCAGGTCCGACGAAAGCGCCCTGATTTCGTCCAGCGCCTGCACATACGCCTCGGAGGAAATATCTATCTCGTTGTCCGCGAGCACGAGCTGTCCGGTCGCGGGGTCCTTGTAGTTCCCCGGAATAGCGTTGATCCAAAGCCAAAGCTCATCATAGATTCTGTCGATAGTCTGGCGCGTGTCGATGGGGATGACGACAAGCTCCTGGCCCTCAGAGACCCTGACTTCCCCCGTCTCATACGTTCGGACCTGTCCGGACAGATTTTCTATCTGGACATTTTTGGCCTCGATCTCCTTGTTCAGCGACGCAAGTCGGGACTCGCGTTCAGCGATCCGGCCCTCCAACTGCACCACCCTTGCCTCGCTGGCGCCGACCGTTTTCTGAAGGCCGGTGCGCTCACTCTCAAGATGTGCGATCTCAGTCTGGAGCTGGGTGACCTCGCTGCGCATGCCGGCCAGCTCGCCATGTGCGGTGCTGAGCTGTCCGGCGAGATCTTCAATTGCCAGCTCCGTCTGGTAGATGGAAGTCTGGAGGTTGTCGTTCTGCTGCCTGGCCTCGTCGCGTTCCACCGTGAGACTGTCACGTTCGCCCACAAGCGCGGTGATCTGCTCGCGTATCTCGCCCATCCTCTCCAAAGCGTATCGGATGTCCTTGTCGGCGAGCACGAGTGCGATGATCGTGCCGCAGGTGATGAGCATTCCGGTGACCACGCCGATGAGGACCGATGTGCGCCGGGGCCGCAGGCCCAGAAGAGAGACGCGTCGCTTGCCCATGACGCGGCCGAGCACGTCGCCGGCCCAGGCCACAAACCCGGAGGCGACAACGAGAGCGAGGATGAAAATCAGGTTGATTCCCATACACTGAATCGGTCAAACAATAACACAACAAACGCCGGGTCGGAACGAACACCCCTCCGTAATCCCCGCCTGACAGTCAATTCCACGGACAGGGGCCTAAGAAATGGACCGGACGGATTCCACCAACTCTTCAGGCGACACTGTCGATGTGCCGGGCTTGGTTACGGCGACCGCTGCAGCGGCTGCGGCGAGACGGCAGGCGTCGGCCGGGTCGATTTTTCGGGCATACCCCAGGGCGACAGTCGCCAGCACCGTATCGCCCGCTCCGGATACGTCATAAATCCTGCTTACCCGCGTCCTTATTCTCACCGGGGGCGAATCCTCGCGATAGAGATCCATGCCGTCGGGACCGCGAGTCACGAGACGCGCGCGGGGAGAGTAGCGGTACATGACGCTAAGCGCAGCCGAGTCGCAGGACTGATCGTCGACAATCTCGATGCCGCTGAGCTCCATCGTCTCCTTGCGATTCGGCTTCATAAGATCGCACCCCTTGTAGAGCGCGACATTCACCGGTTTGGGATCCACCAGGACAGGAATGCTGTGCAGCCTGGAGAGGTCGTGCAAAGCGGTCATGAATTCAGGTGTGACGAATCCCTTCGCATAATCCGAAACCGCAATGGCTCCCACTGTCGGCACGGTCTTGGTCAGGAACGCCAACGCTTTCCGCTGGAAGCTCTCCGACATTGTAAGCCGCTCTTCCTCGTCGACGCGGGCGATCTGCTGGCCGTCCGCCACAACTCTGACTTTGCGGGTCGTCATGAAATAGTCATGCACAAGGATCCCATCGTCCGCAAAGCCGTGCTCGTGCACGATGCTCAGGAATCTCTCCCCCGCTTCGAGTCTTCCGATCGCACCCATCATGATCGGCTCCCCGCCCAGTGCGGCGACATTCATCGCGCAGTTCGCGGCGCCGCCGAGACGGTCATCCCTCTTCTCGAGCCTGACGACCGGCACGGGAGCTTCCGGGCTTATACGTGCGGCCTTGCCGATCAGATATGTGTCCAGCATAAGGTCGCCCATCACGAGCACGCGCGCACCTTTCAGCGACTCAACAAGTTTCTCAAGCTCAGTGTTGAATGTCATTTCTCCTCCCCGAATGCCGCGACATCCCGCGCAGCGTAGTCCCGCCTGCGGCAATGTGCAATATGGCATGCAGCTATTCGGACAGCAAGAACGCCGCAAGCAGCGGGATGGTCAGCTCGTGATGCCCGACAATTCATACCTGAACGGCATACGTCTCATTCAAGGCTCTTGAGCTCCTCCAAAGCGCCCTCGGTCGAAGAAACCTGGACGCCCTCGTCTCCGCCTTCGACCTCCATGCGTGTGAAACCTTTGGAGAGGTCGAGCCTGACACTCTCTCCCCTGAAAACGATGCCCGCTCTCACGATCTCGATTCCTTCGGATGCGTTCAGCGTGCCCGCATTGGCGTCCCATATCATCCGGCCCGCCGTCAGCTCGAACTTCTCCTGCCGCGCATGACCTGTCACGCTCCCGCTGAGCTCCAGCACGCGCGCATTCTCATCGTAAGTGCCCGTATCGCTGGTGACCTCCAGGACCTCTCCCGACTGAAACTGGTAGAGTGCCCTCGGCCTGGCAAGCTCCATGACGGAATTCTCTTCCCTCACGATACGGTCAAGGTATAAGGTCCATGTCACGGAGCCATTGGCTGTGATCTCCTGAAGCATCGGCCGATCCATGACTGCGGGTGGAATGGTCTGCACAGGCTCGTTCTTCGGCGGACCTTCCGGCACCTCGGCGGGTCCCCCGCCGGTGACCATGACCCAACTGCCCCATGTCGCGAGCGCGATGACAAGGGTCCATAAAACCGGAGGGAGATATTTATCCAGAGAGTTTCTCATAACTCGAAATTCCGCGCGCGACGGGTCGACTTGAGCCTTGCTTATTGACTCTGAACAAGACCGTCAAGCACCAGCCTCAGCGCTCTGACCTGCGCCAGAACCGACGCAGGCGACTGAAATTGCTGCTTGAAATCTCCCGGAATCGCGCGATCCCATATGTCCTGGTTGACAGTGGCAAGATCCGCCTGCGCATTGTCAAGAAAAACGATTGCGCGCTGATATCTTTCCTGGCCGAGCTGGTCGCCCGCCTCTCGAAGCACCTCCGCTCCCAGATAGTATGCCAGCCCTCGAACCGCCAACGCATCCTTGTCACCGGCCTGAGAGTCCAGAACGGGAGTTAAGGTCTCGATGCAGGTCTGGAACTGCCCGAAGGCGTCGCTCAGAAGCGGCAACTGACTTCCGGCGGCTTCATACGCGTACCAGCCGTTAAGCAAAGCTGCCTTGGCCGACTCGCGCTCGGCAGCGAAACCGGAGGGACCGGTCCGGCCCCTGGTCGTGACCGATGTCGCCAGCCACCGTTTCACCACGGAAAGAAGCTGGTTTCTTCGCCCCCCCCATGCCTGGGTCGCGCCCGCCGGCACTTTGAGGCCGGTAACCTTTTGCTCGATCTCTCTGACCGCAAGAAGCGACGGCGGCACGACTTCGGGACTTCCGGATGTATCAGTGTTTGAAGGGACATTGGTCACCGCTGCGACGAACTCCTCCGCAAGATTGAACAGGTCGAACCTGTATATGACCTCCCTGTTTATTCTTCCGCTTCCGATAATCCATACAGGCGCCATGAAATCGGACGGCCCGCCCCGTGTGGAATCCGGTGACACTGACTTGTCGAAGAGCGGATTCCCGCGCCACTCGGTCAGTACGTCGCTTGCGTCCTGAAGCCACGCAGGCGTGCCGATAGTCGCGGAGTCGAGACGACCGAAGGCAGAATCCCATCTATCATTCGTCGCCGCGTCAAGCTTCGCCATGTAGTTGTGAGGGATAACCAGCCCGAAGACGACCAGAGCGGCCAGCACCAGTATTCCCGGGATGGCAAGCACAACAACCAGAGGCCACTGAATGCGTTTCCCTCCCGCGATTGCGAGCGCCTGCTTGCCGGCTTCCGAGACTTCAGCTTTGTCGACGAAGGGCCCGACATGTCCGCCCGCGCCGCGGAATTCGAGCACCGTGTCTCCCAACCGTATTCGATCGCCGGCGAAAATTTCCTCCCGCTCGATGCGCTCTCCGTTCAGAAGTGTTCCGCTCTCGGTGTCGGCGTCATACAGCACCCATCCGGTCTCTTCGCGGGTGACCCAGGCGTGCTGCTGGCTGACAAGCGGGTCCCGAGACAACAGGACATCCCCCACGGTCCGCCCGATCGTCGTGACCGTCGGCAGCAGATCGTATTCTTCGCCCTTGTGGGGCCCCTCTACGACCGCCAGAATCGGAGCGTGCACCGCCTCGCCCGGCTTCGACCCCCTCGTCATCCTGGGCACTTCCGCCAGCACTCTCTGGGCCGCGGTATGCACCTCTTTCATGCTCTGGTACCTGTAGTCCGGATTCTTCGCCAGCATCCGGAAAACGATCTCCTCGAGCGATACCGGAACCCGCGGGTCGGTCTCTCGGATCGGGGACGGCTGCTCGTTGATCACTCGATGCACTATCTGGGCGAGATTCTGCCCCCCGAACGGGGATTTGCCGGTGAGAAGCTCGTACGCTACGCAGCCAAGGGAAAAAATATCGCTCCTGGGATCGGCTTCCCCCCCCGTGATCTGCTCGGGAGCCATGTAGCCGGGCGTGCCGACGATCGACTCGCTGCCCGACGTCAGTGTGGCCTTTGACGTGAAGCCGGCTACCCCGAAGTCCGTGATCCGAACCTTACCTTCGTTCGTGAGAAAAATATTCCCTGGCGAAAGATCCCGATGCACGATCCCCTGCTGGTGAGCATGTTCCAGGGCTTCCGACGCCTGGGCGATAATGTCCGCTATCTCGTCCGGGGCGAATTTCCGTCCCGACTTGACTGCGTCCTCCATCGTGACCCCTTCAATGAGCTCGTAGGCTATGTACAGCGTGCCTTCGTCCAGACCGCAATCGAGCGCCTTCACAATTCCGGGATGATTCAAGACCTCCGCGGCCTTCGCTTCCACCTTGAAGCGCTTGACGAACTCCTCCTCCTCGCGCGCGTCGAGATGGCCCGGCAGAACGAGTTTCTTGAGGGCGACCGTGGAGCCGTCTTCGGAGCGAACCGCCCTGAAGACGACACCGGTCGCGCCCTTTCCGAGTTCCGAGATTATCCGGTAACGTTTCATTAGAATGGGGATTTGGCCGTTGGAATACGAGTGCCGAGACCGCCGGAAGCCCGTTCACATCTACAAGACCCCGAAACTGTCCAGCAGGTTCTCAGGTTTTTCCCGGGTCGTCTCCTCACCGGCCGGTTCCGAGACCTCCTCGACATAAGAGTCATCCAGGTTGAGCTCCTGGATGGAGTCCATGGTCTCCTGGATTCTCTTTCTCAGCCGGTCGATGTTCTCGAAATCCTCCTCGAGCAGCCCGATCAGCCCGGCATCGTTTATGACCCCGGCCCGTCTGAGCTCATCGACCCTCTCGCCGAGATTCCCGAAACGCTCCCTTCGCTGCCTGTCCAGGCCCGCAAGCTCCATTCTCAGGCGCGTGACCGCAGCCGCGCGTCTCCCGCTTACCGTGAGTCGCTGGTAGAGGTCTCTCATCGATCGCGTGAATTCATCCAGAGTGCTCATGCCACGATCCGCCCGCACAGACTCGGCAACACTATCAATTATAACATCCTGCCTCCCGAGTTCATCGCCCGATCTACCCCAAAACCGCCCGTCCATGCTAATATTCCTGAACCCATCGATTCACCACAGAAATGCCCACGTACAACGAGCACCAGTTGAAGTTCATAAGGCAGTCCTGCGACATACTCCACGACGTCGAGGAGCATCTTAAGACGATCATACGGGAGGGCGTGACTACCGGTGAGGTGGATCGGATCGCGGAGGAGATGATCCGGTCCAAAGGCGCACTGCCTGCCTTCAAGGGCGTAAGGGGCGATCCCGACTACCCGGCCACGTGCTGCATATCGATAAATGAGGAGGTCGTCCACGGGATTCCCGGCCCGAGACGTTTCAAAGGCGGCGACATCGTGTCCGTGGACTGCGGAGCGAAATACAAGGGTTATCATTCGGACGCCGCGTTTACCGTCGCGGTAGGCGATGTCAGCGACACGGCTCTGAAGCTCATGGAAGCCACGCGGCAGGCTCTTTTCGCAGGGGCTCAAAAGGCTGTTGCAGGGAAACACATCGGAGACATCTCCGCCGCAATCCAGCGAGCCGCCGAGAATCCCGGTTTCTCCGTGGTGAGGCACCTGTACGGTCACGGAGTCGGATCCAGCCTCCACGAGGAACCTCCGATTTTCAATTACGGGACACCCCGGACCGGTCCGGAGATCCTCCCCGGGATGGTGCTCGCGATAGAGACCATGGTCTGCGAGAAGGGATACCATATCGCGACGCTGGACGACGGGTGGACGGTTGTCACAGCCGACGGCGGGTTGGCGGCTCACTACGAGGACACGTACCTGGTCACAGACAAGGAGAGCATCAACCTGACAAGAGTGAATATCGAGAATACGCCGCTCTTGAGAGTCTAGGACGGCTTGGGTAACTGGGGACAGGCACTCCGATTTTGCCCTCCCGAACCTGATGGCAAAAATGAAGTGGACCATAGGGCAAAATCGGCGTGCCAGTCCCCTTTCGCATCGTGATTGCCGGGGACTGGCACACGGTTTTGCCGGAGAGCACACTCCAAACACCCCTTCACTTTGCGCGGCAAAACCGGGTGCCTGTCACCGGCCCATCAAATCAACACTACCCATGTACACAACACGATGTTCCCATTCGCCACTCCGCCTTCCCTGTCTCACCGATCAGAAATCCCGCACTTCCCATCGCTCCTCTTTGGGCGGGCTCGCGAACCGTTCCTCCTCCGACGCCGCCTCGGAGACATGCAGAAAAATCCTGGCCAGCATGGCTGGATCGTGCCTCATCGCGTGCGGGTAGCCGCGCTCGACATCGTAATGGACCCTGTCGATTCTCTGGACGAAGGATCGGCTCACAAGGTCGCCTCTCACAACCTGGGTTCCGTTGCTTTTCAAATCATCGACCACCGCCTCGAATCCCTTTTCCATGTACACCGCAAGCGCCTTCTGGGGAAGACCGCCATCATGCAAAAGGTAATAGTCGATTCCTCGTCCCAGCATTTTCTCGAGAGCTTCGAGATGATCCTTCGCGGTCATCCCGTCCGTCACACCCGGCTGTGTCAACACATTCCCGACGGCGATCACGGTCGCTTTCGACACCGACGCCAACTCTCTCACACCGGGCGCGGCGAGGATCGATCCTATGCCGAGCCAGAGAGTCCCGGGACAGATTATGATCCAGTGAGCGCGCTCGAGAGCCTTCAGCGCCTGCGGATTCGTTACGAGGGTCGGATCGTGATGCACTGCGACAATCGGAGTGTCCCTGTTGGACCGGGTGATGCTCTCCCATTCCCCCCGGATCTGAGAACCGTCGGCCAGCTCCGACACAACCTGCGCATCGTCGTCCGATATGGGCACCAGGTGAGCCTTGATATCAAGCGCCTGGGTCAGGCGACGGGTGGCGTGATACAGGCTTCCTCCTTCGTCTATCAGCGCCGCAAGGATAAGGTTGCCGATACTCACTCCCGCGAGATGTCCGCGGTTGAAGCGATGCCTCACGAGCTGGCCCCAGACGGTTTCGCCGCTGAGCGCGGCGATCACCGTCTTGACATCCCCCATCGATGGGATGCCGAGCTCGCGCCTGAGAGCGCCCGAGTGCCCTCCGTTATCGGTCACGCCGACCAGAGCAGTGGTGCGGTCAAGATCGGTCAGCCTTCTCAAGGCCTGCAGAACCACACCCTGCCCCGTGCCGTTTCCGATCGTCACTATGTCGTGATGTTTCATCGCGTCGTTCGATCTTTCGATTCGGGATGCGAATTGTACTCTTGCGGCCCCGAGAATCAAGCTGGGCACCCGGGGACAGGCACCCCGGTCTTGCCTTCCCGAGTCTGACAGGGAAAGTGAAGCGAATCAGAGGGCAAGACCGGTGTGCCAGTCCCCTTGGGCGGCTACTCCACCGTGACGCTCTTCGCGAGATTTCTCGGCTGATCCACATCGCAGCCACGATGCACCGCGATATGATACGCGAGCTGCTGCAGAGGCACCGTGAGAAGAATTGGCGAGAGGACCTCGATTACCCGCGGCACATAAAAGACATGATCCGCGATCTCCCCGATGCGCTCGTCGCCCTCGTCCGCTATCGCTATCACGTCCCCGTCCCTCGCCTTGACCTCCATCAGGTTGGAGAGCGTTTTCTCGTAGACATTGTTCTGTGTGATCAGCGTCACAACCGGCATGTTGCTGCTGATCAGCGCGATCGGACCATGCTTCATCTCGCCCGCCGGATAGCCCTCGGCATGGATGTAGCTGATCTCCTTCAGCTTCAACGCTCCCTCCAGCGCGATCGGATAATTAATCCCTCGTCCGAGATAGAGGAAATCCTGTTTGTCTCGATACAGCCTGGAGAATTCCATGATGACGTTGTCCTGCCTGAGAACAGTCCTGACATGCTGAGGTATCTCTATAAGGTCCTGCAAGACTTCTCTGCACTCATAGGTCGAGATTTTGCCCGTCGAGCGTCCGATGTGCAGTGCGAGGAGAACCAGGTCCGCGAGCTGCGCCGTGAACGCTTTCGTGCTCGCCACGCCGATCTCCGGACCGCAGTGAGTGTAAATCACCGCATTGGATTCCCTCGCTACCGTGCTCCCTACGACATTGACGATGCTCAGGATCGTGCCGCCCCGGTCTTTCGCCCCGCGCACCGCTCCGAGTGTGTCGGCTGTCTCACCCGACTGAGATATCGCAACAAAAAGCGTGCGCTTGTCGATCTTCGGGTCCCGATATCTCAGCTCGCTTCCGTAGTCGACCTCCACCCTGAGGTCGGAGTACCGCTCGATCAGGTATTTCCCCACGAGGCACGCGTGCCACGCCGTTCCGCACCCCGTCATCAAGACATGATTGAAGTCCGAATATTTATTCTTTGCGATCTCCTTCAGCTCATCGAGAACGATCTCGCCCGCTTCGAGGTCGAACCTGCCGAGGATCGTGTCCCGCAGAGTCTCCGGCTGCTGGAAAATCTCCTTCTGCATGAAGTGATTGTATCCGTCCTTCTGGGCCTGGATCGGGTTCCAGTCAATGTGCACAAGCGATTTCTCTATGGGATTTCCGGAGAAATCGGTAAGCTCGATGGAGTCTTTGGTGAGAATCGCGATCTCGCCGTCGTCGAGGAAATACACATCCCGCGTGTGGTCCAGGATGGCGGAGATATCGCTCGCGGCAATGCTGCCCACTCCTTCTCCGTTGTTGTTACCGACCGCTCTTCCGACAATCATGGGCGGCCCCTGCCGTACCGCGACCAGCCGGGGATCCTCCCAGGATGCAACCACGAGCGCGAAAGCCCCCTTCAATTCCGCGATCGCCCTCCGGACGGCGGCGGCAAGGTCGCCTTCGAAGTACTCTGCGATGAGATGCGGAATGACCTCGGTATCGGTCTGGCTCGTGAATACGTGTCCGGATTTCCTCAGCCGCTCTTTCAGGGCCAGAAAATTCTCGATTATGCCGTTCTGAACGACGACAATTCTGCCCTTGTCGTCGCGATGCGGGTGCGCGTTCTCCTCCGACGGTACTCCGTGAGTCGCCCAGCGCGTGTGACCGACCCCGACAGTCATCGGCAGATCGTCTTTCCGGATCAGGCGCTCCAGATCGCGGATCTTGCCCTGCGCCCGCTTCACAATGAATTTGTCTTCGGCCAGAAGCGCGATCCCCGCGGAGTCGTACCCCCTGTATTCCATCCGCTTAAGGCCCTCGATAATGAGCGGCACCGCGGGCTGGGTCCCGATATAGCCGATAATTCCACACATGTGCTATTTCTGCCTCACAATTCCGCCCGTTCCTGAGGTGTCGAGCGGCACCGGGGAATCAAGGGCAATTCCCGTGGCAAAACACCGCCTCAGCCCGGTTCGTTCGCACAGAATCTTAGCTGAGATCGATCGGGTTTAAAAGGTCACAAGCTCGAACCCCTGGGCTTCCAGGACCGCTTCATAGATCCTGATGTTGGCGTACACCCATTGCGTGAACTTGCGCGTCTCCCACCTGGGAATAGAGGAAACGAAAATATCGTCGTCGCGGGTCGGAAGCTGGGTTCGATAAGCCTTCAGCTTTCCCGGACCGGCGTTGTAGGCCGCTACGATGTCGAGCAGACGATCGCCTCCCACCTGGCCGCGCAGGTAGGTAAAGTACCATGCCCCGTAGTCGATGTTCACCGCGGGATCCCACAGTGTGGCGGGATCGAATGTATCTGCACCCCGCTGCGCCGCGATAAATCTTCCCGTTTCGGGCATTATCTGCAGAAGCCCCTGCGCTCCCGCGGACGACTTTGCCCTGGGATTGAACGTCGACTCCTGCCGCATCGCCCCCCAGAGCCAGCTTGGAGGGATATCGTGCGACAGCGCCGCGTCGCGCACCATCGCATCGAATGGGCGCGGATACAGCTCCTCGAAGATCGCTTTCTGCCTTGCCGGGGTTAGGTGCGCCTCGTCGCCCGCCTCGAAGGCGTCGCGAAGTGCGACAACTCCCGAGTGCAGATCGTCCTGCTCCACGTACACTAGCGCAAGACCCGCCTGGGCACCCGGAATGCCGTTCTCTTTTGCGACGAGAAACTCACTCTGGGCCAGCTCGAGAACGCCTGCATCATAGAGCTCCCACGCTGTCGCGAGAGCGGAGTCATAGACGCTCATGCGACGGGCATCGAAACTGAACGGGTCGAGCGACCGCTGTTCAGCCTCGCCCAGGCCCAGACGCTCGCGGGCCCTTATCCCCCAGTAACTCCAGGCGGTCTCGGACGCAACCGTCTCATATGCCGCACTCGCCTCAGCGCTCTTTCCAACGCCTTCCAGCGCACGCGCCCGCCAGAATCCAGCTTCCGAGAAAGACAGGCTCTCCGGAAACGCAGAGCGACATCTTTCCGCAAACCCCAGCGCAGTCTGATATTGCCTGTCCCGGCAGCCGAGAAACGCGAGGAGGGTCATCGCGGCAGGGGTCTCTGCACTCGAGGGATACTCCTCAACTATGTACCGGCAAGCCTCCGCCACGGTCGCCAAGTCGGAATCCTCAAACGCTCTTTCGTAAAGAATCTGGGCCGCGCTCGACGCCCTGGGCCCGTGGCCGCGTGCAGCTTCCCAGTACGCTTCCTTCGCCAACGGCTTTTTGTCGAGGCTCCAGAACGCGTGACCCTTGCGGATGCCCGCCAGGTCGGCCCATTCGGTCCCCGGTGCAAGGCTGCGAGCTTTATCCGCCCAGTCGATGCACTCGTAGTATCGACCGCCAAGATACTCGCACCTTGCCGCGCCCTGACATGCCTTCGCTCGGTCTTCCGCCGTGAGATTCCCCGATTCAGCCAGGACCGACAGGATGCCGAACGCGTCGGACGGGTGAGAATCGATCGCCGAATAGGCCACCTCGAGCCGATCCGACTCGCTCAGAAGTCCCGGCGAATAGACCCCGCCGAAAAACATGTCGACGGTCTCCGAAGCATCTGCGCTCTCGGGAAAGTCCCTGAGCAAACGGACCCGAATTCCGGCGCCGTTTTCAAAGTCCATCGCGCTCTCATAGATCTCGGCCCATTTTCTGAGCGTCTTCGGAGCGAAGGAGCTGGTGGGGTACCGATCGATCGCGCGAGCGCATTCCCCAAGGGCTTCCTCGGTGCGCTCGAGGTCCCTGAGAAGGTTGATGCGCTCCAGGTGCGCCAGGGGAGCGAGACGGCTCGACGGGTAGTCCCTGATGAAATCGTTGAGCTCCTTCAGAGCCGAATCCTCCGACCCCGCGACCATCAGCGACCGGGCATGGTTATATTCAACATACTCCCGCAATGGGGCATAGCTGTCGAGAGAGTCGGCGAAAATCGGTTCCGCCTCCGCTTTCCGACCCTCCCTGAGAAGGAGATAGCCTTTCAGAAACAGCGCGCGATATCGCGGGACCCCCTCGAATCGATCCGCAATGTCATCAAGCAAAGTATAGATCGGGGGATACTTCTCCGATGGCGAATCGGAGGTCTCGGCGTCGTGCAACAACGAGCGGATTTCCTCAGTTTTCGATTCAAGCTCATCGAGCGAGCGAGCGATATCGCCCCATTCCGCCGACCCGGTCTCGTGACATTTCTCCCATTCAAGACGCGCGCCCTCGAGATGCCCGAGAACGAGATAGGCTTTCGCGCGGTCCAGATGCGCCTGCCCGTCTTCGGAACTCCGCGCAATACGACCCTCCGCGTCCGTTAACAGCCTGATCGTATCTCTAAGCTCATTGCCCGCAGGATTACCTATCCAGTCCCCTATCCTCCCGACATCGGTCGCGACAGCTACGACAATGACGAAGAGCGCGACCATCACAGCCAGCAAAATACGCCACGATGCCCGACCGGGCACGGTCGGTTCGATTTGAGCCCACTTCAAAATCATTCCTCCATCGACTGAAACTCTTTGCGCCGGTCCCTGATGCGAATCTCCTTTGGGTTGGTCTCCATCCCCAGGCGGTCGGTCATCTCGCAGATATCATGGAAGAGCACGTTCTCAATCGACAACTCCATTCGCTCCCTGACTATGCCGCATACCCTCCGGACAACCTCATCGCACTCCGAACCCTCGCGCACAGTCAAGTGCAGGTGAATCTCGTCCAGCTCGTGCGGGTCGCCGTTGCGCTTGGTGATCTCAACCTGCCATTCGAGTATCTCTTTCTGATCGTGCATGATCGGGAAGAACTCGTTGAAGTCCACGAGCGTACCCTTGACCTTGGACAGTTGCAGCTCGCCCCGGTCGGAAAGCCTCGTTATGTTGGTGGAAAGCCTGGGGACCTTTCTGCCGCAAACCGGGCAAGGCTGCCAGGTAATGCCGCCCTTGGCGTAGTCGCCGGTGCGATACCTGAGGACTACGCTCCCTCGCCAGTCGAGGCAGGTGATCGCGATTTCCCCGGACTCGCCGTCGCCCACGGGCTCGCCGGAATCGGGATCGATGATCTCGAAAATATGCATGTCCGGGTAGAGATGATACCTGGTCGTCTCCTCCACCGAGTTCGCCGTCGGGCACTCCATCCAGGCGACCCGCGCCTCCGTGAAACCGTATGTCGACAGAATGATCGGCTCTTTCGCGCCCATCGACGTAAGAAGCTCGAGGAGCCTGCGCTTGTAGCCGACGGTCACGCGCTCGGCCCCAAGCACCACCAAGCGAATTTTCGAGTAATCCGCCCCCTTCTCCTGCGCAATCCTCAGGAGATGATAAGTATAGCCCGGTATGCCGATCATGACCGTCGCATCGAACTTTTCGATCATCGACGCGATCCGGTCGGTGCCCATGACCTTTCCGCCCCCCGTATGGAACACGGGCGTGCCGGTCACTATGCCGCCCTGGTAAACGATCCAGAACGCCAGGTGTGGGGCGTACGGGAAAATGCTTATGACGAAATCGTCGGCCCGGCGCACTTCGCTGATCTCGAAGAGACGCTTGCCCGCCTGCTCGAAGAGCGCCATGTCGGTCTTCGAGTAGAAGAAAGGCGTCGGGTTCGCCGTCCGTCCGGTCGTGGCTATGAAGAACACGGGAAGATACTCATCCAGAACAAGGTCCTTTATGTGCCTGCCGGTCGCGAGTTTCTCCCTGAACAGACCGACTTTCTTCCCGAGACCGATGGACGACGCGTAGGTCTTTGGATCTGGCTGAAGGACAAGCCGGCGAGGTTTGTCGGGATGATCGGAGGTAGGGGCGATGTCGACCTTGGAAGTGAGAGGTATCTTGCGAAGATCGCCGACCGACCTGATGTCGTCGGCGGTCAGCCCCTCGCGTTTGAAAAGGTCCCTGTAGAAAGGTGAATACGGCAGGACCTGCGTCTTCAGGAAACGATGGAGCATCGCTCCCTGACGTTCCCGCACGATCCCGGTCTCCAGTCGATCCCAGTCTTTCCAGTACATTGTGTCGCTCTCTACTCCTGTCGTTCGCTCAAGCGGCGGTCCGCTCGGCTCGGGAAGAAGATCCAATTTCACTCGATGCTGTAGAGGTCGGTTATCGCGACCATCTTCTCCCGGACGCCGTCAGCGGTGTAATAACTGACCTGGATTTCGAAGCTAATGCCGTCAAAGACAATAAACCCACCGTCCAGTCGTCCCAGAATACCGAGGTAAGTGTCGTCGCGCCCCATCCGATACTGTACAAACCCCCTCGACACAAGCGCACCGGTCCCGCTGTCGAAGATGAGCGCCTCGGAGTGGTTGACGTCGCTGCGCCCGCCCAGAGCTATTATTCGGCCCGATCCGTCAATCACTAGGGTGTTGATGTCAAACTCGGAGCGACCCGGATCGTTGATTCCGCCCGACGCCTCCCCCCATCCCTCCTGCCATGTCCCGTCCGACGTGAAACGAAACAGGCCGGTCATGCCGGCACGGTTTATGTCGTATTGGTCGTGGTAATCGACAATGTAGATGTAGCCTTCCTGGTCGATGAGCATTTTCAGGGGATTCCGCGGGATGTATCCTTGCTTCCCGATGAACTGCGATATCTGACGCCCGTCCGCCGAGACCAGGTACACATACATCTGAGCGCGGTCCAGCACCAGCAGAGTGCCGTCCGGACGCGCTATCAGGTCCACCGGATCGGAGAAGTAAAAGTGCAGACGCCCTCCGCCCGCGTTCCAGTCAAGGGATGTCTGGCCCGCTTCATAACCTCCGGTCGGGGAAGTGGTCGTTGACGAGCCGGTGTTTACCGCAATCGAGCCTTCCTTTTCGCCCCAGTCGATGACAAGGTCGCCGGTCGGCGTATGTTTGTAGATATAGAAGCCTCCAAGCTCGTCGCCGTATTCGAGGCTATAGACATCGCCCTTGGGATCAACCGCAACCAGTGACGGCTGGATCTCGCAGCATGCCTCGTACCGCTGCAGGACGAAGCTCGGGTCCGGGGAACCATCCGCATGGAACCGCCTGAGGTCGCGGCGCACTTCGCGCCAGGCGTTCGATACGATCAGCAGATCGCCCGTAGTCGGATCGACCGCGGCATGTGTCACCACGAGAGCGCTCGGAGGAGTGAAGTTGTTGGGTACCTGCTGCCCGACAGCCGGACCTCCGACAAATCCAAGGCACACTGCGATTACCAAGGCAAGCTTGACTACGGAATCGCTCCTCATTGTTGTCGGCCTCCATGTTTTGTTGTTCAGGACACCGCTCGGCATTCGAGGTTTCATTTCAGCTCCGTTTTTCGGTTAATCTTTCAGCAGCTCCCGCGCGATGAGATTGCGCTGGATCTCGTTCGTGCCCTCGAAAATCTGGGTCACCTTGATGTAGCGCATGAGACGCTCGACGGGATACTCGCGCGAGTACCCGTAGCCGCCCATGATCTGCACCGCCTCGCTGCACACCTTCAGGCCCACATCGGTGGCGAAATACTTCGCATGGCTCGCCTCTTTAGTAGGGTCGAGCGAAACATCGTTCCCGGCCATCTGTTTCAGGTACGCAGCTTTCCGATACAGCAAACGCCCCGCCTCGATCAGCGTATCCATCTCCGCCAGTTTCCATTGAATCCCCTGGAATTCGCAAATAGGTACGCCGAACTGGATGCGTTCCTTGGAGTAACAGAGGGCCTCGTCGAACGCACGCTGGGACACACCGGTTGCGTTCGCCGCGATTCCTATCCGCCCTCCGCTCAGGCTGTTCAGCGCAACCCTCAGACCGCGACCTTCTTCGCCCAGGAGACTCTCCGACGGAATGAAGCAGTCAGTCAGGACGAGCTGGTTGGTGGAAGTGCCGCCCCCGCCCATCTTCGGCTCGTTCTTCCCGACCGTGAGTCCGGCTGTGCCCTTCTCGATAAGGAAAGTCGTGATGCCTTTCTTCCCCTGAAGTGGGTCAAGATTCGCCCACAGAACGAAAAGATGCGCGTTCTCTGCATTAGTGATCCAGGCCTTGGTGCCGTTCAGCACGTAGCCTCCGTCCACCTTCTCCGCCCTGCATTGCAGGCCCGCCACATCCGAACCGAAGTCCGGCTCGGAGAGGGCGAAAGCAAGCAGAAACTCGCCTGAGGTCACCTTCGGCAGGTACTTCTCCTTCTGCTTGTCCGTACCGAACCTGAGGATAGTGCTCCCCGACATCGACTGCACCGTCATTGTCAAGCCGGTATTGAAATCGCCGCGACTGACCTCCTCGACACAGAGGGCATAGGCCAGGAACCCCAGATCGGTCCCGCCATATTCCTCCGGAAAAATCGCGCCCAGAAGACCGACCTCTCCCAGTAGACGGAAATTGTCCCAACTGAACCGGCCCGCCTCATCGTACTCAACCATCCTGGGTGCGAGCTTCTCGTCCGCTACCTGCCGTACAAGCTCGAGCACTTCCTGCTCAACATCTGTGAAAGAGAAATCCATATGCTCTCTCCTGTCGGTTGTTTGACATCGGATCCCACGGCAACAACCATGCGCGGGACGCGCATGTTACTTGGCGAGAAGGCTTCTCCCTGTCATCGCTTTCGGTTGCGGCAGTCCGAGCATCCTGAGGATGGTCGGAGCTATGTCGCACAAGGCCCCCTCATCCTGCCTGAGCCGCACGTCCTTATCAAGGATAAAAAACGGAACAGGGTCGTTTGTGTGTTTCGTTGCCGGCTCGCCCTTGTCGTCGGTCATCACTTCCGCGTTCCCATGATCGGCAGTGACCAGCATCGTTCCGCCCGCCCTCTCGACCGCTTCGTAGACCCTCTCAGCGCACTTGTCCACCGTCTGAATCGCTTTGATCGCCGCATCGAGGACCCCCGTGTGGCCCACCATGTCCGGATTCGAGAAGTTGGCAACAATCAGGTCGTAGGCGCCGCCGGCGATCCGGGCGACAAGCTCGTCGGCGATCTTGCACGCGCTCATCTCGGGCTTCTTGTCGTAGTGCGGGCGGACATCCAGAGGCGACTGCACCAGGAAACGGTCCTCGCCGGCAAACGGCTCCATCTCGCCACCATTGAAGAACTTGGTCACATGAGCCCATTTCTCGGTCTCGGCGATTTTGAAAACCTTCATCCCGGCCTTCGCGACGACCTCGGTCAGCGTGTCGTGAAGTATGTCGCTTTCGAACGCAACCGGAACGTGAAGGTACTCGCTGTACATGGTAAAAGTGACCATGTCGATTCGCGGTCTTCCCGACACATCGAATTCCGCGAAGTCCTTCTCCACGAGAGCCCGGGTCATCTGGATTGCCCGGTCAGCGCGGAAATTGAAGTGAATAACCCCGTCCCCATCGACGATGCGCCCATCCATGCCCCCGGGCAGGTCTATGATCGTCGGCGTCACAAACTCGTCGGTCTCGCCCGCCGCCTTGGCCGCCTCGACCGCATCCAGCGCCGTCCCGGCCCGACGGGAGGCCTCCCGCTTGACGATCGCCCTGTAATGCGCCTCGACCCTCGGCCAGTTGTTGTCGCGATCCATCCCCCACGACCGGCCCCCGACCGTGGCAAAATACATTTCGCGATGCCGATCCAGCATCTCCTGTGCCGGCTTCACAAACTTGTCGGCGACCGCCGGCTCCGTGTCGCGACCGTCCAGGAATGCGTGCAGAAATGTCGGTACCGGTCCGTTGTCATCGATCACATTCAGGAGCGCTTCGAGATGCCTTATGTGCGAATGAATGCCGCCGTCCGACAGCAAACCCATGAGGTGCATGCGGCCGCTCCGCTTTCTTACATTCTCCACGAGCTCCAGCAACGCCTTGTTTCCGAAAAAACGACCATCCTCGATGAGATCGTTAATGACCACGAGATCGGGCCGAATCTTCCTGCCCCCGCCGATGTTCAGGTGCCCAACCTCGCTGTTGCCCATCTGCCCCTCGGGAAGCCCGACATACTCTCCGTGCGCAAAGATCGAACGGCCCGGGAACTCGCGGGCAACCCGGTTCATGAAAGAGGGATTGGCCTCCAGAATCGCGTTCCTATGTTCGTCGCCGGCAATACCCCACCCGTCCAGGATCACCAGTACAATCATTCTGCGCCTCTCTTACCGTCCCCCTTAAGCCGAAGTTGGAATTATAACATAGCCGCTTTCTTCAGGGCGCCGAGTCCGGCGAAGAAATGCGGCTCCAGGAACAAACAAAAGGACCCCGAGGTCGGGGTCCTGTCATTTTTTCCAGGAGTCTCAAATCGGGATCAGATCGATACGTTGCGTCCCATCATGTACATGTTGCCGTAGTCTTCCTGCTTGTCGCCGATCTCGATATCGATGTTTCTCAGCTGGAAGTTTCGTATGATAACCAGTTGCACCTCGTCACCGCAGCCCTTGTTGAGGATGATTGTCTCCAGGTCCTTGATTGTGTGAAGGAGCTTCTCATCCGCACGAAGGATGAGGTCGCCGCGCACGATCCCGGCTTCGGCGGCGGGACTTCCCTCGGCGACTGTCGAGACGAGGACACCGACCACGTCGTACTCCTGACCGGTCTCGGGATCGACTTCGTTAATGGGTATGCCCATGTAGAGTGCAAGGGCCCGGTCGTACTGGTAGTGCGGGAAAATGCCCAGCCACGGATGGCACACTCTGCCTTCATTGATCATCTGGTCAACGATATTCCTGATGAGATTGGAGGGAAGAATGTACCCGATGTTCTCCTCGCCGCCACGGGACTTGCGGCTCACTACGCCGATCATCTTCGCGTCGCTGTTGAAGACGGGGCCGGTCTGGACGCCGGCATGGAGGGCGGCGTCGATCACGAATCCATTCAGGACGAGCATCCCGTCGTACCCTCGCGGTCCGACCACCCTGAAATCGCGGATATTCGTCACGAACCCGTATGTCAGGGTTTTCTCAAGTCCTGCCGGAGCTCCCATCACGACCACCGGCTGACCGCGCAGCACGGTGTCGCTGTCGCCCCACTCGACCGCCGGCAGGCCGGTCTTGTCGATCCTCAGAAGGGCTAGATCGTAGTATTCGTCGATGACCTCGACGGTGGCCTCGTAATCCTCGCCCTCGTACTTCACCTTGAGAATCTTCGCATCCTTGACGACTTCCGGGGAAGTGAGGATATACCCGTCGGATCGTACAATCAGGCCGGTTCCGCCCATCTCGGAGATCGTCCGCTGGAACGGATTGAAAATGGAAAACCCGGCAAAAGGAAGGCCCACGCTCTCAACGGTGACAAGGCACCCCTCGGACCTTTCAGCGACCCTGACGGGCGGGAAATTCTCCCGCTCAATAGTCGTCGCCGAATCCTGGGCAAGAAGAACGCTTCCCGCCAGAAGGATCAACATCGCAACGAGCAAGAAGGAAATGTACTTTCGCATGATTTTGTCTTGTCCTCCGGTTCCTCAGTCCGCTCACACGAACATCAAGGGTATTCTGTATCAATAAGTTATGTCGGATGAATAGCGCGTAACGTCGGTCGACCAGCCGCCGAAACCGTAGACCTCAATATCGGTCCCGAAGTATCTCGTCTGCTTCTCGGCCATCTTCACGACGGCGGGCGGCATGCCGTGACCGTCGCGCTCGTACTCGATCACCACTTCGTCCTCGAGCTCCCTGGCCAGGAAGTAGGAGTACACCTCGAAGATGTTCTTATACTCCTTGCCGTTGACGCGAAGCACAATGTCGCCCTCACGCAAACCGGCTTCGTACGCGGGAGAGTAGGGGTTGACCGCGTAGATCTTCATCTGGTCCGGAGTAGTATCGAACCCCACGGTACCGGTGTATGGGATCGCCTCGATCGACCACGCTGTCTCGAGCTCTCCCTGGGGAACTCGCGCGGGGTGGAGCGCAATGCCGCACCAGGGTCTCCGGGCACGGCCGTACTCGAGTATGTCCGTCACACTCCGCTTCAGCAGGTTTACCGGCACGCTGAACCCCATATTCTCGCCCCCGAATCCCCAGGTGTTCGTGCCCACAGCCTCGCCGTAGGCGTTCATGCAGGGGCCGCCGGAGTTACCGCTGTTGATCGCGCTGTCGGGGCGCAACAGATACTCAACCGCTGAACCGTAGTCCCTCGGCCCAACCCTCGAAAAATACTGGACATAGTTCATAGCGAAAACCTCTCGATATGTCCAGAAGGCTTCCTCGAAGCTCATGACCTCGGCGAGCACACCAAGGTTCAGGTTGTAGAACTCAAGCCAGCTGTCGTGCATGGCAATCCAGCTTCGATCGACCCATCCGGGATCGCCGCCGGGCGAGCCAAAGGTCGCAACAGCGTCTCCCGGCTTCATCAGGGCGCTGTCTCCCAGCCTGACGGGACGGAACTTCTCCGCAGGAGCATAGATCTTGATGACGGCCAGGTCCAGCGCGGCATCCTCGGCGATAAGCTCTGCCTTCCATCGTGCGTTGGACGCTTCGCGGGACTCCGTCTCGTCGCCGAAAAAGGCGACCTCCAGAACGGGCGATTCATCGGCCACGTGCTTGTTCGTGATCGCATGTCCCTCTCGGTCGATCACGTAGCCGGAGCCCGACCCGGCCCCGAATCCCAGTTGGATTCCGCCGTTGTAGATCTGGATTATGGACGGCGCAACTTCATCGAAAAAATCGACCCCCCCGCGCTGGAGGTCCATGAGCGGATCGCGCTCATCGGCGACCGCCGGACCTGAAGTTGCGCTCAGAGCAAGCCATCCGACCAGCAATAGCAGTATTGCCAGCGTAGTTGGTATTCCGAAAAATTGCTTCACCGTACGTCCTCCGGGTGCTGCATAGGTTTACGCGCTCTCCTCGCACTCCCTCACGATCTATTCCCCCCCCAGGCGAATGCACAATGTACGCCGTGTCGGCAGCCGCAGTCATTCGGCCGGCTGCTCGGTCTCCTCGGTCGGGGGCTTGGCCTCTTCATCCCTCTGACCGGAGTATTCGATGGTTATCTCTGCGATGTACGGGTCCCAGACTGCATACTCCCGGCGCATCCACTCGAGCGTCACTCTATCTCCGATCCTGTATTTCTCAATCTGGTTCATAAGTTCGTCCATTGTCTGGACCGCAACGCCGTTGAACTCCATCACAATATCGCCCTCTCTCAGTTCGGCGTCGTTTGCCGGGGAGTCCTCGTCGACATAGATCACAAAGATAGCTTTCCTGAGATCGATGCCCGTCTCGGCCTGGAAGAGGTCCCTGTCCGCATCAGTGACAAGCCCGTCGCCGTTCATGTCCTTGATGATCGAGTAAGCACGCTCGATCTGGGGGTTTATCTCCAGAAGCCTGAACCCAAACCATGGTCGGTGCATCTCGCCCACTCCCAGTATGGCGTCCACCACTTCCACAGCAACCCCGATGGGAAGCGCGAAGTGAATCTCTGTCGCATCCGGGTACGGAGCGATGTCGGTCATGAGAGCTATGACCTTGCCCTTCGAGTTAACCACCACGCCGCCTTCGTTCCCGTAGTTCTGAGGGACGTTGATCTGGAAATACTGGTTCGTGCTCTCCTCGATCGTGGGGAATTTCGGCCTGAGGGCGCTCACCACGCCGAAGTCATAGCTTATGCGGGACCTGGAGATCCAGTTGTAGCCCAGGAACATTATCGGCTCCCCGACCACAACATCGCTGGAATCGCCGACCGGGACCGGCACGGAGTCGCTGGGTGCGATGTTCTTGATCCTGAGGACAGCCAGAGACGTGGCCGCGTCCGTGCCGACCAGCTCCGCATCGTAGGTTCTGCCGTCGGAGAGGCGGACCAGGATATAGTTGGCCTGTCGCTCGGGCATCCCGGAGGTCTGGGCGAAATAAGTGGAAGGCGCGTGCATCACCACCGTGTACTCGGTGACCACAATGCCTTCGTCGTTGTAGATGAAGCCGGTGGCGAAGTCACCTTCCGTAACTATCTCGCGGGGCTGGCCGTTCTCGTGAATAGTACGTGTAAATCGGGCTTCAACAACGACCACGGCGGGCTGAATCTGAGCGCCCTGGGACTGCAGGAACTGGGAGAACTCGCGGTCGTATCCCGGCGTTACTCCCCTCGTGGCCTCGGCCGGAAGTCCGGCCAGGACCAACAGGACTGCTGCAAGCAGGATGGTTGAAAGAGGCGAGCTAAAACGCATTTACCATGACCTCGTTTCAGGGAATCGTCAAGATATCTAAAAAAATACAAAGCCTGTGACGACATTCGTCGCCACCAAGCGCGCGATTATATCACATCAACCCGCACCGCGCCACAGCGATTTCGTTTTATCTTGATAAAGACCTGTAGCCTCCTTGCCTTTGGTCAGGAGCGTCCACATGCTCGCCGACTTCGGTGTGGACGCTACCGGTCTGCGACACGGGTCGGAAGCGCGCGCGTGAGCAAGCGCATAACCGACGGTGTAAGCCATCGGGCTACTGGCTTGCCCAGCATGTAGCCCGGGAACCTGTTTCGATACAGCATCGCGATGACTTTCGCACGATCTGGACGAAACAGGTTCCCGGGATTATTGCGGACATCGAGACCCGGGAACCCGCTCTCGCCAGGCTGCGACGCGAGTCACCGTAGCAGCAGAGCGGGTTCCCGGGCTACGGGCTCGCTCTGCCGCCGGGCGTCATCTCCCCGATATCAAGCTCAGGGGGCGCGAGCGGCTTCTTCTCCAGGTTCTGTGCGGCCTCGCTGAACGCCTCACCGGCGACAAGCTCGGCTGCCCGCTCGAGGATGCGTTCCTCGCCCACGTGGGCGCGCACCACTCGGTCGGGAGCCTTCCCCTTGCGAAAACCGTCGATCGACGCGGACTCCCCGAATTCCCTGACAACGTCGGGAATGCGCTTCTCGACCTCAGCCCACGGAGCCTCCACTTCCAGCTCATGCTGAATCGGGGAGAGGATTCTATGGTTTGTTTTGAGCTCCATATGGAGCGGTCCCCTTTTTCTTCAGCCACCCGTCATAGCGCATCGTGAGAGCGCAAACGATCCGGCTCGGGCGCCTCGGCGGGCTTCCGCCGACGGATCACGTCCCCGTCCGCCCCGCGGAGCCCCATATTTGCCTACTCACCGTCCTCGCTATCGCGGCGTTTACCCCCGGGTGCCAAATCGTCCAGTTCTCCTCTTCTAACAGCCTCCGTCCTCTCTCCCTGAGTCCGCCGTTGCAGGAGGCGAGCCGAGTCCATCTTCTCGGGCTCGTAGAAACCAGGGCGCCTGAGACGTTCGAATTCATGAGCCGGCGAGGCCAAATACGAGCGTATCTGCGCTAAGCAGCCAGAAGGAGTAATGAGCAGGCCGGTCAAGGAGGTCGGATCGAATGCATATTTGGCACTATGCAGACCAATTTGGATATAGGTCCACAACGCAGTTGACAGCATAGCATTGAGAGCCAGTGTTAAGGCCAAGAGCCAGGCAATGGAGCTGCGATCAGCCTTATGAGAACAGACCAGCGTGATCACTCCAGACCATCCCGGGTGCCGGGCTCAGGCTGAGCGAGTCCTCGAGCGTGCCTGTGCCCGATTCTGATGCGTCCTCCTAACCTCACTGCCGCCGTGGAACCGGATGTTGGACGGCATGTCCGTCGTCTGGGCCTCAAGCGGCTCGCCTTCCGCGCTCATGGTGTACGTCTCCACCGGATTGGCCGGACGAGTCGGTTTCGACTGCCCCTTGATTGTCCCAAGCGGATCGTTGAAATGCAAACGATCCGGCTCGGGCGCCTCGGCGGGCTTCCGCCGACGAATCACGTCCCCGTCCGCCCCGCGCACTCGCCGCCCCTCACGATGTTGGTCAGGTCGGGCACATGCAGTCTCCCTGCGCGGCCGCAAAACTAGGGTCGCATCAACATCGTTGCGAACCAGGTAAACAAACCTGCTGCGTAAACGATACCTGAGACGATTAATAGTCTCCCCACGTAGGCCGGTCTTTGGGGGCGCGGCATGAAGCACACAAAAAACGCATTTACGGTGAAGAAGATCATCGCTACCCAGGTCAGTCTGGATGGAATGCCTCCTCGCACTTCCCATCTGTCCACCGGAGCCGTCTTACCAAGGTGATAAAAGAGATTTGCAGAACCCCAGACAAGAGCTGCGTAGGAGCCATAAATGAACCACTCCAATGAGCACTTCTTGAGTTGCTCGTCAGCTTGACTCAAAAACTTGTGCATATTAGTCCTCCTTCCGAGCAGACTGCGGTGACTGGCACACCGATTTCGCCTAGTCATGCTTTTCCCATCGAGCGATCGGCCCCCGGGCGAAATCGGTGTGCCTGTCACCGCGCACCATCTTCCAGAGCGAATCGATAACGCAAGCGGCGTTGTGTTCGGAATAATATGAGACTCCCACAAGCTACGAAGACTCCGCTTGTGGGAGCCACGAGTTTATCGCTGGTGAAGCAGAGGCATTCCGGGTCGGTAATCTTGTCTTATCTTGATAAAGACCTGTAGCCCTTCAGCATCTCGCGGTTGCAGGCCACCGTTTCTTCCCCGATTCCCCTGAAGCGATATTTATCGGTCAGCGGGGGGAGGTCTTTGACGACATTCTGACTGGTGACCTTGAGTCCGGCGGGAACGAAGACTCCGGAGGGGATCGTCACATTCATGATAAGGCAGCCCGGCTCGATCACGACCCCGGCCTCTATCCTCGCCCAGAACACGAGCGACTGCATGCCTACATACACCCCCTCTGCTATGTACGCAGGACCATGCACCTGAGCCTGCGGGGCGATCGACACCCCGCCCGCCAGGTAGAGGGAGTACTTTTCGGTCCCCACATCGACGACCCGCTGGGTGAGCCTCTGGCCGTCGATGACGGTAGGCAGGTCCCTGAGCACCGCGCCCTCCTGGATGTTGCATTCGTCGCCGATGAAAATCGGTTCCTCGTTGTCGCCCCTTATCACGGCGCCCGCTGCGACGAACACTCCTTTTCCGACCAGAACGTTGCCGCTGACGGCGCCCAGGGGATGCACATGGGACGACGGATCTATCCGAGGCCTCCAGGGAGTTGGCGACCAGCTCGTCGACGGACTCGGCATTCTTCTGGAGAGCTCGTTCAGCGCCCCAAGCTCGGGCGACCGCACAAATGCCTCCGACATGGGTCCGGACATCATCCCCGAGTCCCCTTCCGGGGCGGGCGGAGATGCCACCGGCTGCTCGTGAGGCTTCGCCAAGTCTCCAAGCACCAGCGTGTCCTTCCTGCCCGTACTGAGATTAACGGGTCCGGCCTGCCCAAACAGAGAGCTTCCGGATTGCCCGGGCGGTCTCTCCTGCGTCGCCGGCTTGCGTTGTGCCGGGGGAACACCGGACTTTCCCCCATGGCCTCGATCCTGGTCGCTCATAGTAACCAACCTCCACCGAATCAGACTCTGCTGAGATAATAAGGTTGCGCGAGATGCAGTCTAACTCAATTGCTGGACCCACGCGTCAAAGCCCATGGTCCTGATCTGCTCCGCGACCTTGTCGGCTTCCTCCCGCGTATGGTACGTGCCCACAGTCACCCGATACTTCGTTGCGTCCCCGTCCTTGAAGGTAGAGATACTTGCGTCGAAACCCGCCTTATTGAGATCCTTCCAGAGATTTTCCGCGTTCGCGCGATCGGAAAATGTGCCCACCTGTATCCGGAATGTTGTCGTGTCGCCGAGGCCGAAATCGATGGGTTTGCGGGTCGGGGTTTCGTTGCCGTCCTGTGAGTCGGGGGCCTCCCCGGCATCTCCCTCGACGCCGACCTCCGAGCCTTCCGCTCCTTCCTCAGTGGCCCCGTTTTCGTCGAGAATCGCGATTTCCACCGCCGGTTCCTCACTAGTCACCGACAGATCGCTTTCCGACGGGTCCGCCCAATTGTGAGGGAACTGGTCCGGCGTATACGTGCTCTCATTGAACCCGAACGACGAGCGCCCGTCGAGAAGATCGATCGCGAGCCCTTCCCCTTCGCCATCTGCCGCCGAGTCCCCTCCCGGAAGGCGACCCTCGATGTTCGATTTCGTGAGCGCCATGATGTTGCGCCCGAGTTCCTTGCCGAGATACATGCTCCCGCCCATGAATATGAGCACAAGCGACAGCAGGACTATGCTTTTGGTCAGGAATGAGCTTGGTGTCCCCGACATTTCCCGTTCACCCCGTGTGCGCTTCCACTATTGTACCAGATTGTACCAGTATACGATCCTCTTCGACCGGTTCAGGATCAGAGTTTCTTTCCTCGCAAGGCGGTCCTTACCGACCCCACCAGGTACAAGGAGCCTGTCACAAGAATCGTGCCGTCGGTCGGCGTCGAATCCGCTGCGATCTCAAGCCCCTCCGAAATAGAATCCGTCCAATCGATCTGAATATGACTGAATCCGGACCCCGACTCGAGACTCCCGGCTGCGATCGAGGCGAGGTCTTCGGGAGCATGACACTCCACTTCGGGAACTCTCACAAAAACGACGACCGCCGCAGACCTCAGCAGCAGGGGGATCACCTCGGCGGCCTTCTTATCCTTCTTCATCCCGAAGACCACCGTACCCTTGCCGGCTCCGATTCTGCCAAATTCCTCGAGAACTCGATCGAGCCCCGATGGATTATGGGCGCCGTCCAGTATCCAGACCGGTCCGGAAGGGTCGGGGCGGAATCTCTCCCATCTCCCGGGCAGACGGGCTTCCCTCAACCCAAGCCTGGTCGCCTCCTCGCGAAGTCCGCTCGGCAGGAGCGCCGGCAGGGCGTCCGACGCCAGGACCTGCAGAGCAAGAAGAGCCAGGCCCGCATTCATCGGCTGATACGGTCCCCCCAGCCCCAGTGCCAGACGATCCAGAGGTCCGCTCGCCCAGGGCGGGTAAGCGAAGCCGCCTT
>Ga0315294_10001050_pt1 | contig 29785 bp, 21 predicted proteins | sample YL17G13_40_MG_FD_203626 | JGI IMG/M metagenome (GOLD analysis project Ga0315294, IMG submission 203626) | Sediment microbial communities from Yellowstone Lake, YNP, Wyoming, USA - YL17G13_40 | ecosystem: Environmental > Aquatic > Freshwater > Lake > Sediment | place: USA: Wyoming | collected... | reverse complement strand
CAAGGAAAACAGCAATTGGATCGAAGCTTATTCGTCCCCCCGCCGCGCGCGGATCAGCTTGTCGGTCAATTTCTGAGGTACAGCCTATGGGGTCAAATCTCTACATTCTACATGCATCTTGCACCTTTGCTTCCACCTCAGCATATTGTTTACGGATTATATCATCTTTTGTTATCTGCTCCTTCATTCGCCGCCGAAGCAGATGAACCGCGCCATAATCAATACCCCCTAGTAAAAAACCAACCTTAGCTTGGGTTATTTTGCAGTATTTGTACATCAATTCTGCTGCGATTCCCCGGAGCATACCATTACCACGACGCTGCCTTAGAAGATCCAGATTTATCCCAAAATACCGAGTGAGGATATCCATCACTTGCTCCGGTTCCAATCTCGTCACCACCAAATCCCGATAATCAGGCTGGTCGCGAAGCGAACCATACTTGAGACATCGTTTAACCCGCGCGACAAAATCCTCATCGCCAAGTATCAAACGGCTTTTTAGATCGCAAAACGGATTCTCACAGTTCCTCTGCAAACCATCCCGCATAAAATCACGGTATCTTTGACGACCACCTGCCATCGACAAAATTAAATCATAATTAATATACGGCATTACCCGATCCGCTCGCAGATAACCTAACAAACTGCTCCAGGGATAAGCTTGCGCATCGCGCCAATGCTCTTGGTAACTCATGGCTGCCATATTAATTTTCCGTGCATGATTAAGATGCAGATACCGCGAAACCTCTAGTAAATAATTATCCGCATCGATCAAAAACGCTTTATACCTACCCTGATATAGATTACCGCATCGCTTGTGATGCCAGTTGAACCACCCGGTATAAGAAATATTGAAATGCCTCATGAATTCGGCGCAGTTCGCTTTCCGGGTCTGGATCAATAAGTGAAAATGATTGGTCATCATAATGTAGGCATGTAAAACCACCTGATAAGTTACCAACGATCTGGTCAGGAGTTCTAAAAAACGGTCCCGATCCATATCATTTCCATAAATAAATCGTCGCTCCACGCCCCGGCAGGTTATGTGGTAAAAAGCACCGGGAAACTGTACCCTTAATGCCCTGGCCATGGTCGCGTTATACCCTCATGTAGAATGTAGAGATTTGACCCCAGGTCAGGCGAACGGTTTTTCGCGCAGTTCTTGCTTCGAGGTTTCGAGCTGGGGGACCTGCTCGAAACCGGCCCGCTTGAGGGCCGCAGTCACAAGCCGGTCCAACTGCTTGCGGGTGATCCGGGCGTTCGACCGGCGCAGGACCTGGCAGAAATGGTACGTGAAAACGCCCCGCACCTTGCCTTCGATCTCGGTCTCTTCCGATGTCTGGTTGTCCCGGCAGGCCGCCCAGAGCGTGTGGTTCAAACCGGGCGCGATGATCGGTTCCCGTTGACCGTTTGCCGGCCGCAGGATCCGTCTGCGTTTCAGGTCCGGTTCGTAATCGATATGGAAGCTGAAGTCGATTGGCGGCGCCAGGTATTTTTTCCGGGTGCGCAGGCACTCCGGACCGGAAAGTACCGGGACGATGTCCCGGGTCGCGGTGCCCGAATGGCAGGAATCGAGGATCACCTCGAGATTCGCGTCCTCAGGCAGGTTAGCGAAAGCCTTCCGCAGGTCGTCGTCGGTCAGGTAGATCCCCCGGGCGAAATCAATGTCGTGCGGGCAGAGGATCTCGTCGCTCTCGTCGACCTCGTCGCCGTTCGTATCCGCCACCTGGGAACCATGGCCGGAATAGTAAAAAACCAGGGAATTCCCGGTTTCCGCTTTCGCGGTCAGCCAGACCAGACCTTTCAGGATGTTATCCCGGGTCGCGGACCGGTCCGTGCACAACCGGATATTCCGCGGTTCAAACCCGCAAATGACCAGAGTGTTGGCCATGTCCTTCACGTCGTTGACGCAGCCGCTTAAGTCCGGGCCGCCCGCGCCGGCCGGCCGATAATCGTTGATCCCGACTAAAAACGCTTTCCTCGTCATTTCTTCTCCTTGTTCTTGATATAACGGTAAATGCTCCGGCGGGAAATTTTTAGTTCCTCCGCGGTCCGGCGCGCATCCCCTGCGTTCTCGCTCAATTTTTCCATGATGATCTGCCGGCGAAATTCCTCGAGTCTTACCTTGAAAGTCCGCGCCGGCTTTTCGTCCAAACCGAGGTCCTCGGACCCGATCTGGTCATCGGCGCAGTTCAGGTACGCGCTCCGGATGATCCCCTCCAGTTCCCGGACATTGCCCGGGTAATCGTACTCGACAAGCAGTCCCAGGGCATCGTCGGTAATCCCCGAGATGAATTTTCTATGCTGGGCCTGGATCTTCTCCAGAAAATGATCGATCAGGTCCGGGATCTCCTCTTTCCGCTCGCGGAGCGCCGGGATCCGGACCGCCACCGGGCTGATCCGGTAATAAAGGTCTTCGCGGAACTTCCCTTTTTTGACCATCTCCTTGAGGTCGCGGTTGGTCGCGAAAACGAACCGCACATCGATCTCTTTTTCCTCGTTGCCACCGAGCGGGCAGACCCGCCTGGTCTCCAGGACCCGGAGGAGCTTGCCCTGGACGTCCTGCGGCAGGTCGCCGATCTCGTCGAAGAACATCGTCCCCCGCTGGGCAAATTCTATCTTCCCCGGCCGGTCAAACCGGGCGTCGGTGAACGCGCCCCGGACATGGCCGAAAAGCTCGGACTCAAAAAGGGTCGCGGGGATCGCGCCGCAGTTGACCGGCACGAAGCGACCGGCCGGTTGGGGATCCGCGTTGTGGATCGCCGCCGCGAACAGTTCCTTGCCCGTGCCGCTTTCGCCCAGGACCAGGATGTTCACCCGCTGGCAAGCGAGGTGCCGGGCTTTCTTTTTCAAACCGGGCAGACCGATGATATCGTCAAAGGTGTAGGGCGCGGAAAACTTGGCGCTGGAAACGGTCTTTTCCCGCGCTTCTGCGACCGGTTCGATGAGATACAGAAATCCCGCGTGACGGTTTTTCCGGGTGACCAAAAAATTGCGTCCGGCGCGACTCGAGCGGATGATCTCGTTCTTAATCTCGCCGGTCCGGTGCAAGACCCCGTCCAAAAACGGAACATGCTCCTCGGCCTCGTCGATCTTTAACAACCTGCGGGCGGATGGGTTGGCGTACTTGACCTCTGCGCGGCTGCCGGTCACGACCAGGGCGCTGGAAAGGGCGTCGCCCAGGGACCGGAGCAGATCGCCCTCGGTCAGTTCCCGGTATTCCCGGCTGACGAGCTGGGCCACGGTTTGAGCCAGGGTGAAAGTGTGCGGGTGGCCGTTTTTCTGAGGATGGACGATGATGATGAGGCCGATGGCTTTGCCGTTCTCCTCGACCGGCGCGGCAAAGCAGGAGCCGCCCCGAAAAACATTCAAATAGTAATCCTCGTGGGAAACGTAGAACGGAACGCGGTGGCGCAGGCACAGGGCCGCCGCGGTCGTGCCGACGTCCTCTTCGCGCAGGGAAACGCCCAGGCACAAGCCTTTTTTCTGGGCCGCTTCGAGAGCCGTTCGGAGCCCGGTCAGCCGGATGATTTGCGCCTTCTCGTCGGCCAGGGCGACGATCGACCCGCAGATCTTGAAGGTTTCCGCCATGAGGTCCATGTATGGCATGGCGGCGCGGATCAGGTGGTGGCAATCCGCGATCCGGCGCGCCAGGGCCGATTCGCTCAAGCGGCGGCCGCTGGGCCGGCGGTCCGGATCCAAACCTTTCCGGCGGCACCTGATTTTGGAAGCTTTTATCAGGTCTTCCCGATTCTCCATAATTTTCACGCTCCGCACACCCCCTTGATGATACGGCCGTACAAAAAAAATGACCCGACAAGGATAAAAATCCCTTGTCTGGTCATCAACCACAGGAATTATAATTATTTATTGTGTGATGTCAAGGGGTACTAATCGCCTTTTCTTATTTCGCAGAGCACGGAGGACCAGATATTAGGTTCGATGGACTTGGGCTTTTTGGCGCAGACGATCTCCTTGGTCACCGGTTCCGAGCCGGTTATTTCAAGTTCCGTCACCGCATAGCCGTCGTCGAAGTTGATCATGAAAGGCACGGGCATCCGGAAGTCCAGGGGCACGCCTTCCTGCCGGATGCGCAGTTTCACTACGTAATCGCCGGCCGGCCGCTGGTTCAGCTCGAAGTTCCAAACGTAAACCGGGATGCCGGTTCCGTAAACCCATTGTTTGAAAAACCAGTCCATGTTCGCGCCGAAATGCTGGTTGACCAGTTCCTTGAAATCCCGGGTCGTGGCGATCCGGCCGGAAAAACGTTCCACCCAATCTTTCATCATCGCGATGAACTTATCGTCACTCTTGTCTTTAAAATCAAAAAGCATCATCCGCAGCATGTGCAGGACATAGGCGCCCTTCACATAGATCAGGTTATAGCCCTTCGGCTGGGCCAGGGAATTCAAACGCCGGCCAAGCCAGATCGGCCCCAGTTCGTAAGCGGGACGGCCTTTTTCAGACCGGGCCCGGATCATCTTGTTCAACCGGGCCATATAGCCGCGAAAAGCGGGGGACCCTTTCGCCGTCTGGAAGTAAAGGGCGGCTGAGTAGGTCGCAAAACCCTCGCACAGCCATTCGTCGTGATACGAATCGGTGAAAACCGTGTGCCCCCACCACTGATGGGCGATCTCGTGGCAGGCGACGTCGCCTTCCAAGGTGATCGCCCGGAAAATCCCCAGCCGTTCCAGGACCGACGGGTCGAAAAACGCGGTGAACGGCAGGTAGATAAGATTGGGCCAGGATTGGCCAAAACCGGACTGCGGCTGTTGGGAGACCGTGATCTGGTTCACCGGTATCGGGCCGAAAAAATGCGTGTATGCCCGGTAGGCGTTGCCGCTTTCGATCGCCGCGTTCTTGCCCATCCTTTCCGTGGTCAGTTCCTGGGGCAGGAGCATCAGCTCGGCCTGCAGGTCGTTGTCGTTTTCGATGATCCGGCGGATCATCGCCAGGTCGTCGGACAGTTTTGTGTTGGTGTAGCAATCGATCTCGCAAGTCGAATCCTTATTGACCGCTCGGCTGAATTTTCCATAGTTAAAACCCGCCACGACGTATTCCCGGTCGCTCTCCCATTCGGAAAAACTGAATTTTCCCTCATCCCAGGCGCGGACCCGGTTGCCGGTCGAGAGGACGGTCAATCCCTTGGGCACGGTATATTTGATATGAAATACCGCCGGGTCGGTGAACGCCGGGTAGAACGTCGGGAACCAGACCGAACGGGCCTGGATGACATAATTATCGCCGCCCACATCCTCGATGACCTCGCTTCCGGAATAAACCAGCTTCAGAAGGTACTCGCGGTCCGCCTGAAGCGGTGACGGGAACACGATCCAGAGTGCCGCGTCCTTCTCCTTGTCTTCCTGGATACAGTAGCAGGTATCGGTTTCAGATAGGACCGCGGTTTCCACGCGCAGGGCCGGCGCCAGGTTGATCATGAACATGCGCCGGTCGTTGGCCAGGCAGGTAAAGTTGATATTCGCGGTCACCCGCAGGCGCTCTCCCCCGTCGATCGCGACATCCAGATCCGAACGGGAAATGTTTGCCGGATATCCGGTCGGCGGCTCGCTGGCGAATGGCGGCCGGCTCTGGAACCATATTTCGCCATTCGCGCGTTTCGTATGCTTCATCTTTCCGATCCGGACCAGGCTTATTTCCTCCTCTTCTCGGGGATCGACCGTGAACACAAAACTCTGGTCCGGCCCTTCGAGATAGATTTGAAAGAATCCTGCTCCGTCGTCCGCGATCGCGTCCGCGAGCAGGCGGGCGTCGACATTGTCCACAAAACGGTCCCGGTTCCGCTCCCGGAAAGCGGCGGCTTCCGCGGCCGCCTTTTTGCCGAGCGGTTTTGACGACGGTTTTTTCACGGCGCTCAGCGCTTCGAAGCAGTCGTCCGTAAAAGCGAACCAGGCCTGCTTGAATTTCACCTGGGCAGTATCCTTGCCGCTGAACCGGTTCAACTGGTATTTCTCCATGAGCTGGTTCGAAGTCAGTCGGAAATCCCCTTCGCCCTTGAAGTATGCCATGCGGGCCCGGCCGCGGACCGGACGGTAAAAGAAAATGGTCCCGGATTTGAAGAAAATTTCTGCATTTTGCCGGATCAACCTCAGGGAATCGCAATCGATCACCCAGTTCGAATCGAGCCCCGCGTTACGGATCTCCTGGTAACAATCACGGATCTGATTAAGGGTCAGTCCCGGCGGTATGGAATCCTGTCCGGTCAAAAAAAAGGGCAGTAAGAAAAATCCTAAAATTATTTTCATCCCCCTCCGAATTTATTATTTACGGCCAGAAACTTAAACGATACGATAGATAAGCAGCAGGTAATGTTTTTCCAGGATCCGATTCTTGATCAGCTGCAGGCGGGGTTTCTTGCCCTTGAGTTTCAAGGTCCGGAAAAGGTTTACCCGCGTATCTCCGACCAGGACCGGCGCGACCAGCATGCTGATCTCGCTGATCAGGCCCTGCTCCAGCAGGATATTGTTCAGGGTTCCGCCGCTGTCGGTCATAACGACTTTGGTCCCGTAATGCGCGCGCATCAATCGCAGGGCCTGACGGAAATCAACGCGGTCCCGGCCGCAGACGTAGTGATCGTAATCCCTTTTTTTCAGGTATTTGAGATAGGATTTCGGGGTCCGCTTTGAAACGAGCACGACCACGTCCTTGCAGTAACCGGACTTGCGGTAGACGTGTAGCAGGTTTTTCAAGATCCCCCGCGTGTCGGGAATGAACCAGTACGGCCGCTTGTCCCAGGATTTTATCAGGGGTTTGGCGAAGTCTTCCGGTTCTTCGGCCGGAATCTTGCCCCAGTAAGTCTTGAGCCCCATCTTGGCCGTGCGCGAACCGACCAGGTGGACTTCGGCCTTGAAGGTCTCGGCGATCTGGTAATAAAGCTCCAGGTTCGGTTCAAAATCCCGGATCGCGCCGTCCATGCTGATCTCGTTGTGCATGATGACCTTGACCGGTGATTTATTATTTCCCTTCATTATTAAATATTAACTAAAATCCGGGAATAATCAAGGTCTTTTTCCAATCATTGACACTAGAATATTATTCAATATACTAGTGCCACAATCATGCTATACTTTGCGATCGCCACCTGGAAATTTTCCCTGAAACCGGTGCAGGCCGCGGTGAAACTGCTTAAAAACGGCCGGTCCTGCCTGGATGCGGTCGAGCTCATCGCGCGTATGACCGAGGACGACCCAACCGAGCCCAGCGTGGGATTCGCGGGCTGGCCCAACCTCCACGGCGAGGTCGAGCTCGACGCCGCGATCATGGACGGCCGGACCATGCGTGTCGGCGCGGTCGCCGGCATCAAGGGATTCCGGCATCCAATCAGCATCGCCCGCAAGGTCCTAGCCGACACCGAGTACAACCTGCTTGTCGGAACGGGCGCGGAACTTTTCGCTCTGAACAAAGGGTTCCGGAAAGAAATCCTCTTCACCGAAAAAAGCATCGCGGACTGGCACCGCCGCATGAAGAACCGGAAGCTGAACGACGGCCATGACACGCTTGGAGCGGTCTGCATCGACCGGAAAGGCAATATGGCCGCGGCTAATTCCACGTCCGGCCTGCCCCTCAAACATCCGGGACGGGTCGGTGACAGCCCGATCACGGGCGCGGGTTTCTACGCGGACAACGAGGTCGGCGCCGCGGCCGCGACCGGCGTGGGCGAGGAAATAACGAAGTGCTGCCTCAGCTATAAGGCGGTGGAACTCATCCGCCGGGGTATGCATCCCCAGGACGCGGCCGAAACCGCGGTGCGCAACGCGCACCGTCGGCTTAGGAAGTGTAAACTTCGTGTCGGCAACATGGCCCTGGTCTGCTGCGACACAAAGGGCATTTACGGCGCCGCAGCCAACCACGGGACATTCTGCTATACGGTCGCCTCGGATCGGATCAAACCGATGCTGGTTCGGGTGAAAGCGGTGAAGTAAGTATTATTAAAATCCCCCTTTCTTGGTAAAAAATATTTGTCATTCCCCGGCTTGACCGGGGAATCTATCATTTCAGATCGTCTGATCAAGTCGGACGATGACGTAAGTAAATTTTTAGGGAATTAGTGTGTGGTTTACTTGTGAGTTTCGCGTGAGGGCTTGAAATATACTATACCATCAATACAATCTCTATTATTGATAAGGAGGAAGCCTGGTCCGAATCGTTTTTTTTAGCTTTCCGATCACCCTCATGATATTCTCGGGGACTCCGCCGGTAATAATGATGAATTACAAGGATATAGAAAAACTCTTCGACGGTTTTGTGCAGGATTATATCCGGCTTTCGCCCGAAGCCGGAGCCGAACTGGGCTTGGACGGTTATAAAGGACTGCAGGTTGCGAACGACCAACTGGACGACATCTCGATCGCTGGCGTGGATAAGATCTATAATTTCTATAAAAAATATAAAAACCTTTGGGATGGGTACGATCCCAAACTGCTCACCCCATCCCAGCGCGTCAGCCGCGACATTTTGCTGAAAGGTCTCGACTACGAACTCCAGGGCGAAAAGTTCCGGTATCACACCTACATCATCAACCCGGGGTATGGGTTCCATAACCGTCTGACAACCCTGATGACCGAGCATCATAAAATACGAAATTTGAAGGACTGCGGGGATTATATCGCGCGGCTCCGGCTTTACCCGACCAAGATCGATCAGGTCCTCGAACAACTCGCGGTCCGGGAAGAGAAAAAACTGATCCCGCCCGTTTTCATAATCGAAGATTTCCAATGGGTGATCGATGAATTCCTTAACACCCCGGATACGGCGAACGTGCTCTACGTGTCGTTTAAAAACCGGATCGACGCCCTCACCGTCATCGACGAAAAAACCAAAACGGCCCTTTGCGCCGAAGTCCAGCAAGCGCTGGGCGCGATCGTCTACCCGGCGTACCGCCGCGTGGCCGATTACCTGGCCGCGCTAAAACCCAAGGCCGACGATAAGGCCGGCGTCTGGAAACTGGCCGATGGCGATGAATATTACCGTTACTGCCTCAGCTACCACACGACAACGGACATGACGCCGGAAGCGATCCACCAATTGGGATTAAAGAAAGTAAAGCGCATCCAGGGCGAGATCATCGGGCTTTTCAAAATCCTGGGGATCAAAGGTAAAAATTACGCCGAGATGATGGCTAATTACAAAGCCCTGACCACGGACTCCGCCGCGCCGGAACTGTACTATCCCGATAACGAGGAAGGCAAACTCCAAACACTGGCCGGCTACCAGGCGCTGATCGATTCGATGGAGAGCCGCCTGCCGGAAATGTTTTCAATCCTGCCCAGGGCCCGGGCCCGCTGCGAGCCGTCCCTCTGTTCAAGGAAGCCACGGCCGGCACATTTTACCAGCCGGCCAAGCTCGACGGTACGGCGCCCGGTATTTTCTATGCCAACCTCGGTTACCGTCATTTCAAACCCGCCATGCCGTGCCTGACCTATCACGAAGCCATTCCCGGCCACCACCTGCAGATCGCGCTCGAGCAGGAATCGCCGGATACGCGGCTGTTCAAAAGCTTATTTTTCTTCACCGGTTTCGGCGAGGGCTGGGCTTTGTACGCGGAACGGCTGGCCCAGGAACACGGTTTCTACAAGGACGCTCGCACCCGCATCGGCTACCTGAAATCCGAACTCTTCCGGGCGATCCGGCTCGTCCTCGACGCCGGGCTTCATTACAAACGCTGGACCCGGGACCAGGCCCTGCAATACATGCGGGACAACAACGGCTCGGGGTGGTACGGCGAGATCGACCGTTACGTCTGCTGGCCCGGTCAGGCCTGCGCGTACAAGATCGGCGAACTTAAATTCGTGGAACTACGGGAAAAGACCCGTAATGCCCTGGCCGGGAAATTCAACCTCAAGGACTTCCACAGCGAGATCCTGAAACGCGGTTCCCTGCCCCTAGCCATGCTGGAGCAGATCGTCGACGATTATATAAAGGAAAGAACCAAGCCCCGGCCGATCACGCCCGAGGTAAGAAAAGACTGATCACATAAAACGCACCGCCCCGCACTATCAACAGTGCGGGGCGGTGTACTTTGTGATCCCGGTTGTATTTACATCACTTTAATACAACCAGCTTCGTGCTTGCAGCCATACCATCAACCTCAAGCCTGAGGAAATAAACACCCGCTGGGAGTTGTGAACAAACCCAGCGTACGGTATTCAAACCCGCTTGACTATCCTTGTTGACCAGGGTTACCACCAACACGCCCGTTTCATCGTACGCTTTAAGCGAAACGTGACCAGACCGGTCAAGAATGTATGAAATTGACGCATAGCCTCGCGTGTGCGTGATATTCCCAGGCGCAAAACCAAAGGTTCCAATAGCGCTTCCGGTTTTGCTGTCCTCAACACCTCCTGCGATCGTCCCGCAGATCGAGACATTGTCCACGGCACCGTACCATCCCCTACCGCCGCCGTCATCGTAATAGAAATAGACCTGGACATACTGATTAGTCTTGTAGGTCGAGACGTCGACCGAATCCCATATTCCCTGCGCGCTGGCTGTATAAGTCACAAGCGGCACCACGGTCCAGGTCGAGCCGTTGTAGTACTTCAGGCCTGATTCCAGCCATTCGCCGGCCGTTCGGAAACGGTACGAAACACCGTATGACAGCCAGTTGGTGTTCGTATCCGGGATGAGTATCGGCGACAATACGCTATCCTGGTATAGATATGAATTCCCGCCCGCGGCATTGTCGTCAACCCAAAGGGAAGAGTCGTCCGGGGTCGGGCATATCCACTGATTGCCATTGAGATTTGATGCCTGGACACCCCATCCCTGCGGGAATGCCTGGCCATTGGTATGGACCCAGTTTTGCCAGCCGGTCTCAAAGTCCCAGACCACCAGGTTTGACGGTCCGCCCGGTTCCACGATCGCGAGGATCTGCCAGTTGTAATTAAGTCCGTAACTGGCAAGCGTCGCCCAGGATCCATTATAGTAAATCCATCCGCCATCGGTAACCATGGGTCCAGCGTCCACTCCGCCGGGGTAGCCGCCGGCCGCGTGGGTTATGCTGAACGAACACCACAGGTCGGTCGTGCCCGTTATCGGAACCGGTGTGGTCAGATCAACGCGCTGCCAGCCCGTGATTCCGGAATACGGTTCAGTGGTGATCACGGTACCAGGGGTGGTCGCCGTACCTTCGTCATAGATGATCGCGTTGCCGCTGGTGCTGGAACCATCATAATGGTAAAAGACGACCCCGATCAGGTCGTACCCGGCGAACGGGGCGAGCTGAGTTGGTGTCAGCCGGATGGCCATTTCAAATGAACCACCGCTGGTTAATCCGATTCCGGTATTGTTGGTTAGCGAGCAGTAATAGATTGAATCTTCCTGCCGGTGTTGGATGTTGGGTTCGGACGATACCGGTTTTGAGAGCGTGATAACCGGACACTGGGTAAACACCGGTGTTTCAACCGGATTGTTGGCTGCTCCAAACAGCATTGAAACGCCGACCATAAAAACAACAAAAACGCTAAGCTTCATAATCCCTCCTTTATAGAGTCAGTGTTATAATCCACCATGCTCATTTTTTGTGTTTTCAAACCTCCTCTCGGTGTCTTGACATAATAGCACAACCACAATATCATAATAACAACTCGCTTTGTTTTAATTATATATGAAATATCTATTTTTGTCAATAGAAACTTAAGTATATTGATTTAAGATGGGCTTAAGTGTAAGAAACGAATCACGGCCGATGTAAAAAAAGATTGCCTGCAAGTTTTGCTGATGGACAATTGACACCGCAGGTATTATCATTAAACTTATACTATGCGGTTAATTATCGCTTTTCTCTTCTTGCTGGCCCTATCGGTCCCGGCGAAAAGCCTACCTTACACCGACGGCCGGCTGACGCCGGAGATCCAGGTCGAGATGGAGAAGAACCGTTTTTTCTACCCCACCCTGGGCCAGCTCAACGACTCCCTGAAATCGCTCGCCCAGCGCCACCCCTCGATCTGCCGTTTGGATTCGATCGGCCGGAGCTACGAGAACCGCACGATCTACTGCCTGGAGATCAGCGACAATCCCGGCCAGGACGAGGCAGAGCCGGAACTGCTCTTCGTGGGCCTGCACCACGCCAACGAGTGGAGCTCCTGCGCGGTCCCGCTCTTTTACTGCGACAGCCTGGTCCGCGCCTACGGATCGGATACCCTCGTCACCCGGCTCGTCGACGAGCGCCGGTTCTGGTTCATCCCGTGCTTCAACGTCGACGGTTATTATTATTCCCGCGACCTGAACCACACGGCGTGGCGGAAGAACCGCCGGCCGTGGGGCGGCGCAATCGGTATCGACCTGAACCGGAACTACCCGGGCGCGGGCGCGGGCAACGCGAACGACACCTGGGGCGGCATTCCGGCGCCCAGTATGGCCTCCCATAATCCGGCGAGCGAATTTTTCTGCGGGCCTACCGCCCTGTCCGAATTGGAGAACCGGGCCATGTATGATTTCGTGACAGCCCGGACGTTCCGCGCGCTCGTTTCCTATCACAACTACGGCGAGTACGTGCTCTGGCCCTGGGCGTGGGCCATCACGCCGGCGCCGGACGGACCGACTATCCAGTCAATCGGCAACGAGCTCGCGAACATGATCGTCAAGCAGAGCGGATCGGGCCATTATACGGGCATGCAACAGGGCACTTGGTACCAACTCTGCAGTGAACTTAAAGATTTCGCTTATGGTTATGCCCGCTACACTAAAGGCGAACCCTGCTACCCGTTCGGCGTCGAGCTCGGCCTGTCCCTGGCGCCGGACACGATCCTGCTGGCCCAGATCAGCCGGCAGAACATCAAGGCGCTTTTCCACCTCGCGCGGGTCATCGACACCGCGGTCGCCAATACCCCCCGGATCGTTGTCGCGCCCCGAATCGCAGCGGTCCAGAACGGCAACCAGTACGACGTCTGCTGGTCGCCGAAAACGGCCGGCCTGGCCAACGGGTGGCGGCTCTGGGAAATGATGAAAGCGAGCGCGGTCCTCGACACCTTTGGCACGAGCAATCCCCGATGGGTGATGACCGGATTCACACCGGCAAGCCAGGGCGCGCACTCCGGCGCATACTGCCTGGTCAGCAACTATGCCGACGCGGCGGTCACCTGGGCCCGCACCGAATATCCTTATATCGTAACGGTTGCGGACACGGCCTCATTCTGGCTCAAGTTCGACCTGGAATTGAACAGTGACGTCCTGTTCTTTGAGATCTCCCGGGACGGCCTGTCATGGCGCCAGCATGGCCGGTTCACGGGCATGGATACGACCTGGGACCGGGTACAGGTCCCGCTCGTCGAGTATGAAGAACAGTCGGTTTTTTTCCGGTTCCGGCTGGTCACGGACGGCGACCGCTATCAAGGAGTCTTTATCGATGATTTTTATCCGGCGGTCGCGTATGACTCCATCGTCCAATACCCCGGTCTGGCCGACACTTTTTATTATTTCGAAAAGACTGCCAGCGGTGCCTACTACTACCGGGTCGTGGGCTACAACAACCAAGGCACCGGCATATTCAGCTCGCTCATCAGGGTCGACGTGACCATGTCCGTCGCCGAGGACCGAACCGATATCATTCAACCGCGTCTTCCAACCGTGGTTCGAAAGTTTAAACCGGTAAAAGGCGTAAGGGTATTCAACATCCTGGGACAGGAAGTACCCCGGCCGGACAAAGCCGGAATCTATTTTTTACGGTCCGCGCAGGGCACGGACAAGATCATCGTCATAAAATAATAAAATGGATCACGCGGCGATCAAGGAAGACCGCTTCTTGATCCACGTCGAGCGCTGCCTGACATATTTCAATGAAATGGCCGGAGACCCGCCTTTTCCCGAGTGGATCGACCCGGCATGGCACAACTGCCTGGTCGGCTGCATGAAATGCCAATTGGTCTGTCCGGAAAACTCGCGCGTCAAAGACTGGATCGAAATGATCGCGGAGTTCGACGAAACCGAGACCGGCCGGCTCCTCGAGCCGGTAAAATTCGACGCGCTGCCCAAGGAACTCGCGGCAAAGATCGAGGCCGCGGATCTCAAGAATTCGCTTGAGATCTTGCCCCGGAATTTATAACCTTTATTGTTAAAAGTTTAAGACAGGTTTAAACTTTTATAAAAAGAGATTCTTCGTTTTACTCAGGATGACAAAATTTGGAGGTTGCTGGTGGATTATTATTTAACTGTTATCCGTCATCTGATATCTGCCATCTTCTTAATCCGTTTACCCAGCTCGTTCTCCAGGTAAACGAGCAGGGTCTCAACTTCGCGGCCCGGGTAGAGCAGCTCGACGCCCTTTTTATAAACCTGGAGCTGTTCGCGGAAATTGCCTTTTTCCGCGCCCGTTTTGTAATCGACGATCGTGATCTTCCGCGGCTCGATTATCAAACGGTCGATGTGGACCGACACGTCCTTGCGGCCTTCCTCGTAATAGACCGCGAGCTCATTTCGGAATTCCCGGTCCGCGGCTTCCCGGTAAAAAAGAAAGCGCAGGTCCGGATCGACCAACACTTTTTCCAGGAGCGGCCGCAACCGCCCCGCGATCCGGTCCACGTCCTCGGGCTGTCGGGCGTAGAGATCGACCGCGTATTTCACCGCCACCCGAACCGCGACCGCCGGTTCCCGGCCATCCAGCCATTCGATCCGGCTCAATGCTTTGTGCGCGATCTCGCCGAACTCCATTCCCAGTCTGCGTTTCGGTTCGACGATCTCAACCTCCCGTTCGGTCGGCGAATATAAACCGCGTTCCTCCCGGACCGGCGTCGGTTTTTCCGAGAACGCGCCGTACGCCTTGACTTCGGCCGGTCGGCGCGGAGCGCCTGTTACCGGGATCTCGCCGTGCGCGAAATCCTTTCCGGCCGAGCCGCAGATCTGCTGGAACCAAAGACCCTGCGGATCCTGCCGTTCGTTATCCCGGGTGTAGCCGAGGACGTAAAGGCCGGTCCGGGCCCGGGTCAGGGCCACGTAAAGAAGGTTCGTCTCGTCCTTGCGGATCCGTTCGGATTCCGCTTCGGCCAGTTTCGGGTTGTATGCGCCGTACTTCCGCCAGTAGATCCGGTCCGGCTCGACATTGCCCGGTTTATAAGACATGATCAGATTCTGGTTTTCGCCGCCCCGCGGTTCGTAGTAGGTTTCGGCCAGGATCACAACCTCAAACTCCAGGCCCTTGGCCTTATGGATGTTGAGCACGGACACGCCTTCGAGCCGGGCTTCCTGGATCTCGATCGCGCCGGCGGCCTCGGTCAGCCATTCGATAAAAGCGTTGAGGGGCCGGAATCCGTCCCGGACGTATCCGGAAGCGGCGTCGAGCAGGGTCGCAAGCGGGTAGGAGATCGGCAGGCGCAGTTCCTTGTAGATCCGGTAGAGGAGTTCATAGGGATTCAGGAAGTAAACAAGTTTCAGGAGCGCGCCGAGCGTCCGGGTCACCGGCCAATCCGGATACCGGTCGCCGAGCGCCAGGTACAGGTTTTTTTTCGGGGCCTTGACGCGCAGGCCGACCAGATCCGCTTCGCGGACCCGGAAGACCGATGAAAGGAGCACATGCGCCAGGGCAAAATCGTTTTCCGGGTTGTCGAGGAACCGGAGCAGGTTGAGGATGAAGCACGCGTCCGGGTGGATCAGGAGATCGGCCGCGGAGCGGCTCAGGCACGGAATGCCTTCCCGGCCGAGCGCTTCGGCCGCTTCCGCGGCCGGGCGGTTGCGGCGCGTGAGCACCGCGATCTCGCTGTAATCGTAACCCTGGGTCTGCCGCAGATCCCGGACGATCCGGCACAACCGGTCGTGGATCGCTTCTCTCGCCTCCTCCGCCCGGCCGAAGGCGCCGATGTTTTCGACCCGGATCCATCCGTCCGCGCGGGCCGGATCGGCCTGGTCCGACGAACCGATGACCCGGTTAGTGAAATTAACGATCGCCTGCTCACTGCGATGGTTCCAGGTCAACCGTTCTTTCTTGATCTTGCCCGGGTAGCGTTCGAGCAGGAGGTCGAACAGTTCGGCCGCCCCGCCGCGCCAGCGGAAGATCGCCTGCCGCGGATCGCCGACATAGAACAGGCTCTTCTGCCGGGGATCCAGAGACGTGATCTCGGCGATGATCGGATCCAGGATGTCCAGCTGGACCAGGCTCGTATCCTGGAACTCGTCGATCAAGAGGTGGTTGATGTCCGCGCCGATCTTGAAATACAGGTAATCAACGTCGGGATTGTTCCGCAGAGCGCTCAGGGTGAGGGTCTCGATGTCATCAAAGGTCAGGACGTTGCGCTCCCTCTTTTCCCGGGTCCAGCGCCGGTGGAGCTCGGCGATAGGTTTCAGGTGGACCAAGATCTGCTCGTCAGAAAGGAGGACCAGCAGTTTGCGGAGGCCGGAATCGGCCGCGCCGAGGATCCGGATGAACTGGTTGTCCTCTTCCCCGAGGTTGGTCAGGAACTTCTGGATGTAGTTGAGGCCGACATACGTTCCCGCCAGGAATTTTTCATGCAGGTCCTCGATTTTTCCGCTCTGGAAAAAATCGTCGAACTTGGCCAGGAAACCGTCTAAGTTCCGGTCGACCTTGCCGGCCCCGGTGCGGGCCGCGGCCTCATGATCGGCGACGAAACGCTGGAACTCCTGGAGGGTTTCGGTCAGCTCCGCGCGCGCCTTCTGGACGTCGGCGCGGATCCGCTCCTCGCGCGCGGCGAGGCCCGCCAGAAAAGGAAAGTAAGGCTGGAGCCACTGATAATTATCCCGGACCACGGCCTTCAGGGAAGTTTCTTCGGCCTGCGCCAGCTCGTGCAGGGCGTCCAGGATTTTCCGGTCGCCCCGAACGTCCGCGAAATATCTGTCGAGAACCTCGGCGAAGAGCCGGGCCTCGGCGATCTCGTCGATGATCTCATAACCGGGGACGATCCCGGCCGCGAACGGTATGCTTGAAAGGAAGGACGCGAAAAGACTGTGGAAGGTGCTGATATGAAGATCGGAAAGGTTGTGGAGGAGCCGGCGTTTACCGCGCTGCGCCCGCTCGCGGACGTCAGGAAATTTCTCTTTGAAGAACTCCCAGATATCCTGGTCCGAATCCTTGTCGGCCTTACCCCGGGCCAGCAGATCCAGATAGGCGAGGATCCGCTTTTTCATTTCCCGGGTCGCCTCGTTGGTGAAGGTGATGCCGTAAATCGATCTCAGGGGATATAAGGCATCGTCCAGGTAAAGAAGCAGGAACTGCTTGGTCAACTCCCGGGTCTTGCCCGAGCCGGCTGCCGATTGGAGGGCGATGTTCCTTAGCGCTGCCATTGGGTCACTCCGCAGATCCCGGCATATGGGCAATAACGGCAGGTCGCCTTTTCCTTAACCGGTTCGAACTTTTGCCGCGGGTCAAGGATCTCGGCGATGACCGGTTTGAGGATCCGCGATTCGAATTCCTGCAGGTAGTTCAGGAGGTCGGCGTCGGCGCCGATATCGATGACCTCGACTTCCCGGCCGATGATGTAGAATCCCAAACCCGCCACCTTTTCGTAATCACCCTCGGTCAGGCAGAGGGCGTAAAAAGGCAGTTGGAACTCCAGAAAATCCTCGCCGATCAGGTAATCCTTGGCCTTAGGTTTCGCGCCGGTCTTGTAATCGATGATATAGGGCTTGTCCGCATAGTTATCGACGCGGTCGATCGAACCCCGGAGCCGGATCCGGCGGCCCGCGACCGTAACGTGAAAGTAAATCCACTTTTCCAGCTTGCGGGGATCGACGCGGAAGCCGGCCCGGAAACGTCCGAGTTCTTTATCCAGGAACTCGTCCAGCCGGCGCTTGTATAAAGGCAGGTCGAGGAACGCGACGGGATGGGGCTGAGAGCAGAGCACTTCGCGCAGGCACGCTTCGAGCTTATCGCCCAGGACGAGACGCGCCCGGTCCCGCTCGCGCTCGGTAAAACCGCGGGGATAGTCTTCGCGGTAAAACCGCTCGAGCGCCAGGTGGATCGCCTGGCCCCAGGTCCGGGCATCCGGTTCCTCGGCGATCTCGTCGGGTTCGCGGATCCCGGCCAGGTAGCACAGGTAAAACCGGTACGGACAGAGCCGGTAATCCTTGAGGGCGGACGGGCTCAGGCCGTCGCGCCGGATCCTCTGGTCGAGAAGGTCGAGCAGGTGATCGTCCTTTTCTCCGCTCCGCGGCGGGACCGAGACCGCGGCGCGGTCCAGGAGCACCGGCGTTTCGTCGATCGGGAATCCCCGGTCTTCGCAGATCAGATCGATGAAACGCGAACGGACGTCCTGCCCCGGTTCGTTCAAGTAGGTCAGGAATATTTCTTTTTTACCGGCGGTCATCTCGGTAAAATAGAAAAGGGCCAGGTTGTCGCGCTCCTGGTCATAGGGCAGACCGACCCGGCGGCGCACCGCCTGGTTGATGAAAAGGTCCTTCTCGCTGGGGCTCGGGAAAACGCCCTCGTTCAAAGAGGGCAGGATCAAACAGTCGAAATCGAGGTTCCTCGCTTCCAGGTATCCGATCACCTGGATGCCCCGCAGGGGATCGCCCGACTGGTGAAAGGTCGCGTTCTCGAGCACGTTGAGCGCGAACTCCAGCATTTTCAGACCGGGTTCAAGGCTGCAATCGGGCAGGCGGAGCCGGGCAAGCCCGTTCCACCGGTCGATGAATTCGGAGATCTCGGCGCCGTGGCTCTTAAGCAACCCTTGATTGCCGGCGAGAAAAACATTGAGCGTCTCGACGATCCCGGCCAGGTAATACGGAAAGGAGTTTTCCTCGTTGGCCTTATCCAGGGCCTCCTGGATCCGGCAGACGAGCGGTTCGAACTCAGCCGGTCCGGCCTGAAGCATCTTGATATAATTCATCCGGTTCTCGGTCATGTAACGCTGCAGGCCGTAAACCAGGGGCCGAAGCGGTAATTCGATATCGACCCGGCAGTTCTTTACCAGGGGGTGGTTGATCAGCCGGAAAAATTCCCGGAAATGACCGCGGGACAACGCGGCCTCGTAAAGCAGGCGCAGGAAAGAATGGAGCAAAGAACCGGAAAATTTGAACCCCAGGGAAAGGTTATGTTCGATGCCGAGTTCCCGGAGCACCTCGACCACGGTCTGGACCATACCCTCGTCGGGCAGGACCACGCAGACGCGGTGAGGTTCATAACGCCGCACGGCCTCGGCCAGTACGCCGCGCAGATAAAACGTCTGCTGGGCTTCGGTTCCCAGGCCGTGGACGTGAAAAACGGCCGGCGCCGGAGAACCGACCGCGGGGATGACCGCGCAGGATCTCATGTCGATCCCGAGGCTGCTTAGCAGTTTATGATGGAGATAGAACGGTTTTTCCGTGTCGGTCATTCCGGCCAGTTCCGCGGGGAGCGCTGAGTGCATGACGATCTCCGCGTCCGTGTGGTTCAGGATCGCAGCCAGGACGCGGTCCACGATCCGGGTCGTCGCGGCCCAGCCCGCAAAAATGACCGATCGATAACCGTCCAGGACCCGGGGATCGAATTCTTTATCGATCAGATCGTACAGGTCCGCGTCGTCCTCGACCCCGAGCTCGCGCAGGCGGCCGCGATAGGCGTTTTGGATCCGTCCGAAAATTTCGAGTTCTTCGACGACGTACTTCTCCGGATAATGTTCAATGTCCTTCAGGGCCTGGATCTCGGCCAGGGTTACGCGCTCCTCGGCCAGTTCGTTGAAGAACTGCAGGACCCGGTCGCCGACGCCGATGAATTTCATGAATGGCAGGTCCTGCCAGAATTCGACCTTGAGCGAGTCGACCGTCTGCTTGAGGATGAAATTCTGCTCCAGGCGCTGGAGCAGCACTCCTCTTTTCCCGCCCCGCGATTCGTAAAACAGGTCGAAAAGTTCCTCGATCGTTTTAAGGACGGGCGGGATCAAGGCCGGCCGTCCCGAAGCTTCGAGCAGGTAGCGCCGGAAATAGAACTTGCTGCGTTGGTTGGGGAAAACGACCAGGATCCCGGACAGGTCGGGGATCTGATCGTGGAATTTTTCTACGCAATATTCAGCCAAGACCCTTAGGAACGGCTGGTCGATCGGGATTATCTTAACCGGCGTACTCGGTTTTTCTCCGTTTCTCCAGTTCTCTGTTTCTTCGGGTCCCCACTTCTCCGTTTCTCTCTTTTCCCCGCCGCTCATTTTTCCCTCAGGCAATCGGCCTCCACGTAACCGTATTTCCATTTACCCCGGAACCACCAAACCTCATACCATCCTGGCTCGCTCGTGGTCCGAGCCCGGACTTGATCGCCCTCGTCCAAGACGCCGACCGTAACCGGCCTTCCGAACTGGAAGATCACCCGGACTTGGCGGGTGACGGTCATGGGTTTCGCGTCCGCGGGCGGTTTCAAGGGGCAGTTCGTAAATATAAAAATTGTCGCGAGGAATAATAATGTTTTCCGGGGTAAAGCCATCGGGTTTATTGTATAGATAAAATTGGGTCTGTCAATGAATCCCGTTAGAGGCCGTATATCTTCAAAGCCGAGTATGACTAATACGGCATACACATCTCCTCCGAGAGCCTTTAACGGGATGGAAAATCGCGGACTCGGCTTGACGAAGCCGGATAAAGGATTATAATATCCCCCTGGAGGTAAAATGAAAAGGATCCTCTGCTTGCTCTTGTTAACCGCGCTCGCCGGTTACGCGCAAGGCTCGTCATCGGTTAAAGCCGCGATCGGCATCAAACCGGGTATGAATATAACTACTTATAACCCGGATGATGATCTGCGAAATTATACCGGTGTTGGTTTTAACATCGGCTTCGGTCTCGGTCTTGATGTTGGCAATATTGGTGTCGAATTGGGGCCTTCATTCCGGAATACTAATTACAGCCGCACGGTCCATACGATACTTGGAGATGTAACAAATTCCTGGCATTATAATAATTTCTATCTGCCGGTTCACTTCCTGCTCAAGGCCAATGAGATTGGAACCACCGCGCCCTATCTCGGTTTGGGTTTCGCATTGGACTACCAGACCGACGGCTACACGGTGATCGGTTCATTAAACCCCATCGACGTGGCAAACGGTGATCTTGAGGACGACTTTTTCCTTTCCCTGGCTTTGGGCGCCGACATCAACCAGAACCATTTCAAGGTCACGCCCGAATTGACGTTCGATTACAATTTAACCCCTGATATCGGGGACGCCGACGATCATACCGAATCGAACTACGATTTTACCATTTCGGTCGGCCTGTATTTCGTTCCCTAGCCCATTCGCATGCGGGAATTCGGTTTTGACATCGGTTCGGTCAGCCTGAAGCTCGCCCGCTTCACGGACGGCGAACTCGATAAAACCGAATACCTGCCGCACCAGGGCCAGCCTTACGAGCGGCTTCGCGAGATCCTCGAAGGCCTCGGCCCGGTCGACCGCCTGGCCTTGACCGGCAACATCCCCAAATCCCTGACCGAAGTCCTGGCGGCGGCCGCGGTCAACGAAGTGACCGCCGCGGTCGCGGGTGTACTCCGAATCCGACCTGACGCAAGATCGATCATCGAGATCGGCGGCGCCGACTCCAAGCTCATCATCGTCGATGGCGGCATCCGGGATTTTTCGTCCAACACCATCTGCGCCGCGGGCGCGGGAATCTTTCTCGACCAGCAGGCGCAGCGGCTTAATTTCCCCATCGCCGATTTCGGCCGGATCGCCCTGGCCAGCCAGAACCCCGCCCACATCGCGGGCCGCTGTTCGGTCTTCGCCAAGAGCGACATGATCCACCTCCAGCAGATCGGCACGCCCGCCGAAGACTTAGTCGCCGGCCTCTGCCTGGCCCTGGCCCGGAACTTCAAATCCGCGATCTGCCGCGGCAAGGAAGTGCCGGCACCGGCCGTTTTCATCGGCGGGGTCGCGGCCAACCAGGGCATGGTCTGGGCCCTGCACCAGGTTCTGGACCTGGACGGCGCGAGCATCGCGATCCCGGAAAATTTCAACACGCTCGGCGCGATCGGCGCGGTCCTGGAAGCACGGAAAAACGGCATCGGCACCGGTTTCTGCGGCCTTAAAGAATTCGATAAATGGCTCCGACATGAAAAGCCCATCAATCGGCTGCCGCCTCTCAACGGACGGAAAAAATGGCAGCCCACGGTCGATTTCCAGACGCCCAAGACCCGAACTCAAAGCTATTTGGGCGTGGATATCGGTTCGATCTCCACGAACCTGGTCCTGATCGACGAAGCGGGCAAGGTCCTGGCCCGGCGCTATCTCTGGACGCGCGGCCAACCCATCGCCACGGTCATGCAGGGCCTGCGCGAACTGAAACAGGAGCTGGGCGACCGGATCGAGATCCGCAGCGCGGGCACGACCGGCTCGGGCCGCTACCTGATCGCGGAACTGATCGGCGCGGACGTCGTTAAGAACGAAATCTCGGCCCAGGCCCGGGCCGCGCTCGAGATCGACCCCCGGGTCGACACGATCTTCGAGATCGGGGGCCAGGATTCGAAATACATCAGCCTCCGCCAGGGTACGATCGTCGATTTCGAAATGAACAAGGTCTGCGCCGCCGGCACCGGATCCTTCCTGGAGGAGCAGGCCCAGGCCCTGGGTATCAAGCTCGAGGAATTCGGCGACCGCGCCCTTGACGGAACGGCGCCGATCAACCTCGGCGAGCGGTGCACGGTCTTCATCGGTTCGGAAGTCGTCTATCACCAGAAAAATCAGACCGAGCTCGACAACCTGCTGGCCGGCCTCGGTTATTCCACGGTCTTCAATTATTTGAACCGCGTCGTGGGTACGAAACCGATCGGCAACCGGATCTTTTTCCAGGGCGGGGTCGCGGCCAACAAGGCGGTCGTTTCGGCCTTCGAGGAAACCCTGAAAAAGGAGATCACGGTCCCGCCGAACTACGACGTCACCGGCGCCTGGGGCATCGCGCTTCTGACGCGCGACCAGGCCATCAAGAAATCCACTTTCAAGGGCTTTGCCCTGGCCACGCATTCCTTCCAGACCGAAACCTTCGCCTGCCGGCAGTGCAGCAACGAGTGCGAGATCAACCGGATCACGGCCGCGGGTGAAAAACCCGTTTTTTACGGCGGTCGCTGCGAAAAATACGAATCCCGGGAAAAAAATCCGGGCCCGGAATTGCCTGACTATTTCAAAGCCCGCAACGAAATCTTTTTCGCGATCGAACCGGCCGCGGGCGAGGAGATCGGCATCCCGCGGACCCTGATCTTCTACGATCTCTTTCCCTTCTTTTACAAATTCCTGGCCGCGCTCGGCTTCAAACCGGTGCTCTCCGAGCCGACTAATCGGAAGATCATTGAGGCCGGCGCCGAACTCGCCACGGCCGACACCTGCCTGCCGGTCAAGGTCTGCCTGGGCCATATCCAGGCCCTGCTGAAAAAGGGCTTAACCCGGGTCTTCCTACCGAGCGTCATAACCATGCCGCCGAACGCCGACGAATTCACCCGCAGTTTCGTCTGCCCGAACGTCCAGACCATGCCTTACGTGGCGCGCGCCACTTTCGGCGACCGGGTGGAAGTGCACTCGCCCAGCCTTTATTACGACCGCGGACCGGCCGGGATCGACGAAGCGCTTTACGAATTCGGCCGCCGTTTCGGCAAAGATCGCCAGGCCGTGAAGCGGGCGATCCGGGCTGGCGCCCTGCACCAGGCCGCGGTCCAGCGCCGGATCGAAGAGACCGGACGTGAGGTCCGGGAAAACCTAAAAGGCACGGCCTTCGTCGTCTGCGCCCGGGCTTACAACGGGTATGATCTCGGCCTCAACCTCGACCTGCCCCGGAAGATCCGCGACCTGGGCGTTCCGGCCCTGCCCATCGACTTCCTGGCCCTGGATTTTAAACTGCTCATGGAAGATTTTTATAATATGTACTGGCACAGCGGCCAGCGCATCCTGGCCGCCGCGGAAGCGATCCGCCGCGACGAACGACTCTTCCCGGTCTACCTTTCCAACTTTTCGTGCGGCCCGGATTCGTTCCTCACCCATTTTTTCCGAGAAAAACTCGGGACCAAACCCTCGCTTCTGATCGAAGTCGACGAGCACTCGGGCGACGCCGGTTTCGTCACCCGCTGCGAGGCTTTTTACGACAGCATCCAGACCGCGTCCCGGGTCGGTTCGGGCCGGAAGATATCCGCGGCCAGCTCGGTCGCGAAAGACCGCCGGATCTACATCCCCGACATGTGCGACCACGCTCGGATCTTCGCCGCGGGCATGCGGTCGGCGGGATTCCAGGCCGAGGTCCTACCCTTTCCCGACGAATCCTCGATCCGGATCGGCCGCCAATATACATCGGGAAGGGAGTGTCTGCCCGCGATCATCACGGCCGGCGACATGATCAAAAAAGTCCGGACCCAGGATTTCGATCCGGACCGGAGCGCGTTCTTCATGGCCCAGGGTTCGGGCCCGTGCCGGTTCGGACAGTATTACAAACTACACCGCCTAATCCTCGACCAGCTGAGGCTCGAGAACGTACCGATCTTCGCACCCAACCAGGGGCCGAGCCTTTTCGACGACCTGGGCCCGATGGGCTTCAAGTTCCTGCTCCGGGTTTGGGACGGCGTCTGCGCGGTCGACGCCCTCGAGAACAAGGCCCGCCGGTTACGGCCCTACGAGCTCGAGCCGGGCGCAGCGGACAAGATCTACGACCAGACCCTGAAAGAACTCGTCGCCTGCATCGAGGGGCCCCGCTCTTTGATCCCGGCTCTGAAGAACGCCCGCCGGGCATGGGAAACGTTGGGCTGCCGCGACGAAATCAAACCCCGGATCGGCATCGTGGGCGAGATCTACGTCCGCAGCCAGAAGTTCAGCAACCATTACATCGTCCGCCGGCTGGAAGAGCTGGGCTGCGAAGTCTGCCTGCCGTCCATCGCCGAATGGTTTTTCTATACCAATTTCACCCGAATCCGGAACTGCGCCTGGTTCCGCGAGTACCGCCGCAGCCTCTTCACCCGGGGTTTCGACCTGTATATGCGGGCACGCCAAGGTCGTATCTACAAAACGGTCGGTCTGGAAAAAGAAGAAGCGGTGGAACACCTGGTCGGACGCGCCGCACCCCATATCGACCCGTCGTTCGAAGGCGAAGCGATCCTGAGCGTAGGCAAAACCATCGAGTACATAGCGCACGGGTATGCCGGGGTCGTCAATGTCATGCCCTTCACCTGCATGCCGGGCAATATCGTCACCGCCGTTTACCGGGGCCTGCGGGAAAAATACCCGGGGTTCCCGCTCTTCGTGCTCGCTTTTGACGGCGTCGACCACGCAGTCGACACCATGCGGCTGGAGACGTTCGTTAACCAGGCCCGGGATTACATCCGGCGCCGCGGCGCTTGATCTTCGCTTAATCCAGCTTAATTTCATCGCAGCGAGGAAGCCGCTCCCATATATCATTACTTGACAGTTAATAAATTCTAACTATAATTGCCCAGAAAAGGAGGTCCCGTGCACGACCGCAAGCAACTCATTATCAAGTTAAGCAGTCTATTGATAGTTTTGACCCTGATCACCTTTATGGGCTGTCCGAAAAAACAGACGATCATTCCCACCCAGGAAGAGCTCATCGTCCCTGAAGAAACCGTCGCCGTCGCACCGCCCCAGGAGACGACCATTATCCAGCGGCCGCCGCTCATCTTGAACCGCGTTTTCTTTGATTTCGACAAATCCGACATCCGGACCGATGCCGCTGATGTCCTGACGGCCAACGCTGAGATCTTAAAAATTTATCCGGAGATCAATGTCGTCATCGAAGGCAACACTTGTGAGATCGGCACGGCCGAATACAACATGGCGCTGGGCGAACGCCGGGCTTATTCCGCCCGCGATTACCTGCTGATGCTCGGTATCACGCCGAACCGCCTTTCGACCGTCAGCTACGGCGAGGAACGGCCGCTCGACGCGACCGACCTGCCCAAGAACCGGCGCTGCGAATTCGTACCGAAATAAAATCACCGGATCGCTGTATCTATATTAATGCCTAAACTTTACCGCTGCGCGATCAGCATCACCCTGCTGGCGCTCGCCAATTTGAACTGCTTCAGCAGCCGGCGCTGGAACAACTACTACTGGCAACTCGACAGCCTCCATTACTACACGGTTAAGATGGACAGCCTGCTTAAGAACCAGACCGTGAAAATGGAGATGATGCGGACCGACTTTTACACGAAGACCGACGAGCTCGCCAAGAAGATGGAAACCCTGCACACCCGCCTGACCGAACTCGAATCCATGCTGACGGGCATGAGCATCAAACTCACCACGGTCCAGAGACCGGAACCCGACACCATGGACCCCACGAAAAAGGTTTCGCCGGAGGCCCGCCTGCTCTACGAAGCCGCCTACCTGAATTACGTGAAGGGCAAGTACACTGAAGCGATCGAAGGCTTCAAAGTCTACCTCAAGACCCAGCCCGAGTCGGCCCTTTCCGAGAACGCCCTGTACTGGATCGGCGAGTCTTACGCCGGTCTGGGCAAGCGCCAGGACGCAGTCGACACGTTCAAGGAGCTGATCGCCAAGTACCCGGCGAGCGCCCGCAAGCCGACCGCGCTTTACAAAATGGGCATCATCTACGAAGAAGCCAAGGACCTGAAGACCGCCCGTGCCTTTTTCGAACAGCTGATCAAGGAATTCCCCAATTCCAACGAGGCGGTCCTGGCCAAGAACCGTTTAAAGTGAGGACCCTAATTGACTCGAATAACCACGAATCCCACTAATCCAACCGATCCCAAATTCGTGTCTATTCGTGTTAAATTAGTGTCATTCGTGTAAAACAATGAACATCTTTAAAGTCTTCCTCGAATCCGGATTCGCCGCCCAGATCATCATGGTGATCCTGATCTTTTTCTCGATCTGGTCCTGGGCGCTCTTCTTTAAAAAATTATACGACATCGGCCAGATCAAAAAACGCGGCCAGTCCCTCCTGTCCGCGATCCGCTTCTACAAGAAGATCCGGGAATACGATAACCTCGGCCGTTTGTTGACCGACAACCCCTGGGGTAAGGTTTTGAGCCGAGGCATCGAGGAATATAAGTCCCTGAAAACCGCCAGCGCGGTCGTTAGTCCCAAGATCCTGGACTTGGCCGACAACCTCCGGATCAGCATGGAAGAGATCAAGGCTATCGAGGTTGAAAAGATGGAAAGCGGCCTTCCGGTCATGGCCACGATCATCACCGCAAGCCCCTTGCTCGGCCTGCTCGGCACGGTCTGGGGGATCATGGAGGCGTTCCTCGAGGTCAAAGCCCGCGGCTCGGCGCATATCACGGTAGTCGCGCCCGGCATTTCGGACGCGCTGATCACTACGGTCTACGGCCTGCTGGTCGCGCTGCCCGCCCTGTTCTTCAACAACATACTGCGCACCCGCATCAACCGTATCGACTCCCAGCTGGATTCGTTCATCACCGACATCTTCACGAAATTACGGCGGAGTCTGGTTGAGACGGAATAAAAAAACCGACGTCATCGGCGAAATAACCGTCACCAACCTGGTCGACGTCGCCTTGACCATCCTGACCATCTTCATCATCACCGCGCCCATGATGACCCCGGGCATCGACGTCAACCTGCCCCGCACCGACGCGTCCCTGCCCAACGACCAGGAGGGCATCACGGTCTCGATCAACGGCGGCCGGGACATCTACATCGACGCGGACCGCATCACGCTCGATAATTTCCAGGCCAAGATGGAAAAAATATTAAAAACCAAACCGCCCGGCGTGACCGTATACATCCGGGCCGACAAGAGTCTCGATTACGGCTTCGTCATCGACCTCGTCGGACGGATGCGAAAAGCCGGGGTCAAAACCCTGGGGCTCGTCGCCGAGATCCCGGAAAAATGACCCGGTTTTTCACATTTTCGACCATCCTCCATATATTTTTCTTCGCTTCGATAGCGCTTTCCAGCCGGGGCACTTTCAAATCCACACCCAAGATCGAGGTTTACAAGGTAACCATCGCGCCCATGCCCCAGCCCAAGGTGCTCGGCACTCCCGACGCGGCGGAAGAGCCGACACCAGAGAAAAAAACCGTGAACAAGAAAACCGAAGAAAAATCCGTGCCCAAGGAAAACACGAAGGCCGTGAAAGAGGGCTCACCCCAGGAGAAAAAAACGACCGAGACCAAACCCGCAGAAAAGAAAGGTCTACCCGACGGCCTACCTGATATCAAACCCCAGATCTATACCGGCAGCGGCCGGGGCTTCAGCTATTCGTATTATTTGAATATTCTCCTCACCAAGATCGGCAAGAACTGGACCAATCCCTACCGGGGCAAGAATGTGGTCCTGAAAAACACCGTCTATTTTGAAGTGGACAAGAACGGGAACATCACGAATATCCGGATCGAGGACGATTCCGGGGACGAGGCCTATAACGAGACCACACTCCGGGCCGTGTCCGCCACGGAAAAACTGCCGCCCCTGCCCCAGGAATTTTCCAACGACTTTCTGAAAGTTCACCTGGAATTTCTGACCGCACCGTGACGAACCATAACATACAGAATATCAGGGGATCAGAGTATCAGCTAGTCAGTGATCAGGTTATCAGCAATGAACGACCAGATTATTAGGAGATCAGGATTTGATATACAGTACATCGGGGAATCCGTCCCCTACGGTCATCCTGAGTCCCGTTTATTCCTTTTCTGTCATCCTGAGTCCCCCTTATTCCTTTTCTGTCATCCTGAGTCCCCCTTATTCCTTTTCTGTCATCCTGAGTCCCCCTTATTCCTTTTCTGTCATCCTGAGTCCCCTAAGCGGGACGAAGGATCTAAAATAGTTGAGATTCTTCACGGAGTTTATCCCGAACAATAATTCGGGATTCAGAATGACATAGACCAGAGTATCCGATGATCGCAAAATTTTTCAAAGTATTTACCCTATGCGCTATTTCTGGAATTCCGATAAGGACGCTCCTGATCCCCGTATGGGGGCTCTTTGCTCTTAGCTTATCCGCGCAGGATATCTACCTCCGCCTGACCGATTACGCGGGCGGCAAATCGGCGGTCATCATCGAACCCTTTACCAGCGGACCGGAGATCGCGGAAAAGCTTAAGACTTGCGAGTCCATAATCCGCAGCGACCTCGAATACTCGCTTTATTTCGACCTCTACCCGGACACCACCTACCTGATGGGTGAAACCAAAAGGACCGGTGTCATCGTGAAGGGCAAGACGCAGGCCAACCAGCTCGTCGTCGAGCTCGTGGACTTTATCAGCGGCGAAAAGATCGCCCAGCTTTATTACTCGATAGCGGACGAGATCCGGGCCGCGAGCCACAAAGTGTCCGACGAGATCATCCGGGTCCTGACCGGCGAAAAAGGTATCGCCGAAACCAAGATCGTCTTTTCCTACAAAAAAGGCGCGGGCAAGGAGATTGGCATGATCGACTATGACGGCTACGATTTCACGACCTTGACCAATAACGGTAATTTCAACCTGTTCCCGTGCTGGGCGCCGGACGTCCAGCGGGTCCTCTATTCCACGTACGCCAGCTACCGGCTCAGCCTTTACATATACAGCCTGGCCAAAAAAAAATCGAGCGCCCTTTCCTCCTACCCGGGACTGAACTTCGCGCCCTGCTGGTCGCCGGACGGCGTCAAGATCGCCCTCACCCTGACCAAGGACGGAAACGCCGAGATCTACCTGCTCGACCTGGAAACGAAGAAACTAACCCGGCTCACCGAGAATCCGGCGATCGAGTGCTCGCCTTCCTTCTCGCCCAACAGCCGGGAGATCGCGTTCGTCTCGGATCGCTCCGGCGGGCCTCAGGTTTATATCATGGACATCTATGGCGGGAACGTGCGGCGCTTGACCTTTCACGGCGACTACAACACGTCGCCCGCCTGGTCGCCGCGCGGCGCCCAGATCGCATACGTAACGCGGGAAAGCGACAACACCCAGCA
>Ga0315294_10001049_pt1 | contig 29812 bp, 27 predicted proteins | sample YL17G13_40_MG_FD_203626 | JGI IMG/M metagenome (GOLD analysis project Ga0315294, IMG submission 203626) | Sediment microbial communities from Yellowstone Lake, YNP, Wyoming, USA - YL17G13_40 | ecosystem: Environmental > Aquatic > Freshwater > Lake > Sediment | place: USA: Wyoming | collected... | reverse complement strand
CACCACGCTTGGCGTGATCGTTTTCCCCCGCTCGTTGAGAATCAAAGTGGGCTTGCCGTCCTTGATTGCCGCAACAAGGCTTGTTGTGGTCCCCAAGTCTATGCCGACGATCATCGAAGAACACTCCTTCCGAGCCGAAATAATTCCTTCGTGCCTGTTGGACGGTGGTAGGATGAATCCGGATGAACCTTGCACCATCCCCGCACGATCCCCATATCCCGGTCGTTTCCAGCCCTATGGGTCAAATGATATGTGATCTTAAAAATACCCGTTCCCTGTTTCCCCCTGTCTCTTTAATCCAAACGCCTTAGGATACCAGAAATGCAAGCCTTTTTGAAGCGTTCAACCGGCTACGAGCCACATTTTGCCCCCGCTTCTGTCGTCAGATTCTGCGCTCCTACTCAAGCAGGTCCGTCCGCTTGCTTACGATAACCTCCGGCGTCCTCAGTATCTTCTTGCCGATCACGAAACCTCTACGCTCCACCTTCACTATCGTCTCAGGCGGCAGATCGTTCCTGATCTCGGTTCCCACCGCAGCCTGGAACTTCGGGTTGAACATTCCTCGCGCAGGGACCTCCTTCACGTCATTGTTCCTCAGAATCATCAGGACCGAGTTGTACACCCCCCGAATTCCTTCCATCCAAGTCGACAACCTCGGGTCGCCTGCGTCCTTAACCGACTCGAAAAATCTATCGAACGCATCTACTATCGGGAAAAGCTGCCTGAGGAAATCCTCCTTGACAGATTCCTCGACGTCAGCCTTCAGATTGGCCACCTCGGGCTGCAGCCTCCTGAGCTCGTTGATCGCCGTGCCCAGGAACCTGAGCCCTTTCTCCTCCGATAACGGCACCGGCCCCTCGGTCTGCTTCTTCCTGCCCTTCACGACCTCCACACGTATTTTCGATATCTCCTGCAGGAGCTGAACGAGGTCGATGTCCTCGAGACCATCAAGCTTGGCCCGTACTTCCTTGATCTCTTCCGGCCACGGCACGTCCAGAGGCCGGTCATCGGAAAAATCGACGTGAATCTCTCTCATGACTGCCTTCGATTATATCATATCTCAATGCAGATAAACTTATGCCCCATTCCTCGGCCCTACAGCTCTTCTCCCTGGGACCTGAGCGCTTCTCGAAGGCTGGTATATGAAACCCGCCGGGGCGTCACCCCGTTCAGCACGCTCAGCGCCGCCGCGACTCCCGCAGCATGACCCGTCCCGCTCGTCACCGGCATTATCCGAACCGACCCCAGGGCTATGTGGGAAACCGATATGCATCGTCCGGCCAGCAGAAGGTTCTCCACGCTTTTCGGCACCAGGCATCTGTACGGGATGTCGTAGCTCGCCCCCTCCGGAAGCTGCAGGCCCACCACCCCGCCGCCGGAGTAATCCGCGGTGTGGATGTCCACGCCGAATGCACCTCTGGCAATGACATCGTCGAATTTCCTCCCGTAGAGCACATCCCTCCCGCTGAGTTGATATTCTCCCAGAATCCTCCTCGACTCCCGCACTCCGATCTGCACCCCCGTCTCCTGCAGGTACGCACGCTCGAAGCCTGGGATGTTCTCGACCATGAAATCGGCGAGCAGCACCGCCTGCCTGCGCGTCTCCACTTCCGCGTATGTCAGGTCGTTCACGTTGGTCGCGTCGATCTCGAACGCCCGCGTTGCGTTGATCGAAACTACTCCCGGCTGCAGCGTCCGCTCGAAATACACCTGTCCGATCGGGATGTCGGCGGGGAACCTGCCCTCCTCTACCGCCTTGCGGAAAAGATCCGCAAACATGTACGTGGCAGGAATTTCGCCGCCGGGGCGCTGTACCCGACGTCCCTGCTCGGCAAATGCCACTGCCTCATTGACGCCGGCCATCCTGAAAAAGAGAGTGGTCGACTGAGTGTACTGATCGTACCCCCGTCCGATCTCGAATGGACAGCCCGCGCTCGCCGCGATGTCCCCGTCCCCGGTCGAGTCGATGACCACTTTCGCCACTATCGCAAGACGTCCGGACTTGTTGTCGACTATGATCCCTTCACACGACCCGTCCTTCACAAGCGCACGCTCGGCAAACGTATGCAGCATCATGCGGCACCCGGACTTTGTCACGAGGTCGTTCAGGACATACATGAGCTGCTCTTTGTCGAAATTGATGACGCCGGGACGGTTGCTGTCCCTCTCCGCTCCCCCCCGCGCCTCCAGCTCCGAGACAATTTCACCGAATATTCCCTTCACCAGGTCTCGTCCGCCTGCGCGATTCGGCATGAACGGCGTAACCATCGCGGCAGTCGCAGTCCCACCGAGGAAACCGTACTGCTCCACCAGAAGGGTCTCGACCCCGAGCCTGGCCGACGCCACCGCGGCCGTGCTCCCCGCCATTCCGCCGCCGACTACGCATACATCCGCATTGACATACCCGTCGATGTGCCCGCAGTCGTACCTCGCCTGGATCTCGGAAATCCGCCCAGCATCGTTGCGGATGACGGGAATGTACGACGCCCGCGGAACGTTTCCCTCCTCCTGCAGCCAGCGCTCGTACGCATCCCATGCAGCCGTTACCGCCGTCTCGCTCGCGCGGCTGTCGGACGCAATTAGCCGTATGTCGTCGAAATACAGGGTGTTGATGCCGACCATCTCGGTGTCGATCTGGCTCCAGCCGATGCGTTTGACGCCCCCAAGGTCCAATCCCGCGGCCGCGAGATCGGCGAGGGGCTGTCTCAGACGGCTCCATACTCCCGGCGGAAGGCTGTACCGACGCCACACCGAAGCGTTCCCGTCGGCGAATTCCACCTCCATGGTCACCGTGAATTGTTCCCCGTTCAGAATGGCCGCCTGGAACTCGCTGTAAGGCCTCCAGTCACTCAGCCGCCCGCGCGCCGGATGCATCAGCGTGTAGAAAACCAGCCGCTTACCCTGCCTTTTGGCTCCCACATAGTATGTCGCAGCGCACGACCCCGAACCCGTCCTCGCCACATCATGCGTAGGCTCCACGAAAGTGTTCACGGTCCCGTACACAAATCTCCCCACTTCCCCTGGATCCTCGAAATCGAACAGCACAACATCACCGTCGGGCTGAATCAGCGGTGTCGCTCGACTCGTCTGCCCGGCCTCCGCGGCCTCACTCACCGTCGCCGCCTCGGCAACCGATATCGGCGTCTGTCTCGACCTCGACGCAAACATGGTGCCCCCGGCGGCGACCATAACGGCCACGATGCATATCAGGACTATCGCTCGTCTCATACAACCTAACCTCGACCGTGAGATTGATGATCTTCAGTGATCGACGAATTTTACCCCAGGTTCCCCTTCGATGCCAGAAAACCGGGGAGGGGGGAAGCATTGGCGGAGGCTGTCGGACGGGGACAGGCACGAATGGCACATGCTTAAGCGGAAAACGAATATGAAGAAGCGGAAGTTGGACGAGATCGGGGACTGGCTCGAATTTCGCTCATCACTGGCTTGACTCTTTCCATGCGGCCCGGGGCGAAATTCGTGCCTGTCCCCAGTCCCGAAGTCCCGCCTAAGAAATCTCGAACATATTCATCTCTTGCTTAAAAATGTGCCAGTCCCCTTGTGCAATGCCGGGGACTGGCACACGGTTTTGCCCACAGAAAACGCGCCGACTACTCATTCACTCCGGGTGGGCAAAACCGGGTGCCTGTCACCGGCGCACCCGGAGGAATCCCACCCGTTGATTTTCCACCCGTCATGGTTTATATTCTTTTACCGGTAAGCGGTACGAAAATGCCGCCGAGCGGGAATAGCTCAGTTGGCAGAGCGTCAGCTTCCCAAGCTGAATGTCGCGGGTTCGAGCCCCGTTTCCCGCTCCATGGCGACGTAGCCAAGTGGTAAGGCACGGGTCTGCAAAACCCTGATGCACCGGTTCGAATCCGGTCGTCGCCTCCATCTTGAAATCTGTGTGCTTTGTTTCGGTATAGATTACGGGCGCGTGGGCGCGTAGCTCAGATTGGTTAGAGCGCTACCTTGACAAGGTAGAGGTCGTTGGTTCGATCCCAATCGTGCCCACCAAAACCCGGATTTGAAGCACGACCCGGTTGACAATCGGTGCGTGCTTTGTTACTTTATCTCGTCACTTGCCCAGGCAAGAGCAAGGAGGTTTGTCGATAGGACGGCGACATAGACGACCCGATAGATACGAGCCCAGAATAAGGACCAATTTCCACATTCGGGTACCCGAGGTGCGCGTCATTGATTCTGAAGGTCGGCAGCTCGGCGTGATGAGCACCCGTGACGCCATCAAAAGGGCTCAGGATGAAGGCTTTGACCTCGTTGAGGTCGCCCCTCAGGAAGTTCCTCCTGTCTGCCGGATCACGGACTTCGGCAAGTTCCTTTATACGGAGAAAAAGAAAAAGAAGGACTCCAAGAAGAAGCAGACCAGGGTCGATATTAAAGAATGCAAGTTTCGTCCGAAGATTGGCGATCATGACTTCAAGGTCCGGATTCGCCGGGCTGTGAGGTTCCTGGCCCAGGGGAACAAGGTCAAGCTGACAGTCATGTTTCGCGGACGAGAGCACGCTCACCCTGAGGTCGCCGAGCGCCTGATACTCCGGGCTTTTGAGGAGATAAAGGACCTCGGCAAGCTTGAGGCCCACCCCAAGAAAGAGGGCAGAGATATGCACACACTGGTTGCGCCTCTACCCGAAGCGATCAGGAAGAAAGCCGTCAAGGCCCGCGAGGCCAAAGGCGAAATCCTGGGACCCAAAGATACCGCTAAGAAAGAGCATCTAAGGGAGGACGAAGTGATCAAAGAAATCGAAATTAAGGATACCGACACTGCTGTTGTCGAGACTGAGGAAGCTGCCGAAGGTCTGGTGGAGACAACCGACTCCGAATCCAAGCGCAGCTCCCCGGATGAGGACGAGGAAGAAGAGGACGACGAGGAAGAAGACGACGACGATGATGACGATGAGAAGAAGGAAGAGGACGAAGAGAAGGAAGAAGAATTCGAGGACGAGGATACGTTCGAGGATTCCGATCTGCCCAACGACGGATTCGGGTTGTCGCCGAGGCGAGAAAAATAGATTTCACCGTGCATAGTGGAGCTTCTCAGCCGAGGGCTCGCGCCCTCGCTGGTTTTTGTAAGGACACAGCAATGCCAAAGATGAAAACACATTCCGGCGCCAAACAACGCTACAGGGTGACCGGTAACGGCAAGATCACCAGGCGCCAGCAGAACCGTGGACACAAGCTGGTCGGGAAGAGCTCGAAGCGAAAACGCCGCCTGCAGCACCTTGTCAGGCTGTCCCGCGAGGACGCCAAGGCGACGGGGAAGCTCCTCGGGATTCCGGTCAATAATAAGTGATCTGCCCGGATTGCAGGCCTGTAACAGGAAGGATTTGCACTATGGTTCGCGTATCAGCAGGCGTTACGAGACGCCGAAGACACAAAAAGGTCCTGGCTGCCACCAAAGGGTACCGCAGCGCCAGGCGCAGACGTTTCAAGGTCGCGAAAGAAGCCATGATCAAGGCTCGCGCCTACATGTTTCGCGACCGCCGCGCACGCAAGCGCGATTTCCGCAAACTCTGGATCGCCAGGGTCAACGCCGCCTGCCGTCAGGCCGGACTGACCTATTCCCAGTTCATGTATTCCCTCAAGCGCAACGATATCGCCCTCAATCGCAAGATGCTCGCCGAGATCGCCGTCAGGCATCCCGATGCTTTCCTGACCATTCTCGAAACGGTGAAGGGCTAGCACTGGAGAACCACCGTAACATGGGGTTTATCTGCTGACCGACCCAATCAACTCAAGGCGTCCACTACGGAAGGCCTCGGTTCGTGTTGTCATGTCGACCAAACGAACCGAGGCCTTTTTGTCTGAGCAGACCGCATGTCACTGTGGTAGGATAATCGGTCGCCTCATTCCTGCGTCCGCCGCCGGGTTGCTCGATTTGTCCCGGCGGAATGCTGCCTTGGTGGAAGTCCACAGTCATGGATGAATACGAACAGAAACTGACCGACCTCGAAAAGAGAATCGCGTCGATCTCAGGCGCAGAAAGCCGCGCCGAGGTCGAGACTCTGAAGAAGGAACTCCTTGGCAAGACCGGACCCTTTCAGGATCTGATGAAAGGCCTCAAGAACGTTCCTGCGGACCTGCGACCGGAAGTGGGCAGGCGAGTCAACGACCTTCGGGGCCGGTTCGAGAAGGCCATAACCGACCGCCTCGATGAGCTGAAGCAGGCCATGGGGGACGATGTCTCCGACCTGGACTACACTATGCCCGGCGTGACCCCCGCCCCCGGACGGCTCCACCTCCTCACGCAGACGCTCAACGAGATGCTCGATGTCTTCCGAGACATGGGGTTCCATGTGGTCGAGGGGCCGGACATCGAGGATGAGTGGCATAACTTCGAAGCCCTCAGGCTTCACGCCGATCATCCCGCACGCGACACGCAGGACTCGTTCTATCTCGGCCCGGACCGGCTTTTGAAGACGCACACCTCGCCCATGCAGATCAGGTACATGGAGAAGCGTCGACCCCCCATACAGATGGTCGCTCCCGGGTTCTGTTTCCGCCGCGACCCGTTCACCAGCCGCCACTCACCCGTCTTTTTCCAGATCGAAGCGCTGATGATCGACGAGGGCATCAGTTTCGCCCATCTCAAGGGTGTTCTCACCGAATTCGCGCGCGGATTTTTCGGTCGCGAGAGAAAGGTGCGGTTCCGGCCCGACTTCTTCCCCTTTGTCGAGCCCGGCTGCGAGCTTGCCATCGACTGCTCGCTCTGTGGGGGCAAGGGCTGCAGGCTGTGCTCGCAGTCCGGATGGATCGAGATCCTGGGCGCCGGAATGGTCCATCCCGGCGTCCTCCAGAACTGCAACATAGACCCTGTGAAATACTCCGGCTTCGCATTCGGCATGGGCGTCGAACGTCCGGCGCTCATTCGTTACGGCATAGACGACATCAGGCATTTCTACGAGAACGATTTCAGGTTCCTGGAGCAGTTCTGACTGTACCGGAGACCTCTCATGGCTCGCACAAGCCTTGGCATGAAAACCGCCGTTCAGCACGCCGACAAAATCGTCTCGGACGGCGAGCTTACGCGCGAGCAGCATATCGAGGTCATCGAGAAGTTCCTCCAGAGCTCTCACAAGCAGGACCACCTCATCGCCCTCGCCCTGCTCAGTGTCTTCATACGCAGGTTCCCGGACGATTTCGACCGGGACCTCACCCTCGAGAATCTCATCAGGTACGGGAATCTCATGTCGAAATCGCACTGGAAGGAATTCGGGAAGGAAATCCTTTACCTGGTGATGCGGGAGAGAAGTGCGCCGGCCGTATGGATCGACAGAATCTCCGACGAGGAATCGGAGATGCTGAGGCGCTCTTATGCTGTCGCGCTTAAGGAAATGGCCAGGCGGAAGTCAGTGCCGCTGGAGCGAACGCTTGGAATTCTGACGTACTTTCTCGACGAACCCGCTCGGTCCGTTCGCGACATACTGGTCGTGGCTATGAAATTCGTCGCCGATCGCGACCCCGAACGTTTGCACTATTTCCTTGTCGCCCATGAGAAGGGCGCAGGCTCGTATCGCACGGCTCTCATATCGGCAGTACGCGAGTCTCTCGAATCGAGAAAAAAGACCTGACACATTCGGCTTCCTGTTCCGGAGTTGAACGATGCAAGTACCGCTCGGCTGGCTTAATGAACTCATCCCTCACCAGTATGATCTGGAGAAGCTCCAGACCACTCTCACCGCGATCGGCCTGGAGGCGGAGCCGTACACGCCCGAGCCTCTCGATTTTGCCGGCGTGGTTGTCGGGCGCATTCTGTCGCGTGAGAAGACCCCCGACGGTCGCGGGTTTATCTGCACGGTCGATGTCGACGGGGCATTCGAGGGAGGCAGGGTCGCGGTCTTTTCGACCATCCCCGATCTCGTCGACGGGCTGAAATATCCCGTCGCGCTCCCCGGCGGACATGTCGGAGATCTGCAGATCTCCCTTCGCGAGTATCCAACGTTCACCAGCCAGGGCAAATTCTGCTGCTCGACCGAGCTGGGTCTGACCAAGCTCGAATTTGTCGAGAACAAGGACGGCACGGTTGAATGGGTCGACGGCCTTGAGGACCCGGACGGTCGCGCGCTTGGGATTTTTCCCGACTGCTCCCCCCTCGACATCGGGACCGACCTCGCGCAGTGGCTGCAGAGCGACAAGGCCGTCACCATCGAGCTTACGAGCAATCGCGCCGACTGTCACAGCATGATCGGAGTCGCCCGCGAGCTTCAGGTGGTCACCGGCACCGAGCACAAATGGCCCTGGACCATGGAGGATTTCGAGGAGACGTCCGGCGAGACCGAGGACATTACGATCCGCATCGACGATCCCTCAGGTTGCCGTCTGTATGCCGGGCTCGTGATCGACAGGATACGCATGGCGCCCAGCCCTCTGTGGCTCGCCCGAAAGCTCTTTTCCGTCGGGCTCAGGCCGATCAGCAATATCGTCGACATCACCAACCTCGTGCTTTACGAGCTCGGACAGCCCCTGCACGCTTTCGATTACTCGCTTCTGACGGACGCCACCATCATCGTGCGATGCGCGCGCGAGGAGGAAACGATGAGCACGATCGACGGCATTGTGCGAAACCTCACGTCCGCGGACCTCGTCATCGCCGACAGTCATGAGCCTGTCGCAATCGCGGGTGTCATGGGCGGCTACGCATCGGAGGTCACCGGCAAAACGAAAAAGGTCCTCCTCGAAAGCGCCTGGTTCGATCCGGTGAGCATTCGACGCACGTCGCGACGTCTTGCGCTCCGCACCGAGGCCGCCATCCGTTTCGAGCGCGGCGTCGACCCCGGTGGAATTGTCCGCGCCGTGCATCGCGTCGCGTACCTCGTCAACGAGCTCAAATGCGGAAAACCCGCCCGGCAGATCGCGGTCGCGCGCGCCGGTGAAGAAAAGAAAATCGAGATTCGCATCACAGAGCAGCAGGTGGCGAGAAGTCTCGGAACCGAGATCCCCACCGGCGAGATCGAGATGATCCTCGAAGGTCTCGGGTTCCAGATGGAGGGCAACGCTCCTTCATGGAGGGTCACCGTCCCCTCTTACAGGCGCGACGTTTTCATCGCCGAGGATGTCATCGAGGAAATCGCACGTCACGTGGGTTACGACAACCTTCCGGACGAGTTCCCGATGACTCGTATGCGTACCGGTCTCATCGACGACGACATCCGCCTGAGAAACGAAGTCAAGACGCACCTTGTCGCGCTGGGCCTGTGGGAGCTGAACAGCTTCCCGCTCTGCGGTGAGACAGCCGTCTCGCGCCCCAATCCGCTGCTTCAGGATGTGGGCGCCGCAAAAATCACGAACCCCATCAGCGAGGATTTCTCTCATCTTCGCATCAGCCTCGTGCCGGGCGTTGTCGACACCTACGTCCGCAACCTTAAGCGCGGATCGTCCATTCATGACGTCTTCGAGATCGGGACGGTGTACTGGCACGACGGCGGTGATTTCCGCGAGCGTAAGGAGCTTATCGTCGGATGCCTCGGGGAACGCGCGGGCAAGGCCGCACTGCGAACGCGCGAGAAAGCCTTCCTCAGGCTGAAAGGCTATGTCGAGGCGCTGCTCGAAATCGCCGGCCTGAGGGAATTCGACATCGTGCCCGACGATACCGCGCTCGCAGGGATTATCCGGCTGAAAATCAACACGTCTCAGGCAACGCTCGGATTCTTCGAAATCATCCTCGAAGAATCTCTCAGGGGCGACACGTTCGATCGACCCGTTATCATCGCAGTATTCCCCTGGCCTGCGATCCGGGACGCCTATGTCTCGGCGAAACAGAGCAAGACCTTCAGGAAGCTTGCGACATTCCCGCCCGTCGAGCGCGACCTGGCATTCGTGCTGGACGAGTCTATCGCATATTCGCACATACTGAGCGCTATCCGCGAATCCTCGGGCGAATGGCTGGAAAAAATCGAGCTATTCGACATGTATCGCGGTAAGCAGGTCGGTGAGGGCAGGAAAAACCTGGCCGTCAATCTCAGGTTCAGAAACCCGTCACGGACATTGACCGACGAGGAGGTCGACGCCTGGATTTCCGGGATCGTCGAGTCCGTATCGAAGCGCACCGGCGGCAGGCTTCGCGACTGGTGACATGGACGATCACGTTCGATACATGCGTCGCGCCATAGAGCTTGGATGGCGCGGGATCGGACGGAACAGCCCGAATCCCCTCGTCGGATGCGTCATCGTCCGCGCCGGCGAGATCGTCGGCGAGGGCTTCCACCTGTTCGCCCGGATCGATCATGCCGAGGTCATCGCCCTCAAGGCCGCCGGCGAGAAGGCGAAAGGCGCGACCGCCTACGTATCGGTCGAGCCCTGCTGCCATACGGGTCGAACTCCCCCCTGCTGCACCGCTCTTGCCGACGCCGGCATCGCGCGCGTCGTCTACGGCATGCGAGATCCCGATCCCCGTGTGAACGGAGGAGGCCATATGGCGATCGAGGCCGCAGGGATCGAAGTCATCGGCAGCGTCCTGGAGGATGAGGTCCGCGACCAGAACAGGTTCTTCGTCACCGTTCACGAAAAAGGGAGACCCTACGTCCTTCTGAAATGGGCCATGACTCTCGACGGGAAAATCGCCACCCGCACCGGCGCGAGCAAGTGGATATCGAGTGAGAGCAGCAGAAATATCGCCCACCACCTGAGGAACATTTTTGACGCCGTTCTCGTCGGACACGTCACCGTTCTGACCGACGATCCCCAATTGTCGTGCAGGGTCGACCTCTCGCGACCCCTGCCGAGAGAAATATTCCCGTCCGCCCCGACCGATGTCCGCCATCCGACACGGGTCATTGTCGACGCCTTCAGCTCCACATTTACCGAGGACCACAAGGTCTTTCAGCAGCCTGGACGGACTATCGTCGCAGTCGCCCCTCAGACGGACTGGGAGGATTCAAGCGCACGTCATGCGGTCGAGCGCGACAAGGTCGAGTTGATAGAATGCCCGCTCACCGGCGGACACATCGACCTCTTCCATTTGCTGAGGGAATTGAAAAACCGCGGCGTCAACAGCGTCCTTGTCGAAGGCGGCGGGGGTATCCACGCAGCTTTCCTGGAGAAGGGGCTTGCGGACGAGGTGGCGGCGTTTGTTGCGCCGAAGATTTTTGCCGGCGACTCCGCTCCATCGCCCGTCGCGGGCGCCGGGATCGAGGCCGTCGCCGACGCATGGAATCTCACGGACGTCAGACATATCTCCATCGAAAACATCGAAAACGATGTCCTTGTAATGGGCAGAATTCTCAAGCGCCCGGAAGACACGGAGCCGTCCGGGCAGGAAGGCGCTGATTAACCGGTGTTTACAGGTATCGTTCAGGAAATCGGCAGCGTTGTCTCGGCCGGGCGGGGACCCGAGATCGTCCATTTCGAAATCGCGTGCCCGACTATCCGCCCGAGGATCGGCGTGGGCGATTCCGTCGCGATCGACGGCTGCGACCTCACCGCAACATCGCTCACCCCCGCGGGCTTCCGCTGCGACGCCACTAAGGAAACCCTCTCGAAGACGATCCTGGGGGAACTTGCAGTCGGGTCCAGGGTCAACCTGGAGCTATCCCTGACCCCCTCGACTCCGATCAGCGGACACATCGTCCTCGGTCACATCGATGGCGTCGGGACCGTTCATTCTCTCAAACGCACAGGTGATCAGGCTGAGATTGTCGTCGCTCCTCCGCGAGAATTGATGCGTTTCATCGCACCGAAAGGCTCGATCGCGGTTTCCGGCGTCGGGCTGACGGTGGTAGATGTCACCGCCGACGCGTTCTCGTCATGGTTGATCCCCTACACATTGGAGAACACGACGCTCGGATTGATGCGCGCGAGGTCGAAGGTGAACGTCGAGGTCGATATCCTGGCGCGGTACGTCGTCAGGGCATTGGAGGCAGGCGTCAGACTCCGAGGGGAAGGGGTCACGGAAGAATTTCTCAAAGACCACGGTTTCGCGTGACGTAGCATGCCCATCCTGGGCATGGTTCTTCCTCTTTGTGGGGCTTCTCAAGAACCATGCGCCGGAGGCGCATGTTACAGAGATGCAGTCGACGTCGTCGCGCTCGATTCTGCAGAGGAGGAAGAATGCAGCGTCGTCGAGTTCGCATCCAGAAAGAAGGCATCCTCTGAACGGCATTTCCCCTTGCTGTGGCACGTAAGGCCTTGAACCAGAGATTATATTCTGCTATCTTATTGACTGGAGGATGGCTATGACCGACCAAGCGACTGGAAAAGCCCCGAAAGGGGGATCTTCCAAAGGTGTCTCATCCTGCAAACCCCAGCAGTGGCCTTCATCCAAGGAAAGCGCGAACCAGCTCAAGAAGCTCCTGGCTGCTGCAAAAAAGACAGCTGACACATTCCATAAACAGGCTCAGGGTGAACCGGATTCTCTCCATGATCCAGTGACACTGTAGGTGCGGGTTGTGAAAGGCTCGGGTCAACCCATAGAAGTTGTACAATATACGCCTGGACATCTTAGAGAGGTAGTCCTGTCAGGACCACACGCGAATCGCGCGATTATCGGCCGTTCACTTCATCTCGTTTACTTAAGAGAGTACTTCAAAGAACTCGATGCTCAGATAATGGTCATCGAGCCTACTTACATTGATCGGGACTTTCTCGAGGACTTTGCCGGGTACTATGTCCGATGCTTCACTAAGTATGAAAAGACATGCAGGAGAGTTCATTTCTTTGATAAAGCCTTTACCCAAGCAGATTTCGAAAGCTTGCTTGTCGGAGAAACAAGCCCCCTGAGCTTGGAAAGCCTTCAGGCATCATACCTGGGTTTTATGGTCCTTAAGCCTCTTCCAAAAACGGTCATTGGACGAACGTGCCTGAAGCCATACGAGTCAGGAGGGCACCGGTTCTTTCCAGTTGTCAGGCGATATGAAACACATTTATGCGGGATCAAACTTGAGGTCGAGTCGATTGCGTTCCAAGAGCAGGACACGGTGACTTCCGCTTGCGCTACGAGTGCCTTGTGGTCGATGTTTCATGGAACCAGCAAGCTCTATCAGCATAGGATCCCGTCGCCCATCGAAATAACCAAGCTGGCCACGAGACTGTCTCCTCCTATTTCCCGCGTTCTCCCGAACACCGAAGGACTTTCTCGATGGCAATTGGCTCAAGCCATCCGAGCTGTTGATCTGGAGCCTATTGCGATTGATGCTACGAAGCCGTTAGTGCTCAAGGCTTACTGCTATGCATATATGAAGTCCCATGTGCCTGTTTTACTCGGTGTCAGCCTAAATGACTGGTCATCAGGAAAACCAGAACTATTGGGGCACCACGCTGTAGCGCTTACTGGATTCAGCCTTCCCGCCACAGCCAAGCCCGTCCCTTTGCCCCCTTATGGGATGCTTTTGACTGCTACGAGATTGGATAAGCTCTACGCTCATGACGACGGAATAGGTCCTTTTGCGAGAATGGAGTTCGAGAAGTATGGCTTGAGTACATCCTGGCTCGGGAAAGACGGCAAGATCGGGTCTGTTAAAGCAAGCGGTAAAGGACTGTTGATTCCTGTGTATCATAAGGTGCGGATTAGATTCGAGACTATATTTGATGTGGTCCAGGATTTCGATGTGTTTATCGAGGTCTGCCGGAAGGACACAGGTTGTCTTAGTGGAAATACACGGCTGGAGTGGGACATCTATCTTAACTACAGTTAATGAGGTCAAGGAATCAATCAGGAATTGTGGGCAACTTGATCCGAAATACAGGCTCTCGATCCTGCACGAGCATATGCCAAGGTTTATCTGGAGAGCAACTGCTTTGCTCGATGGAGACCCAGTCATTGATCTACTTTTCGATGCTACTGATATCGAGCAGGGCGATTTCTTCTTCAGAGCCGTCGAATCCAACAATGATCTTTCAATGGGACTCAGGGCCTTCAATCCTGCTCAGGATATGAAGGATTGGATGTCAGTCAGACCCATAAAATCCGTCTTCGACTGGCTGCACAAGAACCCTCTTCCCTGACAGAAGCTTGTCCACCACCTTTATTTCTGTTATTCGTCCCTTGGGTGGTGGGCGACCCGCGGGTCGGCGGGGGACTGGTGGCCTTCGTGCACTCACTGGAGCGTCAGGGCTGGTGAGGCCACGGAGGTCTCGTCTTGTTCGTCTTTCTTCGCTTTCCTTGAGTCAACAAGTTGTATGCACCAGGACCGGGTCCGGCCGGCCTATGGCTGGAAAGGCGGATTCACGTGCCGGTGCCGACCTTCAGGTGCCTTCTGACATCCGTCCGGTCCATCTCGCTCAACTTCTCGAACAGCTTTCTCTGCTCCTTAGTGAGGTCGGACGGTGTCACGACCCTGAGGTCGATCACCTGGTTTCCGGCTCCCCAGCCCCTCAGGTGCGGGATGCCTTTCCCCTTGAGCGTGATCTGCTCGCCCGTGGACGATCCGGGCGGGACCGTCACCGCGACCGACCCCGTCAGCGTGGGCACTCGGATTTTCGCGCCCAGCACCGCCTCGTAAAGACTGATGGGTATCTCGCAGAACAGATTGTCGCCCTTGCGCACGAAGAAATCGTGCTCCCTTACCCGCGCGATTACGTAGAGGTCGCCGGGCGGTCCGCCGTTCATGCCCGCCTCGCCCATGCCCTCGAACCGGACCCGCGAGTTCATGTCGACGCCCGGCGGTATGTCCACGGACAATGTCTCTTCCTTCTCGATAACTGCCTTCCCCCTGCACGCCCCGCACTGTACCGGGTTGATCTGGCCCGTCCCGCGACACTGCGGACAAGTCTGCCTGAAAGTCATGAATCCCCTGCTCTGACCCACCCAGCCCCGGCCCTGACACACCGTGCAATTCACCGGCTGGGTCCCCGGCGCCCCTCCCGAGCCCGAGCAGGTCGGGCACACCACATGTCGCCTGTATCTCAGGTTCTTCTTGACTCCCGTCGCCACTTCCTCGAGCGTAAGCTCGGTAATGAACTGAAGGTCGGCGCCTTTCCTGACGACCCGGGCCCTCGCGCCCGTGCGGGTCCTCCCTCCCACGGCGGCGCCGAACAGGTCCTCGAAAATGTCGCCGAACCCGCCCATGCCCCCCGTGCCCCCGGCCCCGAACAAATCCTCCAAATCTATCGTCATCCCGCCCGGATAGCCCGTCCCGCCGGGATAACCCGCTCCCTGGAACGCCTGGTGACCGAAACGATCGTACTGCACACGCTTGTCCGCATCCGACAGAACCGAGTACGCCTCGCCAACCTCTTTGAACTGCTCCGCGGCGGTCGGGTCCGGGTTCACGTCAGGATGCAGCTTTCTCGCCAGACGCCTGTACGCGTCCTTGACCTGCTTCTGGGTCGCGCTCTTCTCAACACCCAGCACTTCGTAGTAGTCGCGCTTGTCCCCCATATCTCATCTCCGGACGCAGCCGGTCATCAATCATTTCCGACCGGGTCTCTCAGAACTCGTGCGGCTGATGGCGATCGAGGACCTCGAACCCCAAAGCGCCTACAGCCTGGCTGAGGAGTCTCGACATCTCCTGAGTGATCTTCTCCCTGGGGATCGGCACCAGAACCCTCAGCACGTCCTCCAGGGGCTTCATGTCGCCGTCGACGGTCAGGTAGTACCTCGCGTGAGGACCCATAACCTCGCCGACGCCGGACTTCTCGAACGCCCTCAGCACCGCATCCGCATTGATACGATAGGTTCTCCCTTCCCACGCGAGGACGAATTCCGTCACATTGATGCGCGGGGACCCGTCGACTTCCTTCTCATTCTCGTTCCCCTCGCTCACTGATCGGTCTCCTCCGATTCCACCTGAATCTTCCGAACCGCCCTGCAGCACGGCACACTGATGGTCAGCACCCCGCGCTCGAGCTTGGCGGAAATCCCCTCGGGATCCGCGTCCGCCGGCACTTCGAACGCCCTCTTGAAGCTGCCGAAGCCTCGCTCGATCCTCACGAATTCCTCGTCGGAATGCTCTCGCGTGAACTCGCGCCTGCCCGACACAATAAGCCTGGGGCCTTCGAGCCTCAGTTCGACCCCCTCGCGATCGATCCCCGGGACTTCCAGCGTGATCACGAGCCCGTCCGGCGATTCGTACACATTCGCCGCCGGACGGATGCTTCGTCCTGCGGTGAAACCGGTCTCGGACCGTCCGTAGGGACGGTGCGCCTCGAACAACTCGTCCATACCCTCCGGGAGGAACATGGGCTCATCCGGTGGTTCGGGCGGATCGCCTTTTGCTGGTGGTTTTTCAGCCATGCTAGATTAAGGTCGGAATCGTCCGATCTCTATGTACCTCATTAAACTAATATTGTCAAGCAAGTTGAGTTGAGCACATTAGACGCAATACGACCCATTTCTCCTATACGCTCCGACCCACTGCGCGGGCTATCCTCTTCAGTTCTGCCATCAATCTGTCAAATTGTTCGAAGGTGAGAGTCTGAAAGCCGTCCGACATCGCACGCGACGGATCGGGGTGCACCTCTATGAGAAGTCCGTCGGCTCCGGCCGCCAGCGCAGCCCTCGACATCGACGGCACCTTTCCGGACGAGCCTGTGGCGTGCGACGGGTCCACGATCACCGGAAGCCTGGTCCGCTCCCGTATCGCCGGGATCACGCCCAGGTCGAGCGTGTGCCTCGAATGCCTGGAGAAAGTGCGAATCCCGCGTTCGCACAGAATCACTTTGGCGTTCCCTTCGTTCAGCACGTACTCGGCGGCTCCCAGCCATTCTTCCAGAGTCGCGCTCATTCCCCTCTTGAGAAGCACCGGTTTCGGCTGCCGACCCGCCTCTTTCAGAAGCGGAAAATTCTGCATGTTGCGCGACCCGATCTGGATTATGTCCGCGACCTGTCCGACCTTCTCGACCGCCCCCGGCTCCATCGCCTCGGTGACGATACCTATCTCCATTTCCTCCCCCACCCGTCCCAGCATCTCCAGACCCTCGTCGCCGATCCCCTGGAAGCTGTACGGGCTGGTCCTGGGCTTGAATGCGCCGCCCCGTAGGAATTTCGCTCCCGCTTTTTTCACCGCAACCGCGGTCCGGAGAAGATCATCGACATTCTCCACCGCGCACGGTCCGGCCATCACAACTACCTCATCCCCGCCGATCACCGCATCGATCCGGGCGATTTCCACCGGGCTGCACGATGTCGCGACGGGGGAATCCTGCAAACCGGCCAGCCTGTAGATCGTCTCCGCGTCCTCCACAACGGAAACGCCCTCAAGCCCGCGGAACGGGGCGGCATCGACACCGTCCCCGTCGGTGCAGAGGTTCATGACCATCCGACCGTCGAGCATATCGACCGAGACGGCGCCGTGGTCGCCGCACGCGCGTCTTGCGAGCTCGAGGACCTGCCCGATCTCTCGCGCGGTAGCGTCACTGGATAGAATGAGGCGCATAACAAAAACACGCTGCAGCCGTCCGCCGCAGCGGGGAAAGAGTATCGCGTTTCGGTCGGATTTTCAATTCGGTCTTAGCCGGGTCCGCCGACTTTCCCGGGTGCCGGGCTCAGGCTGAGCGAGTCTTCGAGCGTGCCTGTGCCCGGACCAGGTGCCCCGGCGTACGCGGTCGCCGGTCGATGAATAACCGTTCCATCTTTGCCACACGCGACGCATTCTATCATACCATATATTGCCGCGAACATTCGTAGGCGGCGCGATGAGTGAAGATAACGCGAGGGGTCCTTCCTCAGTCTCATTCCCTTTCAATCCGCATGATAGCTTCTTCCAGTATCCCTTTGTAGAACACGCAGACCCCTTGGCCCCCCTTTCCGGCCTGGAGATCCTTCAGAGCGTCCAATGCCGGTTTCGCCTCTGATCCCAGAATAAGCAGTGACATAATGGCGCTGCCTTGGTTACTGCACTCGGGATCGCAGAGGGCAGCCGTAAGAATCGGCAAGTCCTCCGGTCGGGCACTTCGTTCTGCAAGGGTCACCAAAACACCACAACGCTCGGGCATGGCACCCTCACGATATATGCGTTCCAGCGTCTCATAGGACTCCCGATTGCCAATCCAAGCCAAAGCTCTCAGGGTGTTGGACTGTTCAAACCCCTTGCACGATGGGTCGAGAGCACGTTTCGTGAGCAAATCCAACATTTGGTCGGAATGCCATCCTAACTTGAACAGGCTGTATGCAGCGCAAGGCACGTAATACCGATCGGACCCCGGCTCCAGGAGAGGCAGGAGAGCGTTGATTACCTCTGCGTCCCCAGGTTGCGCCACGTTGCCCAGGGCAAATGTCGATTCCACCAGCAGATCGTTGTACTTCTTCCCTTCACTATCATCTTTCGCGTCGTTCAAGACATTGAGAAGTGCGGTCTTGACTCCACCTTGATCAGGGGAGATGGACATGAGTGCCCTGCAAGCACAGATTCTCACCATTGGGTCAGGATTCGCCAGTTCAGCCGTAACCGTGCTCACGGCGTCGCTGGCTTCCGGTCCGATATAGCAGAGTGCTTCGAGACAAGGCCACAGCATGTCGGGGTCGCTCTCCGATTGCAGCCGCTCAACCAGGGGCGCAACGGCAGCGCGTCCCATCTGTCTGATGATCAGTTCGCGATGGTATGACCGATTGACCCAGTCGCTGGTAATCTCTGGAATCGCCCTCGATCCCTGCGCAACAAGCATATCGGTCGACCTGATCCGAACATCGACGTCAGGCGACGAAAGAAGACTGACAAGTTGGGCAGGATTTCGATCCGTGGACACGAAAACCGTCGCTGGCCTTTCCCTATGGCAAGCGGGACTGAGGGCTATCCCCACGAACAGGATGACCATAGGGAAACCACTAATGACGGTCAAGAAGTCAATCCTGCGGACCATGTGAGATCACCTCACCTGCCGGGCTCAGGCTGAGCGAGTCTTCGATCCGCCGCGGCGGACTGTGCCCCGGACCCTACCCATCCCATCATACCATATATTGCCGCGAACATTCGATCGCGCCATTCACGCTGCATTTGCGGAGGGCACGGCATGCCGTGCCCCTACAGGAATATCCGGGCGCGCAAGGCATACGGCTAGGTCTTCAGGACGAAATACACCGCCAGAGACACAAGCGCCAGAACCACTATGGGCGGAATCATGCGCCTGTACACCTCGTTCATGTTTGACTTGTAGTACTTGGTCGACAGCACAAGGCACAGGTGAACGGGAGAGAGGATGATCCCGATGAAACCGAAGGAGTAAGCAAGCTGAACCCTCGCCAGGTCGATCTCTCCGCCCGGTCCCATGAAGAACGGAAGCAGAAGGGGGAACGCGACGCTGACGTAGGAGTGCGTGATCCCCGTGAGATAGCCAATGAGAAGCGGCAGGATCATGAAGGCCGCGATCGGCGGCACTCCCCATTGCTGGAAAACATGTTCCAGTTCGGTGACCGCGCCGCTTGCCAGGATGATATCCTTGAATACGAGGACCGCATAGATGGTGCCGATCAGCTTGTAGTCGAGCGATCTCAGAGCAAGAAGCGGGAATTTCCGCGGTCCGATGCGGATTAACCCGAACAGCACGACCACGATCAGCAGGACCAGCAGGAACGGTGGTTTGAAGACGAACGTCCCGAGCTTGAATCCCATCAGTCCGATGATGATCAGCAGTATCGGCCAGAAGCCTTTCAGAAACCGGGCGAGCTGTTTTCGAAGCTCCGGGCCGCGAAGAAACGGCTTGAAATGCTTGCGTACTCGAAGCAGGCCGAAAATCGAGCCCCCGAGGATCGCGGCAAGGCTCAGCGGGAACTGGTACGCAGTCAGCCTGCTCAGATCGATTCCGATAATCGCCGACTCCAGAATGAGTCCGGGATATAGAGGGTAGCTATACTCCCAGACATGACGGAACCAGTAATTGAGGAAAGTTCGATCCTCCCTTGACAGCTCCGCCTCGTCCGCAAGGCCGTCGATCATCGGCGCCGAGAACAACGCCCCTCCCGGCATGGGCAGAAGTCCGATCATTGCAGGAAGCGCGCCTATGGTGAACCGATTGTCGATGAACATGCTTCTCACCGACCCCACCAGGTCGTCCAGCGCGCCCGCCTCTTTCATGCTGCTCGAGAGAATGAGAATGAAAACCACCAGCATGAGCACTGTCCATGTGTCGGCGTTGAGAAACATCCAGAAGTGCTTGTCGAGGATGGACCACTTGTCGACATCGGCCAGGTAATTCTTGTTGAACGTGGTGAACAGGACGCTTTGCAGGAACTTGAGGGGAGGGACAAGAAAAAGAATGCCCGTAGCGATGGCGCAGATCGCGAGCGCAAGCCCAAGCTCCAGTTTCTTCCTGACGAGAAAATAGAGAATGCCCAGAATCGCGACGATCTTGATTACAGTGACTATGGGATCGATCCTTCCTTCCGCTCGACTAGCCCTTCAGCTTCCGCCAACCCTCGATGATTTCAGGCACACGCGACATATGCTCGATCGTCGCGTCGGGGACATCCTCGGGAATCCTGGGCTGCTGAGTGGCATGCGGACCGATCCTGATCCAGATGGTCCGCATCCCGAGCACATTCGCGGGGTAGATATCGTTGTCCAGCCTGTCGCCCACCATGCAGCAGTTCTCCACAGGCTCCTCCAGGCGCCTGCAGATCTCAAGGAAAAAGCGGCTGTCGGGTTTCGAGAAGCCGATATCCGCGCTCACTGCAGCCGATGCGAAATACTTCATCAGGCCGGTCCTGGCCAGTTTCTCCTTTGTCTGCTTGGGCTGGTTACCGGCAAGGGCCAGCTTGTATTTTTGCGCCAGGATCGGGACTATTTCCCTGACGCCCTCCATGAGAACAACATCTTCTTTCCGTCCGAAAAACCGCGCAACGGCCTCTCGGTACGCGGCTTTTGTTCTTTCCACGTCCGGCTTGAGGAAGTGCCACAGCGCTGATTTGGCGATGCTGGGAGACCAGGACACAATCCCGCGCTGGAGAGCCTCGATCACTTCGGACAGCTCGACCTGCCGCCCAAGCTCCTCGGCCAGAATCTGTCGCACCCCTTCGACCTCGAACGCATAGTCGGGCCTTTCGTCGATGATGGGTCCGCCGACATCAAGAAGAATCGCTCGCAGGGGAGCATCGCTCAACATGATCGGTGGAGTATATCACGCGATGGGTGGGAGGTCACAGGGGGGCGGCAGCCGAATGTAACATGCGCCTCCGGCGCATGGTTCTTGGATATCGCTTCCAGACGGAAGAACCATGTGCAGGATGCACATGTTACCTCGTACGAAGCGTCCCGAGCTCCAGACCGCTTGTGCTGAAGTCCTTGCTGATGCTCAGGATTCCCTGACCCTCCCCGCCGTACCCGATGAGGAAATACGAGGATGAGGAGATGCGCGAGTATCTATAGTCGCCTGCCATTATCGTGGCGAGGCTGTCGGCCTGCTGCACATCGTCTTGCGTGTACGGGTTCAGGAAGCTCACGTAGGCGAAACCCTCCACCTCGCACTGGGGAACCCGGTAGGGCAGATCGAGGTTCTGGTAGTAGTACTCGTTAAGTATCTGTGAAATCTGGAAAATGTAGCGTGCGACCTGCTTGTCGGTCTCGGACAGCCCGGCGGTCTGACGGTACAGAAGGTCGTATGCTCCGGCGGGGGAGACATTGATCTCCCGACGGACCATGTCCAGGCTGTCGCCCGCACGAATCCAGGTCATCAGCACCACTCGATTGTTGTCGATGTACTGGTACGATATGTTACCGGCGCTCGCGCTTGTCACTTCCCTCACCGGCTCGCCATTGTATGGATTCAGGGGCTCGATCAGCACGTGACCGGCCTCCCTGAGCTCGGCAAGCGAATCGGGAAACCTCCCAAGCTCGCTTCGGAAACTCAAAACGGAGGCGGAGTAATTGACCAGGGAGGCGATCACCCAGTTCTCGTGACCGGTCTCGCCCTCCGGCCAACCGTTGCCGATGACCCATGCGAAGAAGCGAGGCGCATCGGGATATTGACCCTCCGCAGATCGCCTGGGGATATCGATCCGCTCCGCATTCGATACCCGCGTGTCGACCTGGAACCTGGAGTATCCTGCATCCCCCACTGTCTCGAACGCGTCGGTCAGAGCGACAATGAAGGCAGCTCCGCTGATCTGCGACACGGCTCTCTGGACGTCCGTGGGAATGACCGGACCCAGGAAACCGCGCACATCCTCGTGAACGCTCGCCACGTTCCAGATGTCCTGCAGAGCCGACAGGGCGCTGCCGAGGGCGGTTTCGCGGGCCAGCAGCGGCGTACCGACCGGGAAGGTCATCATGAGCGTCACATCCGCGCTTCCGTAGTCCCCGCCTTCGAGCTCCTGGTAGGAAATCCTGACCGGGAATCCCTCCTCCCAGTCCTGCGCGCCAAGCCGCCCGCTCAGGAATACCAGAGTGAGCACGGCACAGAGGCCGAAAATGAGGCGCGATATTGTCCTGAGAGGCGGATGCATAGTCTATATAGCTTCCTTCGGCGACATCAGAAAAACCGAGGAACCTCCTCGGTCGGAACATCCTGCCGGATTGTCAGGCGTGTTCATCGTATGGGAGTTGCGCTCTCCCCGTCGTGCCAGGAGGTGTGAATGTAACCTTCCGCGTTCTCGCCCGACTCCTGACCCTGGGCTTCCCTGTAGGCCCGTTCCAGATCGTCGAGCGCCGCCGCATACTGCCCGGATTCCCCCGCGTCGCCCGGCAGAACCATCTTGTCGCCGCTGTTGGTAAGTATCAGGGCCCTGGAGTCAGAGGCACCCTGTGCGCCCATATCGTGCTTGAGAAGCCGGCTCGCCGCGCCCGCCCCTACGCTGATCGTAAGAACAGCCACCAGTACGATACTGGTCGCCGCCAGCGCAATGTTCCGGTAGGTGGTGAAAAACGGATGGGCCAGAATCGCCTGCCAACCTCTTGCCGGCTCCACTTCGTCGAGCTGCACCGCCAGGCCCTCAAAAAATCCCTCCGGGACCTCCGCGGCGTTTCCCATCGTTCCGCTCAGAGCTTCCTTCATCGTAGCGAACGACGTGAGCTCCTCCAGACAATGCGGACATACGGCAAGGTGCTCATCCAGCTCACGATTCGCCTCGGGTCCGATTTCCCCGTCGAGGCGTTTCTGTATGAGATCGTGGTATCGCCTACAATCTGACTGATTACAGCTCTGCTTGTTCATCGTTGCCTGTTCGCCTGATTTCAACCCTTAGCGTTTCTGATTTACCCCTCTAATCCCCTGGATCACCCTAGAAATGTATTCTGTTCCTCAAATGCCCTGTCTCCAGCATCTCCCTGAGCTTTCTCCTCGCGTAATGGAGTCGGCTCTTCACGGTGCCCCGACTTATTCCGAGGGTCGAGGCTACCTCCTCTATTGAGTAACCCTCGATCTCGAACAGCACCAGCACGCTTCTCATCTTCGGACTGATCATCTCCAGCGCCTGCCTCACAATGTCGCTCCGATCGCTCTGGTAGTACAGCTCGTCCGGGTTCCTGTGAACCTTCTCAGGCTCCATGAACTGGTACTCGCTGTCATCCTGGTAAAACGTGTTCTCCTTTTTCTTCTTGCGGAGGAAGTTCTTGAACTGGTTCGCCGTGATCTGGAATATCCATTCCTTGAACTTGCCTTCCTCTCGCAACTGATGGAAGTACTTGAAAGCCTTGAAGTACGATTCCTGGAGAAGGTCCTCAGCCTCTTCCCTGGAACCGGTCAGACGGAGGGCGAAATTGTAAAGCTCCGTCTTGATGCCGTCGACAAGCGTTACGAACTGGCGCCTGCTGACCTCGTCCCGGTCGACAGACCTTACGCCTTCGTAGGTGGCAACTCGCTCCATCATTTGGCGGCCCTCACTCACTTCTGGAGGGGCCTGGGGCTCGGCTGACATCTTGAGACTCCAGTCCCTCCGGATGGGTACTAGCTCTGTCTGCTTCTTCGATACCAGAACCCGTCCGGCGGTTCACGAGTTCGACACTTTTCTATATAGATTATCTCACGAAATCGCCTCGCCCTCAAGTCCCCACCCCAGGGCAAATCAAAGGCGGCAGGCCTGGATCCCCCCTGCCGGTGTCCGCCGTCAGGTGGTATCATAGTAGGGGCAACCCCCCGGAGGTGGCTGTCATGAAATACCTGTTCTGGTGCATCGCCTCGGTCTCCCTGATCCTGTCAGGCTGCCCGACCAACACAAGCAGGGCGGAGGTCTTGACCCAGGAAACCGCCGCGCAATCGAGCGTTCCCCTCGCAGAGAGATTGCCCGCGGACCCTTCCTCCCCCGGATGGGTTCTCACTTCCTCCCTTGACGACGGATTCGGCGTGCCGTTCATCGCGACCGACGTCTCCGACAACATCTACACGACCGGATGGTACAGCCCTCCCGTCGAACAATCACGCGACGGCATATACAAAAATCCGGGCTGCTATGTCGGCAAGCTCGATCCCGACGGCAACGATCTCTGGACCCTCGTATGGACCCCTGAGACCACCGAGGATAACATCTACACCCGCTGCATCGCCGTCGGCTCATCCGGCGATATCTTCGTGGCCGGCATATTCGAAGGGTCAATCGATTTCGACCCGACATCGGCACAGGACATCCGCACTGTCGCTCAGAAAAGCGGGTTCTTTCTCTCATGTTTCTCGCCCGATGGGAAGTATCTGTGGACCCGCTGCTGGGGAGGAGGCGCGAGAGGTGTCCAATCCGTCAGTGGCATGGCTTTCGACGACCGGGGAGACCTCTACATCGCCGGCGTCTTCTTCGGCAATGTCGATTTCGATCCGGGTCCGTCCGAAGACAAACACAATGCATGGGGTGGAGCATACCTGCTCAAGCTCGACGGCGACGGGCAGTACATCTGGGCGCGCACCTGGGGTGATGAGAACGGGAGCGCGGAGACAGATGCTTTCGCAATCGGCCCGGACGGAGACATCTGTGTCGCGGGCACTTTCCGCGGAACCGTCGATCTGGACCCGTCCGAGACGGCGCTCCAGGTTTCATCAGATACCGCTCACAAGATCTACCTCAGCAAATTCACTCCCGACGGCGCCCTGGCGTGGGCACGGGTATGGGGGGGAGAAGACCCGAGCCATCCATTCTGTGCGGCATTCGACGTCCAGGGCGATATATATGCGGTCGGCTGGGTAGGTGGATCGATCGACTTCGACCCGGGTCCCGGGACCGACCTCCAGGGAACCCCCGGCGGGCCGGAGCAGTCATTCATGACCAAATACGACCGCGACGGCGCTTATCAATGGACAAGAACCTGGGGTGGAACCCAAATGTGTTACGCGCAAAGACTCGTGATGGAACCGGCGGGCCGTGTGCTTGTGTTGGGACGGTTCGACGGCAGCGCCGATTTCGATCCCGATCCGTCGAACGAGCGAGCTGCATCATCAGCTAATTCGAAAATCTTCCTCAGCGAGTTCGGCACAGACGGCTCGTTTCTCTCGGTCACGACATTTGGGGGGGCAGGTGGTCAGGGCGCCGAGGTCATTGTGCTGGACCACTCCGGACACATCCTTCTTGCCGGCGAGTTCACGGATTCCCTCGACCTGAGGCCCTTCCTCGACTGCATCGTGCGCAATGCATCCGGCACCAGAGCAGGCTTCTTGTGCAAAGTCGACAGGGAATAACCTGATAACTCCCTTTTGTGGACAGACAAGGGGTCGAGAATCCATGCAAATGAGTCAGCCGGTCTACTTTTCCTTCGGTCGGTAGTCATTGGGATCTATGCAGGCATCATAGGCTGCTTTGTCTATCCTGATCGATACGGTTCCCCGTATCCCCCGGGCATTTTGACTTGCCGGGCTCCAGGGGAACGCAGAGGCGACCTCAATCCAGCGGTCCTGCTGTTCGGCAATCGCCCTTATCTCCGTCACAAGTTCACTGAAGTCCTGGTCTTGACTGAATATCAACGCAACCTCGTATTGCCTTTCACGCGCGAGCTTCACAGCATCCAGAGCCAAGCGCAGATCGATGCCCTTCTCGCGACCCAGGAGTCGGGTCACTGGTTGCCCCCCGGGAGGAGACATGCTTTCATGAGTATATTTCAGGTGCCGCGAGTAAACTTTGACGCCTTTCTTCCCCAGCACGGCAAGCTTGTTGGCCCAGAAGCCATGGCGTTGGGGATCAACCGAGCGCTCCGGCATTCCCGTATAAAAGAAAACACGGGTTAGAACCCACCCGTGCTGCCGGCATACGGACTGCGCCAAGGCTTGAGGATCGTAGTTGGGCCAGTTGTACCCAAAAGCGTCCTTTGCCGCGTGAAAGAGGTTCTGCGCGTCAATGAACACGACGCATCGCTTGATGGCTGGCTCCCGTCGCGACATAGGCCACATAAAAAGCCTGCCGGAGGCCTTTCGGCTAGTCCGGCAGGGATCACTTTCTGTTACATATGGGAGTGTACCATACCGTTGGTGATTTGTCAACTCTCGACGGGCCGTCGGCAGTATAATCATCTGTGCTGAACAGCGGTCCCGCTGCTCCGAACGTTCCTCTCGAAACACTTACCGAAGGATATGCCGAGCCGCGCTTTTCGAGAGGCCCTTAATGTGGTTTAATTGCGTTCGATCCTGCGAAAAGACGAGGTGGCCTATGTCGATCAAGCGTCTCCCAACAAGGTACATCGCTCTGATTGTCTCGACGGTTGCAGCAGCCCTGCTGATGATCGGATGCGCCGGAGGGTCCCCGCCGAACCTTCCCCCCGGAATCCAGCAGCCTGCGTTCGATGCCGGACGTCCCGTGGCGAATCCCGACCTTCCCCCGATAGAGAGCCTCGCAACGGCCGAGGGCGCGCAGTCGCACAACCTGGCGGGCATCTGGACCGTGACCATCGACCGCGACAACCTGACGGCCGAAATCATCCCCGTACGCCAGGGCATGTATCATTTCAATGTCACGAAATTCATCGACGGCCCTCCTCTGAGTCTGGGGGTCACCATTAACGGCGGTGAATCGGACCCCTCGAACGGCCTGATCGACTGCATGGTCACGCTCACCAACCCGTTCGATTCGTCCCTAACCAGCCTGTGCGGATTCGATGTCAGGGGAATTCTCTTCACCCAGGGCGGCACATCAATCGGCGGGCTGAGGGTCGCTTCATCCGGCGAAACCCGCCTCCTCAATGCGGACAGCCACACGCGATGGTGGAATCCGACCGAGTTCCCCGGAACCGGCCTCCTCGCGTTCACCCCCGGCGCTCTGGCTCCCTATGACTACTCATCCCTCACCGCCACATTGAATCCGTACAAGTATTTCGCCGACTCGCTCGAGCCCGACTATCCCGTGAGGATGGTGTTCGATCCGTCGGTTCTTCCCGACCAGAAGCGTGGAATCTTCAAGGCCGGCGAAAGCAACACTCGAAGATACAAAATCCAGTTTCCGTCGGACGGTTCCGGCTTTGATCTCGTTTTCAACTACGGAGTGGATGTCAGCTGGGCTGCCCCCACCGTGAAACCGCCGGTCAACCTGCCCGACGATTTCCCAATCGCGGCTAACTCGATCGAGCCGTTCCTTGTCGAGGTGGACACGACGTGCAACACCCTGTGGTACGCGAGTGCGTCCGACCGGGGCGGCGAGCTGTTCCTGAACATCCGCGTGAGCGACTGGCAGGGGAAAGCCGGCGCCAACATCAGGGGAGAGGTGGACCAGATACGCGTGCAGTGTCCGGGCGTTTTCGCGGGGACCCTTCTGGCTGAATGGCGATGGGAGGACGAGGATTACGCGCACTACTTCGTGGATGTCGGCGACTATGGTCTGCCCGCAGGAGCCGGAGTGTACCCCCTTCTCGTGTCGGTCGTGAGCATATCGGGCAGTTACGATCAGGGATTCCCGACCTCGTTTCCCGCGGGACCGGTCACCGCCTATGCGCTGATCGATATATCTGTGGCCACGGCCGCCATTGAACCGTTCACGCTGCCATACGCGGACGATATGGGCACAAACACCATCCCGTTCTGGTCGGTCGAGAACGGTCCCGGACATTCCCCGCCGGGCGGATCGCAATGGGACTATCACACCGATCACTGGGGGGTGTGCGATTCGCTCTCCGACACCTACGAGAAGAGCATGGACACCTACCTGGTCGGTCCCCAGCTTCTCGTGCCCCTCTCGGGTTCCCTGACGGTGAGGTATCTCAGGGCGATGCAGGCGGAGTCCGCCGGAGGGGTCGCGGGAGGACAGACGGTTTACCGGATCAACGGGGGGGCCTGGCAGCAGATGGGTCAGTTCTTCAGCAACGCGTACGGTTTGGACGGGAGCGATCCCATCCCGGCGACCGGCCAGAACCCGTCCCTCACCGGCCTGACCCCCCTTGACACGATCGAGATCGGCTTCCATTTCCTGTCGGACTCGAATGCCCAGGACGGATTCGGGTACCACGTCTACCGCATGGTAGTGCAGGAGTACCCGGCGATAGTCGTTGAGAAAACCGACTTCCCGCAGTTCCTGAGCAACGCCGGGCTATCGTATATGTATCAAACCATTATGACGAATGCATCACCGCTGGCCGGCCACAACTGGTGGATCGGCCTCGACTGGCACAATCCCGGCCTGTTCCTCGACGCGCTTGAGGGCGGAGACACAATGCTCGTCACATTCCCCGCAGAAGGGAAATTCTGGGTCTCCGTGAATTGCTACCTCCACACGCCGGTCGAATTTCTGGCCTCCGGCGTCGCGGCGGATGTGGATGTCTATTCCTACACGCCGGACGCGGGCGCGTTTTTCTCCGACGATTTCACCGACAACTCCAACGGCTGGGACCTCACGACCGGCGGCGACGTGAATGGCGATTTCATGCAGATCAGGGGCGACGGCTCCGGCTGCCTGGACAATCGTCAGGGTGTGTCCGGATGCTACGGCGAGACGAGCGACGGGTCGCCCACCGTACTACCGGAGAAAATCGCCTGGGTCTCGGTCCCCATCCCCGGCGCAGCGGGCGACGGAGCCAAGACCTACATCCGTCTCTTCCACAGGTTCTGGCTGAACCCCTGGGACAGTGTCCTTGTAAGGCTTAACGGTAACCAGTATCCGACGGGCTACGGTCTCCACTACCAGGCATTCAGCCCGTATCTCAGCAACTACGCATGGGGATGGTTCGACTCCATTCAGGCGCCCAAGCTGGAGGTCCAGGAATCGGTCATCTGCCTCGGGGATGCATTCAACGGCTCCACCAAAACCCTTCAGCTTGTGTCCGCCCCCACGAACGACTTCACGAACTGCTACACCGACAGCTATACCTTCGGCTGGCAGGTGGACTACATCGAGCTCTTCCAGACGAGCGACCCGGCGTGCTTCTTCCATGAGGATTTCAACCGCGGAATCGTCTGGTCCGAATCATATACTTACCCCTACGACCTTACTATCGGAGCCGACGCCAACGGCAACTTCTGGAACGTCGTACCCGATGACGGCGCGGGCTATCTGACGAATGTCCAGGTGGCGACCGGATGCTGGAACGCAAGCACGCCCGCGGACGTGAGCGACAAGCAAGCCCGGATTTTCGCCTTCATCCCCCATACTCTGGGGCCCATAGAACTGTCCATCCGCCATCAGTTCAATGTCGAGAACGAGGGCGAGAAGATTGGGATAGCGGTGGGGGGGATCGCCGTAAATCCGGACGGGGGCTTTATCTACAACGGAGCGGGAGACTACTGGACCGGCTCCTCCGGCGGATGGGTGATCAGTCATTTCAGTCTGCCTGCGCATCCCGCTCCCGGCGCGATGACCCAGATAAGCTTCTTTACCTCGTCGGCCGACGAGATCGACAACTGCCTGCCCTCCGGCTATTCGGGCTGGCAGATCGACTGGATCGATGTGTCGGGATAGGGCCCGACGCGTACCGCCCGCAGCCGGAGCATAAGCGAGCAATGCGAGCTTGTGAAGGGTATTGCTACGCCAAAGAGAACGAATGAAGTAACCACTAAGGCCGGTGGCGCCTACAAGCGAGTCCGCGAGCTTGTAGGCGTG
>Ga0315294_10001048_pt1 | contig 29813 bp, 40 predicted proteins | sample YL17G13_40_MG_FD_203626 | JGI IMG/M metagenome (GOLD analysis project Ga0315294, IMG submission 203626) | Sediment microbial communities from Yellowstone Lake, YNP, Wyoming, USA - YL17G13_40 | ecosystem: Environmental > Aquatic > Freshwater > Lake > Sediment | place: USA: Wyoming | collected... | reverse complement strand
ATATAGCAGGAGTCTATGGGGGAATCAACCCCTGAGCCAGTTTTAGCAAACTATATTTGCGACCGCTTAGTCACGACGGCAGTTACTAACCACTCACACATTACAATTCGTAACAATTCCCTGCTTGCAAGCTTTGCAGGCTGCCCTATAATTGAAAGTGTAGGCAGGGTAATTAAACAACTTAAGAGGTAAATGAAATGCTAATAGTAACAGACATGTTTGATTTAGACATGCTCACAGAGTCTTGTGACATAGAATTTAAATCAATTAGCCTTGAAACAGCCATACAGCTGCTGAAGGTAGTGCCGTATGAGGTGGTGTGGTCAGATTATTACTACACAGGCATACGTCCTGACGACGCTGGTAAAGTACTGGAAATAAGTATGCACACCCTTTCACGTGAAGTTGAAGAGATAAAACTGCACTACGACACTACCGTATTAGTTATAGATGCACATTACCATCAAGGTGGTGCTGTAATTGACAAAATATGGCTAATAAGCCCACTCAAATTTACATAGGCACCAAATGGAACGGTGACTTTGAAGTTAGGGAGAATGACTTACCATTGTACGGTGGTTTTGATTCTGATTCAGATTTATTAGATCTAGGCGAGTTAACAGACGAATTTAAGGAGATGGCAGATGAAGAGACAAAGGGAGGCATATCTAACACTAGACGGGCTTGTATTGTGGGGATTGGCTTTTAACAACTCCTGGGCAAAGGTTGATTTGAGTGGATGCGAGTTTAAGTACTGTACATTTCACAATGCAGAATTTAGGTTTTCTAAGATTACAAATGTAAAATTTCTATATTGTAATTTTCCCAGTGGCTTTAAGTTTCGCGCAACGATGTCTGAAGGGTTAGAGGTCATGGGGTGTACAGACAATGACGCTAATTTTGTATCACACGTAGGAACAAGGCGAGAATGGGAAAGGGACTCAGGTTTCGTGCACACAACACAGTATGTCGATGTCCCAACATCAAACATACTACCAGCAAATTTTTTTAGAGTAGGAGAGTCTGAGTTATGCACGTATTAAAATTTAGAGATGCAGTGGTGCATAAAGTCAATTGCATTACTGACCAGTGGCTAAACAGCCATGCTGCTGATAATGCCAGCTTTGACATTGACAGTAACCCATTGGATTACTTAGACATGCTTACAATTGAGCTGGATAGAGAGTTTCAACCCTAACATAAGGACATGCAAATGAAGACAGCAGAGCCGCAATACCTTGCGCTATTAGCTAAGCTAGTGAAGCAGGCTAAGGCTAACAAGCCTACACAAGAGCGTACCGGTACAGGCATGTGGTGCCGTTTTGGTGACACTATAAAGTTTGATACAACTAACCAGCAAGGGCAGCGTACAGTGCCTATGTTTAGCAGTAAGCATATGTCTTTTGACTTTGTTGTAGCTGAGTTGCTTTGGTTCTTGTCAGGCAGTACAAACGTTAACGACCTACCACCTAAATGGCAGCACTTGTGGCGGCCATGGGCAGGGGCTGACGGTGAACTAGGCCCAACATACGGCTACCAGTTTAGAGCAGGTACAGACGCATTTATGACCCTGTTACGCGGGTTATTGACTAACCCTGAATCTCGCAGGCATGTATTAGCACTCTGGGCTAATGCTGACGTAAGTCAGTGTAAGCTACCGCCTTGCCATGGTACTGTTATACAGTTCCACGTAGACAATGGCACACTGCATATGCTAACGCACCAACGTAGCGCTGACATATTCCTTGGTGTACCTTACAACCTATGCAGCTATACATTACTACTACACATAGTGGCTAATGCACTAGGGTTAAATTCAGGCAGGGTTATCTATCATTTCGGTAACTTGCACTTGTATGCTAACCACCTTGATGCAGCTAAGGAGCAGTTGAGCAGGGCGACAGCCTGGTCAAGCTTTATAGCAAGGCCTACGTACAAAGTTGCAATGCCACCTGTGCTTGACATGCAGCAAATACGGTTCGAGTATTTTGACTTAGATAACTTTAGGTTAGATGCTACACTTTTTAACTTGACAGCGTATAGTACAGGTACTAAGATTCCTGCACCAGTCGCAATATAAGGTGGTTTATGTACAACTTTGGAATGTGTTGTGGAGTGGTGTTGTTGTGTTTGTGGTTGGTTTTTATTGTGGCGTTAAAGTTCGAGCTAGGCGAAGAGTTCTTTTTATTAATAACTTTTGTCAGCTATAGTTTAATTGCTGTATTTTGGTTTAATTTTATTAGGAGATTGTAGTATGTTGGTTATAGAAGCGTTGGCAAGTAATGGGTTAGGTTTTAAGGCAGGCGGCGTTTGGTATAACGTACCAAGGGGAACCTTTATACCACCTAAAGGCTCAACAGTTGAAGGGCAAATTACACAAGGTATTGCCAAGAACGGGGCACCCCGGTACGAAGTTACTGGCCTGCACGCAGTTGGTTATGCACAGCCAGCACAGCAACCAATACAGCAAGCGCATGCACCAGTAGTACAACAGCAGGCTTATGCTGCACCTGCAACACCTCCAACACCTGCCGCACCGCCTGCACCTGCTTACAAGCCTAATAGCTATAACAGTGGGCGCGGTGATCATGACACGACGGCAGAGCAGAAGCTTAGATACAATGCCCTAACACTAGCTGTAGCCTTTGATAAAGGGGGTAGCGTTGACAGTATGATATCAGTAGCAGGGCAGTTGTATGACGTAATTAAAGACGGCTTTATACCTGCAACTGTACCAGTACAGCAAGCAGCAGTACAGCAGGCCGTAGTAAAGCCTAAGCCTGCCCCAGCTGCTAAGTACAGTGCATTTCAGCAGCCTAGCTTTGAGGCTGATGACCTACCATTTGAGCAGTAGTAGTAGTAATGGCAGTGCTGCACACAGGCACTGCCTACCATTTTAATTAGGGGGTATTATGTTGACTTCTGGAGCATTGGATATGTTGACTGCTGGAGCATTGAGTAATCTGGCCATACTTTATGATGGACAGTTTGAAAATGGCTGCATCTTGGTGAAAGGGAAGGAAAAATATGGGCTTTTTGATATCACCGGTGCTGCGCAGTTTGTGCAGGACGTGAAGAAAGGGCGTGTCGGTTACTGCGACTTAGTCGAGCTTATAGGGTATTTGTCTAAAAACATCAGTGAAGAGTAGGTTATGAAAATATTGTTAGTAGATATCGAAAGAAACGGGGACATTTACGGCAGCAGAGGGGCGCTTCTAAAGCACACACTACATAATGGCTATTTAAAAGTAAGATTAAAATCTGGCTGGGCAACAGTCCATAGACTTTTAGCAGTCAAGTATATACCAAACCCTGGTAATTTAGAGACTGTCAACCATAAAGATGGTAATAAACTCAATAACAACCTAGACAATCTTGAGTGGTGTTCTAGAAGAGATAATTTACTGCACGCTGCGCGGAGTGGGTTGACCGCTTGGGGGATGACTCCTGTTAAAACTTGTAAAGGTGAAGTTTTTGAGTCCCAAGCAGAGGCGGCAAAGGTTTTAGGAGGTAAACAAGGAAATATAAAACGGGCAATAAACACAGGCGGGAATTACCTAAGCAGGGCATGGGGGTACGTATGAAAATCCTACTTTTAGATGTGGAAACAGCACCTAATACGGCGCATGTATGGTCACTGTGGGGGCAGAACGTCAGTCTGGCACAGCTTATTAGCAGCAGCTACATATTGTGCTGGTCAGCTAAATGGCTTGGCAGTAAGCAGACTGAGTACATGGACTGTAACAGCAATAAGCACTCGCTTATGATAAGGCGTATACACACACTACTATCAGAAGCTGACGCAGTGTTGCATTACAATGGGAAGAGATTTGATATTCCTGTGCTTAACAGCGCATTCTTACAGCTAGGCCTCCCGCCAGCAAAGCCATTCAAACAGATAGATTTGTACCAGGTAGTGAAGCGTAATTTCAGGCTACCCAGTAACAAGCTTGAGTACGTAGCACGCATGCTAGGCTTGAAGGGTAAAGTCAAGCATACAGGCCATGATTTGTGGGTGCGTTGCATGGCAGGTGATAAAGCTGCATGGCGTATGATGCAGCGATATAACAAGCAGGACACACAACTACTTGAGCAGGTATACAATAAGTTACTGCCTTGGTTGCATGGTGTAAACCTGTCAACACTAAGTAATTCAATGTGCTGCCCAACCTGTGGTACACAAAATTACAAAGAGAAGGGGTTTTATTACACAGAATCACGTAAATACACCTTGTATAACTGTAACAAGTGCTACACTTGGTTTAGACATAGACAATCAGAGCGTTTAAATCAAAGCAGACACACGAGGGTACAATTATGACAGGAACAAATAAGGAGAACATCACAACCCTAACAAAAGTTAGGGCTGCCGCTACCATCACACCTAACATTGGTGTGGAGATTTTATACAGGGACACTAACAAAACAAGTAACACTTTAGTAATTGACGGGCACGTTGAGGTAACTTACGATACCTACCTGCTTGAAGGTATGCCTTACTTTGAGGCAGCAGTTGTTGACGCCACCGACAGGCAGCATGTTTACGCAAGGCTGCCACTTACAGGCATTAGGCTTATTAGATTTTTATACAAGAAAGAGGGGTAGTTATGCAGATGTTTGAATTTATAGAAGCAAGTAACCAGCTACAGACTGTGAAGGCCGTACAGGCCTGCTTAGAAGAGGAGCTAGGGGAGTTGCAGGTCGAGTTGCTCACCCAACCGCATAGCCCTGCATGGCTTATTAAAGAGCTTGCTGACGTAATTTGGTGTGCAACTGCAATGATGGAGAAGTTGGGGTATGATTCTGAGAGGGTTATGCAACTGCTTGCTACTAATAATGCAAGCAAGGTTTATCTATCACTAGAAGTTGCAAGTGACGACATGTATAACCACCATAAACTTAATTGTGGTATAGAGCCTTTTGGTGAGGGGAGTATGTTTGTTGTGGTGAATCCTAACGCAAAAATACAAAAACCTGCTGGGTTCATCGAGCTTACACATACAGATATAGACAATTGCAAATATTAAGGGGTGATTTATGACCACAGACAATAGAGACGGAAAGCTGAGTAGTAAATGTGCACACATGTTACCCAACGGGACAGCCCTAACTACAGGGGGTTATACTGAGCATCCAGCAGGCAAGAAGTATGACTCAGGCAAGTTGCGCTACAGCTTACTGCCTAAAGGGGCTTTAGAGGCAATCGTGCAAGTGCTCGAACATGGGGCAACTAAGTACGCGCCTAATAACTGGCAATTAGTGGACAATGCAGAGGACAGGTATTACGATGCGCTTATGCGGCACTTGGCCTGGTACAGGTCAGGGGAGTCTTTTGACAGAGATTCAGGATTGCCACACCTTGCGCATGTAATGTGTAATGCGGCATTTCTACTGTGGTTTGAGCAGCAACGCTGCAAGGGGACAGAATGAATAGACAAAGCAGGCTACCGTGCCCTAAGTGCGGTAGCAGTGATGCAGTGACTGTCTATGGTGAGGATAAAGGGGCTTACTGTTTTAGTTGTAAGCAATCGGTTAAAGTAGGCACTAATTATGAGGGTAAGAAAGTGACCAGCAATTATGACGGGTTAACCGTCGATATCATACAGGCAGCACCATTCGCTGACCTAAAACACAGGGCTATACCTGCACATATAGCAAAGCAGTTCAGTGTAAAGCAACTTTGCAACCCACGCACAGGGGCTGTAGACCAGGTTGCCTACCCATTCTTTAGTGAGAATGGGGCACTGCGAGGTTACAAGGTTAAGCATATTAATGACAAAGACCGTACATATGTCGTCGGTAAACTTGACACAGGTTTCGGTAATGACCAGTTGAAGCGCGGCAAGTTCGTTATCGTCACCGAAGGTGAGGAAGATTGCCTTGCAGCTAAGTACATGCTGGAACAGTGCGGTAAAGATTATAATGTTGTGTCTATAGCAGACGGTGCAAGCACAGGCGGTGTTAGTAAGAACACGTCAGCGCTAATGCAGCTGCTGGCAAAGCAGTATGCAGTAATATGCCTTTGCTTTGACATGGACTTAGTTGGGCGGTCTTATGCTAATGCAGTTGCAAAACGCTACAGCCCTATTGCTGAATTACGCATAATGTCATGGGATAACATTAAAGGTAACAACAAGGACGCTAATGACTTATTGAAGCAAGGCAAGCACCAAGTATTTTTTGACGCTGTTAACAAAGCGAAGAAGTACCAGCTAGACAGCGCACTGTATAGTGATGACATTGCAGGCTGCTATGAGCCGATTAAAGAAGGTGTAAAAGTCCCCAGCTTCCCTTGCCTTAATAGTATTACCAAAGGCTTTAGAGGTGGTGAGATTGTGATAATAACAGCACTGCCTGGTGGCGGTAAGACTACTTTTATGCGCCAGATTGAGTATGACTTTCTTATGCAAGATAAGAAGATCGGCTTTATACACCTTGAAGAAACAGTTACCAAGACTAAGCAAGGTATGCTTGCACTTGCAGGTAAAATGCCTTTATGGGCATGGCGTCAAAACCCACCAGCACGTGGCACTATACCTGCTGTTGATGAAATGGAGCGCAAGCTTAAGGAAGGTGGCAGCCTTTTCATACCTGAAGATACCAAGTTCACCTTGGAAGGTATTAAAGATACGTTACGCTACCTGGTTGACGTTGAGAAGTGCGATGCGATTGTCCTTGACCCTATAAGTTACCTGGTAAATGATAACGGCAAAGATGAAGGTGAAAGACAGTTCATTGATGACTTTATGTCAAGTCTTAGAGAGTTTAAAAGTGGCAGTTGCACTATATTTGTTGTCGTACACATGAAGAAGCGTGACATGGTGCCACCAAGATGGCAGAAGAAGAAGGAAGACGATGAACCACCACCACCTTTCTTTGAGCCAATAGCTCAGTCAGATTTGCGGGGCAGCGCTGCTTATGCTATGGTGTCGCACATTATTGTAGCTTTAAGCCCGCTGATTACACCAGGGCAGCAGACCAGCAATAGGGTTACACGCATAAGCGTAATCAAGAATAGGGAAGTGGGCTTAGAAGGCACGGCTGACCACATAACTGTATGCCCTAATACAGGCCATATGGTATTAACAACCGACCCAACTTGAGGTATTTATGAAGATATACACAGACAAAGATGTAGCAGGAATGTTAATGAGTGCGATAGCACAAACCAGGCGGGATTGTCTTAAAGAGGCTGCTATTATAGCAGTGAATGCTATGGCCATGGCGTATGAGTACCGAAATGCTAAGGACCTGTTAGAGGGGTTAGATGCAGAGCTTGCTAGGAAGATAGCCTTACAAGCCCTGGAAGACTACAACTTCGCCGACTGGGTTAGTAGGGATTTCGTGGAATACTTAGTAGAGTCAGACCTTCCAACAGCAGCAATACCGGCTTTCCTGGCTTACCGTGACCGTGGTAAGTTACCTTAGATCCACTTAAAAGGTTAATACTGCATGTACATACACATTGACGCGGACAGCATGCTCTATAAAGCAGCAGGGTCTTTACAGCAAACAGTACACACAGCGCCTGACGGCAGTGTGTACGACAGTCTGCCTGACCTATTAGCAGCAGGACATACTGAGCACACCAGGCAGGTTGTGCTCAAAGAGCCTGAAGAGCAGGCTCTCGAATCTGCTATGTCTATTATAAAGCAGCTGATAAGTTCTATACACAAAAATGTAGCAAAGCTATGGCCCTGTGATGACTACGTAACTAAAACTTACATATCTAGCAGCACAAACTTCAGGCTAGGCATATGCCCGCAATACAAAGCGAACAGAACGCAGCCTAAGCCTTTACTACTTAAAGATCTAAAGCAGTGGTTTTTACACCGCTACGCACCTATCATAATGGAAGGGTATGAAGCGGATGACGTGTGCAGCAGTGCGCATGTCGCCTGTCAGCGGGCAGCTGTTGACTCTGTACTTGTGCACATAGACAAAGACCTTGATACGGTAGTAGGCACCCACTATAACCCTGACAAGAAAATTGCTTATACAATTACGCCAGCCCAAGCGTTACTTAACTATTACAGGCAGGTATTAATGGGCGATGATATTGATAATGTAATTGGCATTAAAGGTGTAGGCCCTGTAAAGACAGCAAAGGCATTACCCTTAGATCTCGCCGATACACACTGTAACAAAAAGCTACAAAAGTACCTGGACAGCACAGTCAAAGAGTACTATATTTCTTCAGGCAGGTTAGCAGACTTTGCTAAGAACAAACAGTTACTTAAAATGATCACAGACTTAGAGGTTCCATTATGACAAAACACTATTTAAAAGCGCTAAAGTGCAGGATGCACGGGCAAGCAATGGCATGCGAGCTAGCCGGTTGGCTAACAGGCAAAGACTTGTATAGCTTAGACTGCTATGACCTTGCCCAGATGCTATGGGACATCTTTGTCCCTTCTCAAGATGACACCGAGCTACTTAAGCTTAAGCAGATATTGCTAATGAAGTGCGAGAAGTCGGCAATATGGGATAAAGAACTTTGCATGGCTATGCTGGCTATAATTTGCTCTAACCACAATTTTGAAATAGAGGCAGTTTAACGTGATTGACTTATTTACTGACACTAACAACCGTGCCTACGTGCACACCCCAGAGCTTGAGCAAGCATTGGCATTTGAAAAGCAGCAGCTTGACTTCAATTGGCGTGCAGATGAAATGCTTGTTGAACAAGACAAGCACGCTGTACTGACTGACACAACACCGGCAGAAAAGCATGCACTACTTACGATACTTAAGACATTCACACACTATGAAGTACGTGCAGGCGGGGATTACTGGTTAGGAAAGGTGCTTAATACATTTGCGCCTCTTGAAATAAAGCGTATGGCAACTATGTTTGGCTTTATGGAAACATGCGTACATGCCCCTTTCTATGACACCGTTAATAAAGTGATGTTTGTTAATGATGCTGCATTTTATAATGAATACCTGAAAGATCCTGTACTAGCAGAGCATATGGCATTTGTTGATGAAGCAGCCACAGGCAATGACTTACTACTTAGCTTAGCGACCTTCAGCATGATTGAAGGCGCTGCTTTATACAGTGCTTTTGCTGTACTTAAAGCTTTCAGGTCTAATGGGTATAATAAGATGCCAGCCATTGCTAATGGTGTTAATTTCAGTGAGCGGGATGAAGCATTACATAGTGCAGGTGGTGCATGGCTTTACCACGTAACACGTAAATACGGTAAGCAAGCACAAGGCAGTAACTGGCTTGAAGATAGGCTGTACCCTGCTGTGCGTAAGCTTGTAGCCCACGAAGATCACATTATTAACTTAATATTTGAGCACGGTGAATTTTGTGGTGTTAACAAGATCGACATGCAAACCTGGGTGAGGGAACGTGTTAACCACTGCTTAAAACAATTGCACCTGCCACGCATGTATGATATAAATCGCAGCCAGATTAGCGGCTGGTTCGAGCAGTCTACACAAGGACTTACATTAGTAGACTTCTTTGACACAATACCTAAATACCAAAAAGGGTATTCTTTAGAGGGTTTCAATTTTTACGACTTAGTGAGGGTTTAGCAGTGAGTAAGTACGACATATATTCAGAGCGTCGCAAGGCGGCACAAGCACGTAAAACAGTTCCTATGTGGATGACAACAGCAGGGTATCAGTTGCTATACAACAAGAACTACCTAGAGACAGACGAGACGCCTAAAGACAGGTTCCAGGCTGTCGCGGCTGTATTGTCACAGCCTAAGTACAGCATTTTACCTATCACACAAGAGCGGGTATCTGACCTGCTTTGGAATGGTTGGCTGTCATTGCCAACACCTGCACTTACCAGCATAGGTAAGGCCAACAAAGGCATGCCTGTTAGTTGCACAGGCAACTATGTACAAGACAGTGTTAGCGGCTTTTTCAGTGCAGCAAAAGAAATAGCTCAGCTAACTAAAGAAGGGTTCGGCACCAGTTCAGACCTGTCTGACATCAGACCACGAGGGACACTAGTTTCTAACGGCCTAAAAGCAGCAGGCGTACTGCCTGTTGTAGAACTTATAAACAAGACTACTAGTATGGTAAGTCAAGGGAAAAACCGAGCAGGTGCATGGGCAGGCTATTTAACATTTGAGCACGGTGACTTCTATGAATACTGCCAGCACATTACACACAACCCTAAAGAGAATGCAGGCTTTATCTTAACAGATAAATTCATGCAAACCGTTCGCAACAACGATGCAGACGCTATGCGTCGCTTACAGACGTGGGCGAAGCTAAGAGCAGAAACAGGCACAGGCTACTTGATAAAGCGTGACTTAATTGAGCGCCGTTGGGCAGCACAGGGGCGGCCAGCAAATTTCAGGGCAAGTAATCTTTGTAATGAAATCCATTTGCCATCAGCGCCTGACTTGTCATTTACATGCGTACTGTCTAGCCTGAATCTAGCCAAGTATGACGAGTGGTGTAATCACCCAACAGTCTTGACTGATTCTTTTATTGTACTAAACGCAATAAACGAACTGTTCGTTGACCTTGCTACACAGAAAGGTTGGGGGAATGACATAGAGCTGTCCAGGACACTAAAGTTTGCCAAGGAATACCGTGCATTAGGTATGGGTGTTATGGGGTACCACACTTACTTGCAAAGCAAAAGTATACCATTCCATGCACAAGATCGTGTGAATAAGAGCATCTTTCACCGCATACAGCAGGCAGGTATTAGTGTTAGCCGTGCACTTGCACAACATACCGGTAAGGTTGCATTTGGTGACCAGTACAACTGGGCATTGTGCGCTGTAGCACCGACACTAAGTACCAGTTTGATCATGGGCGGCGTGTCAGGTGGTATTGAACCTGTCTTCAGTAACGTTTACAGTCAGGAAATGGCAGGAGGTATTGTGTCACGCGTTAACCCTGTACCCCTAGACTTAATGAAAGAAAAGGGTATAAACAGCAAAGGCCTGATTGAAGATATTAATGCAAATAACGGCAGTATACAGCACTTAGAGCAGTTTACTGACCACGAAAAGCAAGTCTTCAAAACTGGCTACGAGATTGATCAGATGCAGATTGTCAGGCATGCAGGTATCAGGCAGCAGTATTTAGACCAAGGGCAGTCACTAAACCTATACAATTGTGGTGACCAAGCTTACTTGTCTAAAGTTCACAGCTATGCTATAAGTAATGACAATGTACTTGGCTTGTACTATCTAAGGCCAGCAGAGAAGCCTATGCCTACGCCTGTATGTGACGCTTGTGACGGTTAATTAATTGGAGGTGAATATGAGCGCGATCCCAGCTTGGCGATGGACTAAAGGGAATACAAGTAGAGACCTGGTCAGGTCTCTGGGTGTACTGTATCTGGTAAAGACGGTATCTGAACAGTATACCGTCTACTACGACGTAACAAGGCCGGAAATCTCAGACGACGGCACGTTATACTTTCCATCGCAGGGTGGCAGCGATATTGGCTATAGGAAAGTGGTTGCTTTTATAAAGATAGAGGAAGAACAGCATGGCCGCTAAAAGTTTATTAAGGAGGTTCGAACAATCTATACAACACTCTCTTTTTATCGCCCCTAAAGCATTTAGGGGTGTGATTAAAAATCGTACTATGTTTTATTCCTCAAGAAGGATGGAATCACCAGGAGTAGTGAACGTACTACTTACCTAACACTAACTTTCGGAGTTTTAATATGACTACTATAGTTTTTAACCGCCACAGGGCAGAATTATGCTGCGACTTGCAATTTACTATAGCCAATAACAAGTATACAGCTGCATCTAAGATATTAACTACAGCTAATTTTGCAATGGGACTGTCGGGAGATGCAGCAGACTGTCATCTGTTCTTTGATGAGTTCAGTAAGCTCGTAATAGACCCGTCATCACAATACTACTGCCTAACAACCGACCAAAGCTATGACATGCAGGCTGTCATGGTATTGCGTGGTAGCTTACGTACATTTCGCGCAGTAAGCAGTGCGGGCGCTGGAGGTAAACACAGGACTCTGTTTGTAGAGGTGATCGACCCTTACGTAGCGGTAGGTAGTGGTGGTGACATGGCTTTGATGTTACTTTACGACAGGAATGGTAGAGGTGACACATACGAAGTTATTGAGCAAGTGTCTCACATGGACGCTTACACAGGCAGTGCCACCAAGACATTTAACTGCGAAAAGTGGGAGTTTTACAATCATGTCTAACAGCACGACCCTAGCGCTTGATCACAGCCTTTGTAATACAGGCTTTGCTGTGTATGGAAAATGTATAGGCGCAGCAGTGTCTGAGGTTGTTGCTGTTGGCCTGGTCCAGCGAAAGCAGGACAAAACCTGCAAGCATGCTGTGTTTGCTAACATCCTATCCACAGGTCACTACCTATTACACAAGTACTACCCGCAGCAAGTAGTTATTGAAAGCCCTAATGTATGCAGGTCTGAAAGTGCAGCAGCAAGTAAATTCAGTGTCTACATGCTGGCCGCTTTCTTTGCTGTAAACAAAGTGCCTGTGCATTATGTAAGTGCTAAGCAGGTAAAAGCAGCAGCAGGTTTGCCACTTAAAGCGAGTAAAGCAGAGATGATTGCAGTCATGCATAAAAAGTACGGCAAGAACTTGCAATGGTTTAGACACAATGGTAAAGTCACCATCTCAAAGAATGAACACATAGCTGACGCACTTGGTGTGCTTGAAGCTTATTTAGGGGGTAAAGGTGTTAACACTTAAGGTTTGTCTAGTTCTTACAGCTATGCAGCACTACTACAGGGCTGCATCGCCACACCACCCGGATGAAGACGAATTCTACCTACTACGCACAACGACAGAAGCGTTCTTAGATGCCCAAGGCTTAGACACAGGTGACACTTGTAGTCATGAATGGCTTTGCAACCATGCACAGCTTGTAGAGCGTTTCAGGCTTGGATGGATTGGCAACCATGCACAGCTTGTAGAGCGTTTCAGGCACGTCGAAGGCTGGAAACCACGGGTTACGCGCTTTATGCTTACAGAGCATGCACATGTAAGGCTAGATGCAGCCATAAGGGAGAGAAGCTATGAGAACATAATAGCAGACTACCTTATATTTGCTTATGACGGCTTAGTTAACGGTATGGCAGGGCTTGAGGCTTTCGTATCAACTCACTGCAAGAGGGTTTTATAATGAAACTTACAACAAAAATACAGAAGACTAATTATTCCAAACTCCTTGCTGCATGTAATATAGCTAACCTTAACAAAGAAGAGACAGCTGTATTACTAGGTAACGCATGGGTAGAAACACAATTCAGCTTCTACAGGGAAAACCTTAATTACTCGCAGATGGGCCTTGCTAGGACATGGCCAAGCATATTCAAAAAGCGGCCTGAACTAGCTGAAGAGTTAGCGCACAGGCCCATTGCAATTGCTAATACTGTATACGCCAATAAACTAGGTAATGGTGACAAAGCGACTAATGATGGCTGGACTTATAGAGGCTTAGGCCCAATGCAGATTACAGGGGCTATTACGTACAAGAATATATACCAAATGCACGTGCTGATGTACAAAGCAGGCCTTACTACTGCTGCATACCCACCAAGCCCGAGGCTGTACTCTGCTGCTAACCATGCCGAAGTGACTGCTATAGCATACTGGCTTGCATATGTGCGTAGCCCTAAGTGGCAATTGCCTGCCATAACAGACGTAAAGAGCACTGACAATATTAGAGCACTGTGCTATAAGATTAATAAGGCAGGTCTGAAGATGGACGAGCGTGTAGCTACTGCATTAGTAGTATACAGCACAATTTAAAAGGTCAGGTAAAAGGTCAGGTGACCTTAAAAGAAACGCCACAATTAAGTGGCGTCATTAAGCTAGCGGGGTGGGTAATATTGTCTTAGGTAGCTTTATTTAAACTTAAGAACTTAAGGATCTTAACAACTTTCTCAAGCGCTTTGTCATCTTTAGGGTCTGGGGTGATCTTAACAACAATAGATGCTACTGCAATAATATGGCTAACAATTGCCATGACGTCGATTAAGGATTCCATGTAAAACCTTCTAATGTAAAATAGTCTGTACCGTTACAGTACAGGGTTAAAGATTGGTAGGCGGTATTAGTGTACTTGTATTGTTGGCCATCAATTTTTACGCCTGTATAGGCAGTGCCACCCAAGGTTACCGTAGCCGCCTTGCCTGTGATTATAACATGCCCAGCTGCAACTTGCACCTGTCTGTTAGTTTTTATTACTGCCTGCCTGCCTGTGACTAAAACAGAACCTTTAGTCGCAGTTACTCTACGAACCTTACCTAACGTAGCTGCATATGGCGTTACTACTACATGTCCCGCTGCACCAATTACGCCCCTACTACGTTTAACACTAGCTGCATAGCTGGTTACAAGGACAGCACCCTTAACAACATTGACTGTGCGGCTCGCCCCTGTCGTCACGGTAGCAGCATACCCTGTAACTGCCACATGCCCAGTGGCAGCAATGACATTACGTTTACTGTTAATACTGGCGGGGTAGCCCGTAACAGTGACATGCCCAGCAGCTACACTGACAGATTTCCCTATCCTGACACTGGCCTGGTAAGGTGTTACAAGCACATGCCCTGTAGCGGCCTGGAGGGTACGCTTACTATTAATGGCAACTGCATAACCTGTGACAACTACGTGGCCAAGCGCTACACTTAAAGTAAGGCCACTGCCAGCGACCGCAGGCAGTTCTCCTAACGCAACAGCGCCTAAAGGTGAGCTGCCTAGTAACATACCTATCTACCCCATGTTGCATCGGCCATGTAATCAATTGCCCAAAGTGTTTGCCAGACTGTTGCGGCGTTAATTGATGTCTGAAAGCCCTTTGCCTGGGTGTTAATATCTAATATCTTCTGAAATGTAGCTGTTGGGTTACGGGAAGCGGGGGTAATAGATCGCCACAAATCAAGCAGAGTATCAATTTCATCAAGCGTCATGGGACGTACTTCTAGTGAAACGATATCTTGAAACTTATCTCTTACGTTAAACTTTTGAACCTTTTTACAATATGCTAGAGGGTTATATTCCACAATTTTAGCATTTACTTTGGCGTTAATGCCGTTTTCGTCAGTTCCCACTGTGTCAATGCCATTAATAACTTCGTACCCTACCCAAGTATAGCCAATTTGCTCTAGGCGCAAGTTGAACTTTCCTAAGTACTCATAAATTCCTGGCTTGTTAATATATACAATAGGCATTAGATCATGTCTCCCACTAAGTTTAAGAAAAGGCACCCTGAAGAGTCATCTAAGACTGACCCAGTAGGATCTGCTGTAGGCAGTGTCGTCCACCCCCCAGTAAGAGAGTGGTTTATCCCGGAGTCGTGAGCAGCTGTGGAAGTATTACCTCCAGCCACACTCCCCCTGAATCCACCTTGTGAATAGCGTCTAAAAGCAACAGCTGACAGATCTTGTGCACATGCAGACCAGTACGTGCCTGCATGTATGAACTTTGCAGTGAAAGTCCCTGTCTTTATGCCGGTAGTTGTAGTGTCTATGTTGCCAGTTTCCACTATTATATTACCTGGCAGGCCGTTGCTTTTTACTTCATACAGCGCCATACGCCCTTTGCTAGAAGCTGCCGCTGTTGTAACTTCTACACGAATTCCAGTAGCGACCATCGGGAACGCTAGTTCAAATGGTGTCATTCGCATCTTATCAGACCCAGCAGATTGCACGGCGCTTGGTGTTGATGCGGAAATGTGAGCACTTGGCACACCTTTTGTTGATACATTTTGCCAGCCTTGAGGTGGCTGGATAATTGAACGGTCTGTAACGGCCATATACACATTCTTAGTACCAGCACTGAAGTTGAGTGCAGTCGTAGTGCCTGAACTATTTTGCCTTATCTGCTCTCTTACAAGTGTTGTCGATGCTGACAAGTACCCGAAGCCTGACTCCCACTCACCAGACACACCTTCAATGAAATAGAGGAAGCGTCTGCTAGTGCCATAGGCTGTGTTAAATGTAACAAAGCCTGTGACCGCACCAGCTAAAGTGAAGTTACCTGTGCCAGTGGTAGTTGCTGTCTCTTTAACTCTGGTCGCTGTCATAGACTACCCCTGGTTAATATCAAATATACCACCAGCATTCCATGTGAATACAAGGTCACCAGTAGTGAGGTCAAAGGCAGAGCCAAGGTCTACCGCAAACAGTGCACGCTTGCCAGCATCAGTGCTGTTATAGCCAATAGCCCACCTAGCATTAGTTGGGTTACTAGCGTTTTGAAGTATTGTCAGGTCAGCAGCATCAAACACAGCTTTACCGCCTGTTAATGTAAACGTAACGCTCGCTAAGGTTTGCCCTTCAGCTGTATAGTTACCACCTGCTGTACACTCATTCGTATCGAAGTTGGTTGTACCGCCTGCACCCCATCTAGGATCTGCTGTTGTAGCTGTAGGCGTAGTCACTGAGGTAACCAAACCTAGCTTATAGACATCAGAGCTTAAGTCATGTAGTTTTTCACCTAAATCAACCATGAATTGATCAAAAAGAATAATATCGCCTTGTGCCATTGTTGTGTCCTAGCTTGCTGTTAATGTTATTGTTGCTGTGCCTAATTCATCTTTAAAGAACATAAGTTGTTGTACGTCTGCTGCTGGTGGTATGTATATTGTTATTGCCCCTGCATAGCGCACCCCAAATATGTTATTGCCCCACACAAGTGAGTCACGTGTTATGCGGTAGTTATTAGTAGTTATAGCGTGGTACTTAACTAGGTAAGGCGGGTGACCACCACTGCCTGTACCAGGCCTTTGCTGTACCCACTGACCCCAAGACCCGTCAGGCTTTTTAAACCTAACCATGCCTTGCTGTACTTCATGCTCAGGTGTAAGACCTGGCTCGCCTTGTGGCCCTTGTAGGCCAGGTATCCCTTGTTTACCTACAGGGCCTTGCTGGCCTGTTAGGCCTGGCATGCCGTCAAAGCCTCTTGGGCCTTGGTCACCTTTAGTGCCAGGCTTGTGTACTATCTTAGTTAGTTTACCTACTGGACTTGTCATGGTGCATACCTGGCTGGGTTAACCTGGCCATTAGAATCTACATAGAACGGGTTACCAGCTTCGTCTTCATAGTCACCTTCGCTGTAAGACTGTACAGGCTGCTGTACTGCATAACGCTGCTCGGTTGCCTGCATTGACGCCTGCATTAGCAGCTTGGCATTATTACGTGCCCGTACAGGCACCTGTGACGCGTATAGCGACTTCGTAACTGCAAAGCCTGCTTGCTTATAGTCCCCAGACTTAATAGCTGTAAACATATCTTCAAACTCACCTAATCGGTTAGCCCCAAGATTGTACGACATATCAAGTAAAGCTTTCTTAACCCCGTCAGGTCTATTGTCATACTCAGGGTCTAAGTTTCGTAATGAATCTTCAGCTGCAATGACACTGTGCTTAAAAAGCTTATCAGCATCCTGTGCACTTAAAGGCTTATCAAACTTAACACCTAGACGTTGAGCTAATGCCTGGTTAGACTGGTCTTGTAAGTTAAAACCGTAACCTATAGTACGTATGCCTAAACTGTCCTTATAAGGTTTTGCTCTGTAACCTTCATTCTGCTTTATATAGTCTGATGTACCCTCTGGCAGCAAAGGCTCTGGCACGTCGTCAGTAGGCGCTTCACTGGCAGGCTCATTACCTAAGAAATCAAAGATCTCTTCGTCACTAGCATCTTCAGGGAATTCGTACTGCTGACCTTCATATTCTATAACAGGCATTATTGGTCACCATACATAAAGCCACTGCCGTCAGCTTTCCTTACAACACGCCTTACTTTAGGCTGCTCAGGTGCAGGCGCTGCTTGTGGCGCTGCTGCTCGCTGCGGTTGCTGTATAACGACATCCTCAGCACCTATCACAGGCATAATGTTGCGTAGTTTGGCGTAAGGATTAATAGTGATTTTACCCTGCGCACCACTGTAAGCAGACCATGTATCTAAGGTCTTATTTACTTTAGGTGCTACATGCTTATTTAATTCACTGGCAATAGCACTTGCTCTGTTAAAGTCACCGCCATCTGTCTTTAACGGCACAAACTGTAATGCACCATTAGTACTGACAGTTGCTTGCACTTGCTTCAACTCTGTAGGCTCATAGCGGCTCTTAAGTACACCAGGGATTTCTTGGTACATCTTATGTTGCACAGCTCTTTCAAGAACTTGCAAGGATTTGGGGTCTTTATCAAAGACAGGCTTATTTCTTGGGTTACGGTACGCATCAATCAGCATGTCTCTGTCAGCCACAGTCATAGTACCAGGGGATCTCACCCCTTTATCAAGGGCATCAACAATAGCCGAACCTAGCTGTGCCTGTGTTTCTGGTGCTGTATCTTTATGCTGCATGGCTGACGTAACTGCGCTCACAGTTGCATTGCGTTCTTTGGCATCCGTAGGATATTCGCCGTTAATGAAGTTAATCATCTGACCACCCAACTTAGCGTTCTGCACAGAACTTGAGAAAGGTGCGTTAGGTGCTTTAGCCATAAGTGACACAGCTTTGAAAAGGTTAATATCTTTCTTGTAAAGATCAAGCATTACACTATTCTCAGCAATGCTATATCCATTCTTTATAATATCTGAAGATACTTTGCCATTAAGCATGTCAGTCATCAAATCAATTTTACTATTAAGAGATGCTCCAATACTGTTAAGGTGTTCTTTGTCAGGCTTAATAAGCCCACTGCGTGTAACAGAATTCTCAATACTGAGGCGTGCATTAGCTTTAAGCTGTGCAAGCTGTTGTACGTACATAGCTTGCTGCTCTACCGGCACCTTATCTAAACTGCCATACTGTGATACAGCAGCAGAGATAACTGACTCTATTTGGTTGTCAATACCTGTAACAGACGCATTAATGACAGACCTTGACACTAGCTCATCTGATGCACCAACAGCCTGCATTTTCTGCATGTCTGTCTTTAACTTGTAGGCTTCAGCTTTACCTTGCAATACTTTCTGCTCTAAGAAAGGGTCGGCTGGGTGTAAGCCCATTTCAGAGGCATCACTAAGCAGCTGCTGCTGGTACTGCTGTTGCAGCTTTTGACTAGCCTGGTAGTCAGTATATATCATACTGCTACCTTCACTACCCACATACTGCTGGAATGTAGCTTCTAGCTTGTCTGCTGCCCATGGGGCACGCATCTTAGCTTGCTTGGTCGCTAACTGTAATTTGGTCACGTAGTCAAGGCTATTACCACCTTGCCTAAGCTTGTTAGCGAGCTTAACAGCATGTGCTTGCAGTTCTGCTGTGTCGCTGTCAGCTTTAGTGCCATTAGCTAGCTGTGCACGCACGTCAGCAAATGCTGTAGCATCTGCCTGCTTTTCATTCTGGTAGTCTTGCTCAAGGCTAGACACATCTTTCTGCAAAGACTTAAAAGCACTACGCTCTTGCAGTAGAGCACCAGCATCAATAAGATTGCTCGTAGCATTTACAAAGGCACTGTTATCAACAGGCCTTACTTGCGCAGCTTGGTATTGGATCTGGTTGAGGTCAATTTGTTGTGGCATTATTTAACTCTATTGCAGCTCTAGCGTCTTCAGCGTATGTCTTAACCATCTCACGTATTTTTATTTGAGTTTCTTTAGGGACTAAAGGGTGTCCTAAGAAGAACCTGTCCAACTCCCTTTCGGTAGCAGTTATGGACTTTTCAGGTGTGTCTAGTAGGTTTTTGGTAATAAAAGCAGTAACAATAGGCTCTAATGTACTGTCGTTAACAAGCTCAACTGCCAGTGTGTCTAGTATCTTATTGTTATATAATTGGTTATTACTTAGTACACTGCTAATGCCTGCAATTTTAGCTTGTTTTTGCTCATCTGTCAATGTGTTATCTGTAGCTATACGCAACCACATACCCTTAATAATAGCAACATCTTGCTTTGCTGCCTCTTCCATCTTTTTGTTATCACCTAGCATGTCGTAAAAAGTCTGCTCATTACCTGGTTTAATCCCGACAAAAGCTTTAATAAGCTGCTCGCCCATATTGGACTGCAATCTTACATCCTTCTTACTGAAGCTATAGTAGTCATCCACAACCTGCTTGTACTTAATAGATGCTGAAGCCTGCATATAATTAGAGAAGCTAGGTAAGATGCCAGCCCATGTTACAGCAATGTCCTTAAGCTTTTCTAAGCTAAGTTCGTCAGGCTTATAGCCATACATAAGTAACCTTGTACTTGTAGCAGCAGCGCTGACATTATTTACAAAGTTCAAGCTAGGCCCTGCTAGCAGCTCAAGCAAAGTACCTTCAGATGTAAGTAGGCGCTCTACAAACGGGTTAGCACCTGAAGCTACTGGGCTAATGACACCACTGAATTCAGAAGTAACAGACTCTTCTTGGCCAGTGGCGAGGCGCATAACTTCAGCAAATGAAGCCCCCAGCGCACCTCTTAGTAGTATTTCCATCAAAGCATATGATGTGCCATTGTCTAATACAGACAGGTCAATGCCATTATCTTCTAGCTGCTGCCTTAGTACGCCATTAATAAGCTCGTCAGGGCTGAATGGCAAGCCTTGTGCACCCCATAAAGAGAAAAGGCCAAGTAGCACAGCGGCACGCTTACCATCGTAAGCTCTGTTGCCACGCACTACACCAGGTATTTTAGGCACCAACACACCCATAGCTTGGTGCATAACACCTAAGAACTGGGTAAGAGGTCTAGCAAGTCCGCCTTGGTAAGCATAAGCCCCAACTTTAGTCATATCTAAACCTAACTGGTTAGCTTTGTTACTTATACGCTCCAGGTTGGCCTTGTCATACCAGTTGCCCTTAAGAGGGACTTTCTTGTCAGCTTGCAGCATATTCTTAGAGAAAACAAAACTAAATACCTTGTTAAATAATTCGCCTTTCACAACACCTTGCTCTCTAACAAAACCAACGACCTTTTTAAGAGGTTTAACAGACTCCCTGAACAGCGCTTCTGCTTTAGTATCAGAACCACCTTTAAAGGCCTTTAACATTTCGTTATGTAGTTGTACATGGCTGTCAACTGTTTCAATCTTACCCGTCTTTACGAACTGCCTAGCTACTTCTGTAATGTCGTCAACAACACCACCAGTTGTACGTAATGCATTATCAATTTGCACGCTGCGCAAAGGTAAATGCCCGCCTGTTAGCTTGGCGTAAACAAAGTAAGCCTCTTTAATAGACTTAGCCCATGTTACAGGTGCAACACCTGCGTACAATGTGGGCGTCATAATATTAAGTAAGAACTGCCTGAAAGGGGCAGAAACCACTTGTGTGTAGTAAGTGCCGCTAGTTAACAGCCTTGCAGGGTTAGCTTTAACACCTGCATCAAGGAATAGTTTAGATGTGTGTTGTCCTAACCTGTGGTTACTGAATAGCTTATCCATAGACACCATCCAGTTATTCCAAGTAGCATCAACTTGGCTAGCATAGCCTGTCAGGCTGGTCATGTGCTCAAACATAGCGTTAGCAGCTCTTACCCGTGCAGTATTGTCAGCTGCCTGCGTACCTAAGTACAAAGACCTTGCACCATCACTTGTCCAAAGCTCAGGGTAGGTGTTCTTGTGTAATTGCTCGTATGTTTTGATTGTGTCACGCCATGCAACAAAGTTACTGACTTTAGCAGCAGCAGCTTCTGCCGCAGACAAAGGGTCTTCAGACTTACTGGTCACACGTTGTAATTGGTTAGCCATGTCTACACTGTATGTAGGCATTTGTGGCTGCCTTGCAGAGTACCAGTAACCTGTAGTAGGGGTGTTAATCTCAATCCAGTTGGCGAAGTCATGGTTGTTCACAAGGTTCTCGTCTACCTTATAACCTGTGCCTATACCTTGCTTAACTGCCATTTCAGCAGCAGCAGGGCTGTCAGCAATAGCAACAGCACGCTTAAAGCTGTGAGCAACACCGTTCAGTTCACCTGGGAACTCTTTTTCAATGAAGTACTTCCCTTTGTTTATTTTATAATAGTACCCTTTACGGTACGGGAGCATCTGCTCAGGCAGTGGTTGCACATGCTCTGTAGGCTTAGCCATCATAAACTTGTAGCGTTTATCCCCAGCCGCATTATGTACGTCAGCTAAGGCATAAGCTTGGTAGCCTTGCTGTTTGAACTGGTCAGCTTCTGCTCTTGTTACAACAGTAACCTGGCCTTTATCTATCACAGCGACCTTCTCCACACCAGTGAAGTTACTTAAGTCAACAGCCTTACCCATGGTATCAACAGCCTGCGTACCGTCGTCTGCATCAGACTTGAGGCGTACGTAGCCTTCAGACAGTTTGGTGGTGTACTCTTCTTTGTTCTTTATTTGGTGTATAACATCCCACATAGCCCTCTCAGAATGGTAGGCATGTATTTGGTCTTGGTCTAGTTTATACATAGCCACAAGTTCAGTGTCGTTAAATACCCGCTCTTGTTCCCCACCGTCTACAATAGCCTTAAGTACGCCTTGCTTCTTAAACTCGTTCAGCTTAAAAATAGGCTCATTAATACGTAGTATATCTGACTGTAACCTAGAAGCACTTTCATTAGATACTACTAACGCGGTAGTATAGTCACTAGACAACGTTGCGTGTATATTCTGAAAGTACCTGGTGCCAAAGAGGGCTGGTGTTACAGCCTCTTCAGGTATTACATGGTCAGTATCCCAACGCATGCGCTGCTTAACATCTAACTGCACTTTAAACTCTGCACCTTCAGTTGGTGCACCTTGAAGAGTAGACCAGGTGTTGCCACCACCAACACGCTCAAGTATAGTCACACCTTCAGTCTCAAAAGGGCCAGCACCAAACTGTTGCCTAATACCTTGTGAAGCTGATAAAGCCTCGTCATAAGACGTAAAACTTGAACCGTCTGCTTTACCATACACAGAGCCGTACCTTAAAAAGCCGTCATCAGACTTCTTAAAAATACTTAAAGTCAGGTCAGATTGGTAAGGGGGTAATTGGCCGTCTTTAGGTAACTGTGTTAACACACCTTCTAGCTGCTTTTCCTGCTTAGATGCATCTACAAACGGGTACAAACTTGCAGGTGTAATGTTCTCAGCAGTAGCTAGTGCCACAGCTACATTGTCGTTAAGCTCTTTAGTGCCGTCTTGCCCAGCAACGCGTAGGCCGTCATACTCAAAGCCTGGCACACTGTTTATAGCAGCTTGCTCTTTAGTTACACCTAATACATTCCCTGCTTGGCCACTAGGTTCTTGCAATACAGCGCTGGCTAGTATGTCACCAGCAGCTTTATCATTTGCAGCTATGTCACCCAAAGGGGTGTCAATACCACGCCCTAAAGGGGCAGCTGCACTATTAGCTTTAGCTGTTTTAATGGTCTTGTTAAAGTTAGGCACCCAGTCAGGTATAAAGTCTATAATAGCAAAGGTGTTAAGCATGAAGTTTTGCAGTTTAGCACGCCACTCTTCAGTGGTGCCTTCATCAATCTTGCCTACATAGTCATTAACTAAATCCAGCGTAGAGGCTACATCAAATTCATTTTCACCTAGCAGGCCACTGTGCTTACGTACACTGGTAATAACTGCCTCTGTAGCTTTAGCACGGTCAGGGCTGTAGTATATGTGCGCAGCCAGAGCCTCTACAGCATTCCCGTAAAGGTAAGATTGCTCACCAGTAACTTCTTTAGCAGCCTGTGACATCCACGCCATAGTGAATGCTGGCATTGACCTTATTAGGCCGCCTTGAGCTGACGCTATGTCCTGTTCTTCTTGTATAAAAGCTTGCTGGCTTTGCTTGTCTGAACCTTCAAAGTAGGCTTGTTCCCTGCCTGCTTCAGCTATAAGACTGCCAGGGTCTGCACCTGCACCAATTTGGCTGGTTGTAGCTCTAGCTTTAGCGCGGTTAATTAGGTTGGTAGGTATTTTAGCAGACGTCTCAGACAGCAGATTCCTGGCCACTTCTAAGTCATCCTTTAACTCAATACCTTGCTGCTCGAAGAACATTTCACGCATAGTTAAGGGCTGGTTAGCTTTGTCAGAAAAGTTGTCTACAATACCTTGGGCCTCTTCTACAGGCGCAGCCAATAAGGCACTTTGCAAACCTTTGTTTAAAGCTACTTTACGTTCAGATGTGGCATCAGCAGTTAGTGTCTGGTAGGTCGTATCTACACCTACAGCGGCTTCATCTTGCATGCGTCTGTAGGCCTGTGGTTGTCTGGTGGCTAGGTCAGCATAGAACTGCTCACGAAGGTCTACAACAGGCCTGTACGGCTTATCATTGAAAATATAGTCTACATCAGCTTGCGTTACTTCATCACCAAAGTATGACATCAATTTTACCCGTAAATGCTGGAACTGTTAACTGTTGGTCGTTGTATTGCTGGCGTGGTTGTGTAATTCGCGCTAGGCACACCTGGCTTAGCTGCTGAGCCAGTAGTGGTAGTTAGTCCAGCAGGCTTACCAAAGGAGGAAGCTGCACTGCCTGCTAATGAAGCCATCTGACCGACAAAAGCCCAGTCAGCCTGCTTTTGCCTGGCATTCTGCACGCGCTTATTTAAGTCAGCCGCATTATCCATGTACTCAATATTACTAGCTAGTTGGTTCTGTAGGTTACCAAGTACACCTATAGTGCTGCTGCTACCTAACTGCCCAGACATACTCCCTTGAGCTTCTGTAACAGCCCTAGCACGCCTGGTTTCTCTTTGTGCTTGACGTATACGTCTGTTGTTTTCCATTGCTGCAAGCTTCTGCTGCTCACGGCCTTCTTTTTTCTGTGCTTTACGTTGTTGACTTGCACTGCCTACACCAAGTACAGCAGAGCCGATTAGAACAGCAGTTATCGGGTCACCCATAATATTGTACCTCATATATATGGTAAGAAGGTCTGTTACCGTCTTTAGGGGTAAAGCCTATTTTCTCGAATTGGAACATCTCAGCAAAGCGTGCAAGTTTGTTATTGCTAGCTTGGATCATAGCCCTGACAGCTGTATACTTTCTCTTTAAAGTTTCGAGGGCAGCCGTAAATATTACAAGGAATTTCTTGTAACGGCTTACTGTGAACTTACCAAGTACTTCACAGTGCAGGTAGGCGACTCCTCTAAATTCTTCTACATCAAGTTTCACGTCGTTGTCTTGGTGTAAGTTATAACGCATTATTAACCACCCCTTCAAAACCAAACCCTAGTAAATGAAACCCTTTACCCGCCACTGCTGAAAACTTCATAGACAAAGAACGCCCAGTACCCAGTAGTTTAGTTTTAGTTGTAATCACTTCTTGCCCATAATCAAAAGCATCACCTATTGCCCCAGGCATATAAGCACGGGTAAAGCGGTAAATTTCTTGTTCAGTAGACCATTTGCCACTGTTATCAGAGTCACTATAGTCCCACTTAGCCTGCATCTTGCAGCTACTAGGGAAGTCTAGTGCAGGCTGGCCTGAGCCGTTATTAATGAAAGCAGTCTCAGTACGCCTAAACTGACACCTAAAGTACAGAGGGTACTTCTTACTTGTTGCGTCACCAAGGATATCGTTGTTGCCCTGCAAAAATGCAGTGTAAGTCGTTAGTCCATAGTCTTTGTAGGATGTGTTCTTGTAGTAAGACACCCCTAGTGTACTTGTTGAAGTATTGATAAGGAACATGAAAACTTTGTTAGCTGTGTAGCTGTAACCTGAACCACCTACAGTTACATTGTCAGAACCTGATACAACTGTGTCAGCGCCTGAAGTAACATTATTAGCTATAACGCTAACACGCGGACTTACTGTATAGAACGGGGATGTAGCAAGGTAATTATTATTTGATGCTAGTGTGTTCTTGCAGAATGCCTGTAACAGTATATCATAACTCAGCTCTGTAACCAACTTGCCTGTGTCTATGACTCCATTAAAACTGTTGTCTGAATTGTACCACCAACTAACTTTCTTATTGAGTGAGTCATACACTGACTGCACATAAGCTTGTTGTATAGGGTTTATTTGGGTAAGATAGTCTTGTATCTTACCTGAGCTCAGGTTCTGAGCTGATATACCACCTGACTGTCCATTATAGCCTACACTGTAAATACCATCCTTAGCCCATAAGAATAAGCTGCCTTCAGCTATTACCGCACAACCTGGACCTGCAATACCAACATCTAATATTTTGTATGACTGTTGTGCTTCAGCAGTAAAGCCTGCATCGCCACCCCGTATAGCCAATACTTGCTTATCAGTCATCACTATAAGGCTGTCCATAATCACAGCCAGCTTTTGTACACGGCCTGCACCTGGGAATACCATGTAACCACCATCAGAGGCAACAAGGTCACTGTCTTCTTCACTTGCAGGGTCTGCTTCTTGGTAGCACTTGCCGTAATCTAACTCAGACCTTACTGTTTGGCTGTAGAACAGGTAACCCGTTAAGTCAGGGCTACTGACTAGCGCACCATCAATATCTGAAAGAGCCCCAGCCCAAAACAACCTACCTGCATACCAAGCTACAGCTGCTGGCCTGTTACGCTCTTCATCTTTGCTTCCATAGCTAAATGCAGCTGGGCCATTCACGCTATTACCGAAAAACTCTTGCTTTGTAGTGGTATTTGTTTTCACAGACCTACTGTAATTGCGTCTGAATACATCAATTACAAAATGACCTTTAGGTGCTTCTAGGCGGCCTGAGTAAATGTTACGTAAATCTTCAGAGAAGAACTGTCCATAGTTAGCTTCACGCTTGCCACGCCACCACTGGTAAATCTTAGCAGGAAAGTCTAGCTCTTTTGTATAGAACTCATCAATAACGTTAACTACAGTGCCACTGCGGTTATTAGCTTTCTGATACCAGCCTTGGTTAAACAGGTTATACTTGTTATCATTAGACAGACTGGCAGGCCTAACATCAGGCTCTACACCGTCAGGGATGCCATAGTAGTCACGTGTCTCAATAACTATGTCAACCTTATTAAGAGTAGTACCGTTGTAGCCAATCCTGCAAGGTTCAAACTTAAGGCCAGCAATAAACAAGCTGCCATTGCCAGGTGCATACTCTACACGGCAGTCGCTGGCTGTTGTAGTATTATAGTAAGGTGTAGTTGTCAATTCTATTGTACTGTGAAAGCCGGCAATAATACTGCTAGAACCCGCGTCAAAGAAATGCAATTTATAGCCTTGCTGCATTACTATAAATGTTTTATCTTTGTTCCCGGCAGCTTCCCATGTGTAACTTGTGAAGGCGGTTGTATTAATAGTCGTCCCAGTAAGGCCTTGCAGTGTACTAGACTCATAGTCCAGGCCTAGCCTTACTTTCCTAGATCCATCTTTTTGCAGGACAACGTTAGACTCGTCACGGGTAAACCCGCTATCTCCTGTTATCACACCTTGGTCAGTATTAAGACCTTTTACAAACGGTAGCAGGTACTGTGCAGGCATTAGACCTTCTTCTGTGATCTTACAAAGTTTTCAATGGCGACTCTAGCAAAGTCATGGCGGGTATAAGACGTTTCACTTAAAGCTGCTGGCAGAGGCTTTTCAACGTCAGTTTTCATTTCAATTAAATGCAGGTTACGTGAACGGTCAAATAACACAACAAAATCTTCTTTGGTATAAATCTCTTTTTTATCTGCCATAATCTGGGTACTCAATAGTTGATATTGTTCTATGTCTCTCTGTCCCAAGCCAAGACCTTTGACGCCTTACACGCTGCTCTTCTTTAGCATTAGGCTGTTGCTTTAAAGCGTTAAAGCAGGTGCTTTTAGCTTCAGCAAGCAGCAAGCTGAACATCTTGGCAGGCATGTCAGGTATTGCATTGTCTGTCAAGGTAAACGTTGCTTCACGGTAGCCAGTACACAGTGTTTTAGATTGCTGTAACGTGCCATCGACGGTGCTATTATAACCGTTAAACACAATATAGTCATCATCAAAACTTGTCCAAATGCTAGGCATATCTGATTTACTAACAGCAAACTGGATGCCTGTAATATCTGTAACTAACTGGTTGCTGGCACTGGAACTGTCATACCTGGATACGTACTCTAAAAAGTACTCTGCATCAACAAATTTAACATCACCCCACTCAACCTGTCCATTTATAGACATATTATACCTAATTGTCTCTACCTTTGAGATGCTTGTAGGTAGGCGCATATGTGTAGGCTTATTAGCGTCACCTAACGCTGTTAGTTGGAATATCTCTTTGAGGTGAGGCCAGTCAGCCCCTGAGATAATCTCAAAAAAGGTAGTACGTACAATACGGGCAACCTGTAAAGATTCTTCTGTATCATTAATACTGTTAACATTGTCTGAAGACATGTCAGACAATATATCCTGTGTAATGTCCAGCAAAGTCATTTGCATACTATACTGCCCTATGTAGTCTTGTAACTATAAGTCTTATATCGAAAAGCTCAGCAGCATGGCTGGTTGTTATATTCATAACGGCACCGTTGTTCTTAAAGTCTGCCGTAGCATGCATTAGGAAAGGGAATGACATCTTCTCGTCAACAGCTGCCCCTTTAGCCACACTTCGCGTCGTTTCACGTATTACACCAGTTGTCCCAGCTACATCAAAGTCTATAGTGACGTAAGGGCTAGTGCCTACAGGAATCTTTATAGTAAAGTACAACTCACACAGGTAAGCATCATTTAGGCTGGTAGGTGTTATTTTATTGGTAGATGTATTGTACCAATTACCTGAACCACTGGCTGTGTAAGTCGTAACTTGGCCAGCACCTGTGCCGTTAATGGTCAGTGAAGTACGGGTTGTAGCACTTATTGCACGCCTTGCCCCAGTAACATACTGGCTATCAGACCATAACTGAAAACCTGTAAAAGGGTTTTGGCCTGCAAGTGCAGCATCAAGCTCATGTACACCAAGCTTACGGTACACACTTACAGCATTGGTAGCACTGCTGCTAGTGATTACTTTACCAGCGTCTGCTGTGGTAGATATTGTTATATGCTTAGGCTCGTGCACTGAGCTGTGGCCCATTGTGCTGTGTTCAATGTTTGCCATTTTATGCCTTTATGGGTATAGAATTAGTGCGCCTATTCCTGCTTAAGACAGGCTGCTGGCGCTAGCAGTGGCAGCCGGTTTGAGGTGTGCTAATGCACATAGCCTTGGCTGCCTAACACATTACTGCGGTCTTTGTGGGACGTACCTAACAACAAGACGGCCACTACCAGCTGTGAAAGCAGCAGTTCCGTATGTCATACCAATATACGCGTTTGCAGTGCCTACGCTATCATTGGTAGCTAACGCACCAGCACCTACAATAGCTGTATTAGCGGTAAGGCCAGCAACAGCTTGCGCTGCAATAAAGCCATCAGCGTCAATAGCTCCACCAGCTTTAGCATACAAGCCCACATCTAAGGTAGCAGCCCCGCCTGACGTGAATGCAGTCTTAACGTAGAACTTAGCGTCAACGATAATAGCATTTGCAGGGATATAGGCGTGTGCGCTACTAAAACTGTCGTTAGACCCGTTGAAGTTTGAGTCCTGGTCAAGAAAAGTACTAATACCTGAGCCGATGTGTGTATACTCAACATCAATCTCAATAGACCTCTCAGAACCAGCATCGTTAATATACTGTCTAGCAACAGCATTTTCGTTTGTCGAACGTGGCCCGTAGAATTGTACCAAGCCATCAGAGTTTGTGTAAACGGTCATATCAATATACCCCTTATAGTGCAGCGTTAGTGTTAATAGCAACCATGTTCTCAGGCCTGAAAAGTTTCACACCGAAACGCATCGTTGTTACTAATGTTTCCATGCCACCACCTTTCACTGCATCACGTTGAGGCTCTGTTCTAGGTGCTCTACGCATAACACCACGGAATGGTGCAAAGTCAGCAGAAGGTACAGCGAAGAACAGGTTCTGAACGTCACCTACTTGTGCAGTAACAGAAGCGCCAGAATGTGTAATTGCTTCAGTTGCCGTTAGTTGCCATAAGTACTGTGATA
>Ga0315294_10001047_pt1 | contig 29821 bp, 29 predicted proteins | sample YL17G13_40_MG_FD_203626 | JGI IMG/M metagenome (GOLD analysis project Ga0315294, IMG submission 203626) | Sediment microbial communities from Yellowstone Lake, YNP, Wyoming, USA - YL17G13_40 | ecosystem: Environmental > Aquatic > Freshwater > Lake > Sediment | place: USA: Wyoming | collected... | reverse complement strand
CACCCAAGTGCCGAGGGACGCGGACGGGGACTCCGACATCCGCGGCAATCGCCCGCACTCCCTCGGGCGCGATGGCGTAGATCATGACCCGGTAGCCTTCATCGCGCAGTTCCCGCTGGTGGACGGGGCGGTCGAGGTAACCGAGATGGAACAAGCGCGACAAGCGCTCTGTCACGTTGTGGTACGAGCCGCCGACAAGCGCATGGATCTGCGCCGTGTTCAGGAATCGGTACTCCCGCACCCGGTGCAGGATGAGAAGATCGCGCTCGGTGAGCACGAGCGGCGGCAAGTTGTCTTCAAGGCGCCGGAACAACCGGCGTCTAGGTTTGGTTTGTGTGTTGTTCATGGTGGTGTCCAATAGGTTTCGGTGTCTGGATCGGGCTCGCCGCCCGTCCGTTCTGCAATCTCCCGGCGCACATCCACCCGCGGACGGGCGCACGAGGAGAGAAGGCGCGCTCTGAGCGAGGCGAGGTTCGCTGGGTTCGCTCGATCCGGTGCGTCAGCCGTGCGGAACGGCACCGGCGCGCCCTCGCCGCGCACGTTGAGCAGCGCCTGCCGGGGCGAAAGGTCAAGGAGGAAGTTGATGTAGCCCTCCATCTCCTCGGCCACCGGGATAAACACCGGATTCGACCGTGGCTCGACCGGGAAGAGGGAGTTCCCCTCGAGCTGGAACTTGATCTGCTTCCCCGTGGCGCGGAACGCCTGGCGAGCCAGCATCTCCGCGTCGTGGCGGCTAGAGCGGAAGTAGATCTGCACCTGGCAGTTGCCGAGCACGGAGGCGAGGAGCGTGGGCTCAAGCTGGGCCAGCGTCTGGTTCGCCATTACGAGAGAGAGTCCGTACTTGCGCGCCTCGGACAGGATCTCCTCGAAGCTTCGCGTGGCGTAGTTCTGGAACTCATCCACGACGAGGCGGTATGGCCGGCGATCGTTCTCCGGCAGGTCCACCCGCGACAGGGCAGCCTCCTCGATCTTGGCCACGAGGAGCGCGCCCACAAGGTCCGAGTTCCTCTTCAGTCTCCCCCGCGCCAGGTTGACGAGGGTGATCACCCCGTCATCCATGCACCTGCGTAGGTCGATCGTGGACTGCCTTTGGCCAACCATGTCCCGGATCCACGGGTCGGCGATGAATGCCGACACCTTGTTCAGCGTTGACTCGATCCACTCCGCCTTCGTGCGTTCAGGAATGGGGCCGAATCGGTTCTCCCAGTAGTTCCTCGCCTCCGGTGAACGGAGTTCTGCCACCAGCCCCGCGCGAAAATCCGCGTCGGTGAGGAGCCTCGGCACTTCCAACAGGGTGAGCCCGGCTTCGGCGAGGGTGATGAAGCTGTTCCTCATCAGGTCCTCCATCCGCGCGCCCCAGGAATCGCCCCACAGCTTCTCGAACACGGTTAGGAGTTCGAGAACGTGCGGGTAGACCTCCTCCCCCGGCGGAGCCTCCAGTGGGTTGAACCCCACCGCCCAGTCTGGGTCGGTTGGGTCAATGAGCACGCTCCGGGCGAGCGCAGGGTGGTTCTTGGGCAGCGTGGCGAGATACTGGACCAGCGCATCGCACAGGTCGCCGTGCGGGTCGATCAGGCACAACCCATGCCCCGAAGCGATGTCCTGCTCGACCAGCGCCCTCAAGAGGCGGCTCTTGCCCGTGCCCGTGCCGCCGACGATGTAGGCGTGAGAGCGGAGCGCTTCGACGAGCACCCGCACCCGCCGGCCGCGAAACTCCCCCACCTCCCGTGTCTCGCCGCCGTCGCGGATGAGCGGGGCGAAGACGTAGGCGATCGCTTCACGGATACCCATGGCGAATCACTTCCAGCAAGCGCCGCAAGACCTCCGCAAGCGGCCGCGTTCGTCGGGGAGTAGCGGGCAATCCCCACACCGTCCGCTTGAGCCACAGCCCGGAGAGAAGAGAGAAGAGACCCGACATCGGGAGCGCCCACAGCGCGTGGTAGCTGCCCGATAGGGCGAAGGCGACTGCAGCGAGTAGGAACGTCACGCTCCCCGCGCACAGCCCCGAGGCGATGCGTCGCTCCTTCTCAGGCAGGTGTTCGGGATCGGTGAAGCCCGTGCTTCGGCGGACGATGCGAGCGAACAGGTAACGGTGCGTCTTGATGAACAGGAGGGCGGCGGCGGCGAAAGCGAAGCGAATGAGCCGCGACGCGAGGGGCCAAGGTTTCCACGAACCACGCAGCGGGTTCGTCAATCTGAGGTTCATGGCGCGCCTCCGCAGACCGGGCAGTCCTGCCGCCGCTTCACCGTGCCGCTCACGGCCAGACTCGGGTCGGACGGGCACAGGCCATGAAGATGCCAGCGCCGCGGTCGCTCCATGACGAGCGAGTCCACCGCGTAGAGAGCGAGGTAAGCGACACCCTTGAACAGATCCTTGATCGCCGGGCTGCCCGGACACGGAGTCCGCCCCGCGTCCTCTTGGCCCGGGAAGGCGCAGAAGAAGCACGCGCCACCGGGCTCCTGGACGAATAGGCTCGCGTAGTCAGCCTCCACCGATGCGCCGCCGAACAGAGCGGGGATCTTCCTCTCTAGTGCGAACCGCGTGATCGCAAGACGGGTTCCTCCATCGTCGACCGCGGAGATGACGACGTCGCAATCGAGATCGACGCCTGCTTCCAGAGCGTTCTCAAACGACAGGTTGTGCGCGATGATCTCTGTCCCCATCGCCCCGTGTGGAGCCACGTTTCGCGCAAGGGCCCACGCCTTTGGCTTGTAGAGATCCTCCGGGAAGAAGAACTGCCGATTCAGATTGGAGAGGGACACGGTGTCGAAGTCGAGGATCGTGAGCGTCCCCACGCCCTTGCGGACGAGGCCCTCCGCGATCTCTCCCCCGAGTGCCCCCGCGCCCAGGAGGAGCACCCTCAAGCGCCACAGGGCTTCCTGCGAGAACCCGGGGACACGGCCCTGCCGGTCCCACACGGGAGCTTCGTCCCGAGGATTCTCCGGTTCCAGCCGCCGGCAGCGGAGGATGAGCGGGGGCACGACGTGCATCGGGGGTGCGTCTCCTCCTGCAGGGGACGTTCTTTGGCACTGAATGTCTTCATTCATGGCTGCCTCCGGGAGAAGAACGACCTTTGCTTCACCTCATCCAGCCGGAACAGGTGCTCCTCGACTGTCTCGATCCCCGTCCCGGAGACGACAACGCGGAAAGGACGATTCTGGGAGTAGAAGCGGATGAACCCGTTCCGCGAGAACACGGCGCCGATCGCTGGGTAGCCGAGCTTCTCCAACCCCTCCTGGGTCGCGAGATCCGTGCTCGACGGCGTTGTCGCCCCCGCTCCCTTCCCAGGATGCGAGTGAAACGTCGCCAGGAGCCGCTCACCGTTCTCCTCCAGTTCGGCCAGCGCCAAGAGCTGCGATCCTGGATCAGGCTCCGCGTGCACCACGCTGGTCTGGGTCAAGTCGAAGGTCACGAGGCGAGTCAGCGCGAACACCCGCCTTCCGTCTTCTGGACCGGTCGCGTAGACCAGATGTTCCTCTTCGGTCTCCGTCAGGAAGCCGAACGCTTCCCGAAGGAACGATGAACTGATAAGGTAGAGCGGCGTGAGGGTGACTGGATCTACGCCTTCCGCCAGGGTGGCGACCGCGGAGCGCAACCCCCGCAGACGCTCCACAAGCTGGACGCTTGGCTCCAGGGACGTATCCTCCGAGCCCCACGCGTGTCGTGTGAACTCGCCGAGTGCAGCCGTGAGCCGCTCCGCCAGGAACTCCTCCAGCAGCTGGTCAGGCGTCGGTGCGACAACGAGGCAGACTGCTTCTTTCGCGTTCGTGTCATCCATTTCGTCTCCCTTGGCCCGAAAGGGCCTCAAAAAGGACTTCCTCCACCTCGAGGATGCCGGCATCGGGGAAGCTCGGCGCCGGGCTGAAGTGGATCGAATAGCGGCCCCCGCCGATGTGGTGAAAGCAGATCCAGTGCCGGTGATGCCGCAGCTCCTCAGGGGGCTTCACGATGTAGAACTCCGGGCGCGAGGACTTCGGGTGGTTGATGTATCCCTCATACGATCCGTGGCGGGTTCGATAGAACCCGGCCAGCCGGTCGCCCTTGAGCTTCCAGTGGTTGACATCCCAGTACGGCCGAACGATCGGAACGAGGGTGATGCGCGAGCTGGGAACGTCCGGCGCCGGCGCTCGTCCTTGTGCTGCTCCTCCGGCTTCCGAGGGTCGCACGACGACCCGCGCTCCCGCGCGGGGGACTGCCACCGGCCTTCGCGCGACGATCTCGATTCTCGGGCGTCCCGGATCAGCGTGTACCACCAACCGCCGGGCCGCGAGCGGTTGTCTTTCCTGTCGCGACTCCTGAACCGCGCCCACCGCAAGGCCTTGAGGTGGGGGGGACTCCATCCCCCCCACCCTCTGGCTCCACGCGAGGATGAATCGGCCGGCCTTGGCAACGGTTCTCACGATCCGCTGAACACATGCCGGGCCGTTCACCTCACCCTCCTCGCTGACACTGGTGTGTTCGGCCCCAGTATCAGCTTGTCGCCCGCGTTGACGCGCGAGTAGACGTCCTCGTTTTCGCCGAGAGGCGTCGCCTCGCCGAACTTCGTTAGATGGCCCGAGAGATTGAGCTGTTCCAGCAAGTCTCGGACTGTCAGGCCGGGCGGGATGTTGACGTCGTGCGTCTTGCCCGAGCCGCCAACCAGGACGGTGATCGGTTTGAGAGTTCTGGTCTGAGTTGGCATTCTTGTGCCTCCTTGTCCAATCGAAGAGTCTTAGGACCGATAGATAGATGGGGATACCGACCCGTAGACAGGGAGGCGTCAGGGATGTACAATGCGGCGACGCTCCTGTCTAGGGTTTCTTTCTCTGCCAAGAGTTGGGGCCCGGGGGGCGTCAACCTTTTCATGGTCCGCCTCCGTTCCTATCCTCGTTCTTCAGCAGGTCGCCGATCTTAGCGACGAATCCTGTGTCAAGGAGGAGACGTGCGAGCGCCTCTGTCTGGCGCTCGACTGCCAATGCCAATGTCCTGATCGCTTCCACGTAGTCAGGGCGCTTGGCGTACACCGGGAGTAGCTTCTCGGCGAGCCTCGAGGCGTTCTCCGCATCCATGTGTAGCTGCTTGGCGAAGATGCCCATCACCAGCGCCTTCGGCAGCTGAGACAGCGGGAAGGGCGAAGAACCATTCTTCCGCTTCTCGAGGTACCCCGATCTGCCCCAGTAGTGGACGTCCGCTGGGGTCACCCTTGCCATTCTCGCAAGTTCCACAGCAGTGATCGCCACATCTCCCCCCTCATCAAGGGCACGGTTACCTCTCCCGGAATCCCCTTCCTCACGCATCGTCTTCATCACCTCCTGGGGCAGCGCAGCCCCCTGATGTGCAATCGAGTCTTGCCTTCCCTGCCCAGTCCGTAATAACCTTTGAACTGCCATGACTGACTGCAGGGCTCATACCGGCCTCGTGATCGCGCAGACGAAGCCATTCCGGAAGCATCTCCGGGGCGTAAACGCCCAGAAACAACCCAAGAGGATCGTCCGCCCCCAGGATCTCCTCGCCGATTACCCTCTCGAACCCGTCCCGGTTCGCTTGGCTCGATCTCCTCGCCCTCATCTCCCCACCTCCTTCTTGCCTGGGTCGGAACTGTACCTCCTCCGTATCCATTATCGAGATCCATGGCGTAAGGTCAAGAGGGTGCACGGAGTCCATCTGTTATGAATCCTGCCATGTCGGCTGCATACCTCGCAACCTCGTCCACCAGCCGCCTGAGCCCAGGGCCCCCCTGACTCATCTCCAGAGCAACAGCTTCTCCCTCCTGGACCGTGGGCTTTGGACACCCTGTGTGCTCCCCCGTCTCCGCCCGGTTTGGGGTGGACTCATGACGTCATGCTGTATCCCTCGTATGGCGCGAATCTGTCGGGGCCGCAGTTCCTCATCTTGTGCGGCCGTCAGGTCGCAGAAGTGACTCGGAACTGCGAGACCCCCGACTACCCCAAAATCCGGGTGAGGTCGCTTCGGCGACCGAACCCCCCCTCCCGTCCCATTGGGCGGGAGGGTCAGAGCGCTTCGCGCTCTGACAGCCCCACGATCGCGGATCGGCATGTCGCCAGACCAGGGTGCTCGAGCGAGCGTGGGGGGATTTTGGGGTGGTCGGGGGTGAGCGGCTTTGGCCGAACGCCCAATGGCACTGCATTGGGCGGCCACGAGGGCCAGCATCACTAGGAGTGCAGGCCCCAATGTAGGGGTGAGGTATCACCCCACATCGTGGCGGCCACCGCGACCCCCCGACAGATTCGCGCCATACGACCCGTTCCGGTCCCGTCTCTTCGTCGCTTCGATTTCAGCGAACGCCCTTAGCCCCGGGCGGTAGATCAGGTACCAGTCGGCCTGGTGCCGTACTGGCACATCCCGCGGGGGTTGAAGGAATCCCCCTCGCACGAGTTCCGCATGCGCCGGGCCAAGCTGCTGATACATGCGCGAGCGATGTGCGTGGCGCTTGACTGGCAAGAGGCGGCACAGAGTGGAGTAGCGGTAGCGAATCAGGGGCGTCGCCCCGGCAGCCACGCGGTAGAACTTGACGCCAAGAAGCTCGTACAGTCGCCGAGCGATGGGGGTGTGGAGTCTCAGGTAGTAGCGGTAGTCGAGCGGCTTGACGTACAGATTGTTCAGGCTCTCCAGGTACCACGTCCCCAGGTACAGGAGGTTCCGCTCGGCGGTGCTCCCATCGGCAAGACGCTCGCCGGTGAAGACGATCCGGTCGTACAAGGAGAAGACCTGGTCAATGTGGCGGGAGAGGGACTTGGCGTAGAAGGCACCCCTCGATTCGATCTGCATCCCACGGATGGCGACAAGCGCCGCGCGAACCTTGCGGTACTCGGTCCCTCCTGCGGGCATCGCCATTCGCCGGCACAGGTCGTGGATGGAGAACGCGATCGGGTTCTCGATCGGCAATCCCTTCTCCGTGATCAACTGCTCCACGGCGCGGTGAACACGATGCGCGAACGGTCCCGGTCTGCCACACGCCGGGTGCGGAGTCACCCGCCACACTGCCTCGACGGTCCGGTCCCCTTCTCGGCGCACGATCCGCGTCTCGATGAAGTCCGCCTTCGTCTCCTTGCTGAGGAAGAAGAGCGGGTAGACGAGGCCGTTCACTTCCGAACGCAAAGACGCAGGAAGAGAATCCTGCGACGGCTGCTCGTCTGATGGGGTGGGGACGGCCAGCCTCTTGTACCTTGTAGCCAGCAGGTCCGACAGACGTTGGAGCATGGTATGGAAGAGGGATTCCTGCGTCCTTCAGATAGGAGAGATAAGAATCCCCCCTTAAGTATATGCTGATAGAGACTTCAGCGGAGCGGCAAGCTAGTCCTACTGCGCGTTCCCGGCCGATTCCCTGCATCGATGTCCCGTGTCTTCTTCACCGATATCCCGTGTCGCTCTTCACCGTTGTCCCGTCTTCGGTAGCTGCCTTTTCGCTCGAGGTGTGGATAACTCGCGGACTGGACGCTTCTTGCCACTCTGGCGGGAAAGCCACTCCGTCAGGGGCTCAAGTCGGAACGATTCCTTCCCCGAACGAGAGAGGACAAGAAAGGCGGGGAGTTCAAGCCCGCTCGCCCCGTTTCCGAAGCGTTCTAGATTGTCTCGTGAAATGATGTAGGCCATGGTGTCTGCGCTCCGCCTCACCCCACAGCTCGGCGTCACCCGTCGCAAGAGGCGCCGCGGAAGCGCGAAGAAGACGGCATGTGATCTTCACCGTCTCGGTTTGAACCGCCGATCGAGCCAACCTGTTCCATCGATCAGCCTTCTCTCATCGTAGAAAAGCTGTCCCAATCTGTCAAGTGGATAACTTGTGTGTCTTGACTCCGCTCCCCGGCGCTCTCTGGCCCGCAGCAACCGCCAATCGCGCCAGCCAAAGAGAACGGACTGTCCTAGTTGCTAGAAGCCGTCGCGCCAACGCAGGGCGACGCGATACCGCTTCCTTTGGATGACTAGGGCGAATAGCCGACGCAGAGAGCCACGGCAGCGGCTACGTTTTCGATGTCTGCGCTTGATACGAAGCCAATGCGACTGGTGAACCTATCGTGGGACACAGACTTCACTTGCAGGGCATCTGCACTAGACGCCTTCTGCAGCCCGTTCCTAGCAGAAGGCAAGATCCTTGTATGCCATGGGAAGGCAGAGTACCGGTCTTTCCATTCCGTGATTGGAACGACTATTGATAGCGCCAGCCTCCCAAGTCCGTCTTCCTGGACTACCAGCGCCGGGCGGATCTTCTGGATCTCCTCTCCGATGGCTGGATCAAAGCGAATTTCCCAGATCTCTCCCCTAGCTGGTTTCGTCATACAGGTCCGTATCGCCAAACGCCTCGAAACCCGTCAGGGACGTGTTCTTCACATACTCCTCGCGGGCATCGATGGCTGCCTGTTCGAGGATCCTGCGTCTCTCTTCGCGTGGAAGCTTCATCAACTCAAGAGCCGTGTACTGCGGGCGCGCAGTCCGATCCAACCGCACATGGTCATTAGTGGCCACGGACACCTCCGTCCCTACCACCCAGGAACCCCCATACAGGTAGATCGAACTGTCGGTTGATGCCTGCCCATACTTCTGGGAACAGACGGGCATTCGTCACTCCTTCCGCTTCAGGTCTTCTGGTACTTCCGTCGCCATGACAACGTTCTGAGACCGCGCTATGTAGAGAGGTTCGTCGCTTTCGGTGTACACGTGCTTCGCCCGGAACACTGCCCCAAGGACATGCTTGATCTTGATTCTCGTTCCGTCCGCCAGCACGTACTCGGACCAAGGCTCCTCCGCCTTGATGATGTCTACGGGATCGACCTCTATCTCTTGGGGGCCGTGCTTGATCTTCATCTCTCGCCTCCGTCTCCGAGTATACACCGCCGGAAGCAGGAGCGGCCAGGTCTCCAATCCTCCTTACCCCCAACTGGGACAGTCCGAAAGAAAACAGGGGAAGGAATGACCTTCCCCTGTTGGGATTCTTCAAAGGAACTAGCTCGCGCCGCACCCTGCTCCGGCAAGGATCAAGCCAAGACATGCCTCCACGCGAGGAAGCAGACGCCTGATCGCTTGAGCGGGTTTCTCGTGGTAGATCTGGATGTACTCCCACGCGTCGCGGTCGATCCTGCCGCCGTAGAGACGTGCGAGTACCGCTGCCCCGAGTTCGGCGACAGCCTCTTGGTCGGCGTCCTGTCCACCGTGGAGCGGCGCGAGCCGATCATCCGCCGCGTGCAGAAGCTCATGAAAGAACGTGGCTTCGTTCTCGGTGAACAGCGTGATCCGCTTCCTCGTGGGACTGAAAGCACCCGTGATGCCCAATCCCTGCCCGGGGACCGGCTGGTAGTCCACCGTGATGCCCCACTTTGCTGGGAGGTCGTTGAGCGGGGGCGGCGCTTGCGGCTCGTAGGACGGAAGCGGCTCGCCGTCGGTGTCCTCCATTCGGAACACGGGCACCGCACGGAAGCCATACAGTTTCGCTCGTTTGACCTCGTCTCCCCCTTCGTCGATTTCAGCGACTAGGTTCGTGCACGGGGCGAGGATGCAGAACGCACCCGCGCCCTTCCTGATTGACCGGCGAGCGCTCTTCCACTGCAGGAACGTGCGCGCGTCGGCCGTACCGTGCAACCAGGCGATCAATCGGTTGCCCCACGACCAGTGATCGATCGGGCGGTCGCCCGCCCGGATGAACGTCGCCGCCATTCCGCCCACCAGCTGCTCCGGATTCTCGAACAGCGTGGCGAGTTCTTGGAGAATCGCCCGCGCCTTCTCGGTCGTCATCGTCGTCACCTCCTGAAATGGGTTTGAACCGCCGGGGGACTTGGCGTCCCCTTGCCTGCACCGGAAACCGCTACCCTACGACTCTGTTTGCTCTGCCTTCCCTTCGCTGGCCTGGCGGCCGTTCTGGTAGGACTCGTAGACCTTCTCCTTCACGAACTTCACGATCGCTTCGGCCTTCTCTTCGGGAACGTCAACCAGCATCTCGCGAAGCTCGTGCTCGAGAGCACGGATGTAGCCCATGGTTCACCTCCTTGGCTTTGGCCTTGCTGCGCGGTGTGCGCCTGGATCCAACTGACCGGGCCTACCTCACTCCCGGCAGCCGCAACTGCCCTGGATGGACGGGCACCGCTCGTTCAATCACGAGCTCGCTCTCGTCAACGCGTACGAGGAATCCCGCAATCAGTGCGGTGGGAAGCCCTCGGGAGGCCAACTCCTCCCAAAGGGCGGCTTCGAGGGTGGGGATTGACTTCGCCAGTTGGCGGCGGAAGTACAGACTGCGGACGACACGTGAGAGAGCATGTCCATTCACGATGCTCACCTCCCGAGAACCAGCGAGAACGCTTTCGGGAGGTGCCTTCCCTCCTGCCACCAAGGGGGAAACTTCGCAAGACGAGGGCCTGCGCGCTAAGAGAGGGAAGGCATAGGCATTCTAGCATAAGCTAGGAATCTGTAAAGAGGGAACGACTTCGGAACCCGGCTACTGCAAAGCCGATTTGCGGATGGCTCTGGTTCGATTAGGAAGCTCTTCTCTTCCTGCTTCGCTCGGCATTCGCATACCAGCGGTTGATCTTCCTCTCTACCTCCGTCCGCGGGGTGCAGTAGCGCTCCCTCGAGATGCGAATGATCTTCTCTCGCTGGCTCTTGCCTGGTCCGGGACGTGCCGGAAGGCCGTTCGCACTGAACGGCTTGCTCGTCGCCCCGTCGATGCACAGACGGATGTAGACCGAGTAAGGAGGAAGCCGGAGAAAGTCCCTCCAGGACAACTCCGGCGAGAACTCCTTCTCCAACTCTTCGGCGTCCTGCGCTCCCACTCGGAACGAGATCAGTGTCCCCACGTTGCCAAACACGGCTTCCCTGATCCGGGCGTCCAGCTGCCCGAAGTACTGGTGGGCAAGTGTCAGATTCAAACGGTATTTCCGCGCCTCGGACAGGATCCCGATGAAGGATGGCGTCGCGAAGTTCTGGAACTCGTCGCAGTAGAGGTGGAAGTCCCTCCTCGCTTCTTCTTCGGTGTCCACCCTCTCCATGGCCGCAAGCTGGAGCTCGGTGACAAGAAGGCTTCCGAGCAGAATCTGGTTCTCCTCTCCCAAGGCACCCTTCGGAAGGCTGGCGATCAAGATCTTCCCGTCATCGATGAGGCTCCGGAAGTCCACCTTCGAGCGTGCCTGTCCGACGATGTTCCGCACCAGCGGGGACGTCAAGAAGGCGCCTACTTTGTTCAGGACGGGAGCGACTGCTTCCGCCTTGAAGTCTGACTGATAGGTCGAGAACTCGTTCACCCAGAAGTCGCGCACCTTCGGATCCGTGACCCGTGCCAGCAACTTCTCTCTGTAATCCACATCACACAGGAGGCGGGGGACTCCCAACAGGCTTGACCCTGGAAGCTCAAGCAGCGCGAGGAAACTGTTGCGCAGGATGTGCGCCATCCTCGGACCCCACGAGTCCGCGAACAGCTTCTCGAATACCGACATCATCGACGCGGCCACGAGATGCCGCTTGTCCGAGGCGACGGGCTCCAGCGGATTGAGCGAGAACGGCCAGTCCAAGTCCTGGGGGTTGAAGTAGACCACGTCGTTGATTCGCTCTCGCGGGACGGAATCAAGGACCCGTTGAGCAAGATCGCCGTGGGGGTCCAGCACACCAACTCCACGCCCCTGCTCGATGTCCTGGGCGATCATGTTCTGAAGCAGCGTCGTCTTGCCCATGCCGGTCTTCCCGACCACGTAGACGTGATGACGCCTGTCTCTCTCCTTGATTCCGAAGGGTGTGTTTTGGTTTCGCCAGTTTGTGACTGCAATGATGGTGATGGCCATACCCCTCCAGCCCGGACGCCCCGAAGCCGCGAGGCAAGTGCCAGCGGCCTTGGGTTCCCTGAAGGAAGCTCTTGCTCCTTTAGACGACGCGCTTCTCTGCGATGGTCGAGCGAGGAAGCCGGCCCGAGACGGAGGGGTATGAACACCAGCGATACGTGGGGGTAGTATAACATACGAAGCTGCGGTTGCCAACTCCTGCGCTACATTGGACGTGTGCCAGAAGCGGAGGAACAAGTGTGGGGTCGCATGACTGCAGCTCTCAAAGGGCGGTGAGCCGAGATGCCTTCGCAGACCCCAATCCCTGGCGAGCCCGTTGAGTGGTCTGACGGTGGCGGCAGGTTCAGGGCTCACCAGACTAGCCTAGGAAGCGGATCGTCCACCGGGGGGCGGGTCAACCGTTCCCGTCACTATTGCCCTGGCTTCAATCGGCTTCTCAACTTCTTTCGTCCCGGTTCTGCTGCAATTCGGGCAGGGGCCGTTGTCGTAGGGTCCCATCGAAGCCCCACAGGCATTGCACTTCGCTGTTGGATCGGTGCCCACTTCCGCTCATCGCCTCTTGTCCCGCTGTCGTGGTCACATCCGGGTTTGTCCTTGCCGCACCACGCTACTCGTTCAGAAACCCGTCGCGTGTCTCGGCGAATCGCTTCGTCAAGGCGTACAGGGCCTCGACATCCTTGTAGGAACGGAAGAAGTAGCGATCGCGGTGCTGGTAGAACGGAGACTTGTCAGTCTCCGTTTCGAACTTCGTTCTTGTCCCCTCGGGCGCAACAATGAAAAACTGGGTCTGGAAGTGCGCGAGCTGGTGCATGCGAAGGAGACCCTTCGTCACATCGGTGCTGTGCTCGATCTCGAAACAGCAGACCGGGAATTCGTCTTCGAGCCAGACTACGTCAATCTGGCGAGCTGTATTGAGGATGCGCTTGCTCGTGAACTCGGGCAACGCATCGAGGGTCACCAACTCGCCAATGGTCGTGTCGCGATACTCCGGGGCCCGGTCGGAACTGTAGGTGTCATACCCAAGGAGATTGCCGAGTTCGACGAGCATCCCCTGAACGACTGCGTGCGTGTACTCCGCCTTCTGCGGGCCCAGCTTGGCTTCGCTCTTTGGGGGCTTGAATTCGAGTATCGCGTACCAGTCGACCTCGCTGATCCGCTTAACGCCGCCCTGGAAGTGGACGCCGAAGTGCTGCTTGTTGCCGATGAACTCCAGCCGCTGAAGCATGTCGATGACCGGCTTCGGCTCCTTCCAGATGTCAATGTCGGTGAGACTGAGGTCGTAGCGGGACGGCTCAATGCCGGCCGCTCTGCGCACTTGGGCTCGACTCTCAGTCATTGTGCGGAGCTCTGACGCGATTGTTGCGGTTCCGATGAACCTCTGTCCACCCTTTCCAGCTTGGTAGAAGACCACGTGGCTTCCGCTACGAAGCTCCTTTCGGTAAGGCGTTCGCTCGCCGATTCCCCACGCGCTAAGGTTCATCAGGCGCTCGTAGATCTGGCGCGCAGACAGCATCTCTTTGACGCCTTGACTCTGGTTCACGATGAAGACGAAGTACCTGGCTTCACTCTCTGGTGCGGGGGCTTCCGCCGGCTGTTCCGCCGCCCACTCCGCGAGCCCGAACATGCCACGTCCCGTTCGAACGAATCGACTTGGCGCTTTGCCTGGGATCTCGTTCTTGATCTCCGTGAAGAGCAGGGCATACATCGTTGCCTCGGGAGTCTTCCCTTCGGTCGTGAGCCACCCACGATGTAGAGCCTCCTCCGTCAGCCAACGGTAGTGTCGGGGCTCGCCCGATTCCCCGAGGAGTTGGTAGGCGGCATCGGTGAACGTCATGGTCTTGCTCATTTCCCTCCCCTCTCCTCGGCTGCTCGTTGAAGATTTAGTGCCAGCAAGCGTTCGAGCATCTGGTCGTCGGTGAGGTCGTGAGGCCAGGCGTAGGCGTCGAGGACGGCTTCGTCGAGCTTCTTGTGGGCAAGGTCGAGCCAGGTGGGGCGCTGGTTGTAGAGATTGGTCAGCGTGCGCTTCTTGAGGTCGACTTCGCTGGCACCTTCGGGGTTGAGCCAGCGGTCACGCTTCTCGACGAGGTCCTTCGCTGCGGCGGCGATGGCCTGGACGCGGGGATCGTCGACGGGCTCTTTTCCGGGCGGCCACGGGAACGGGAAGGTCTCGAAACAGGTGGTGGGTGTGTATCGGGGACGGTCCTCGAGCTGCGTTCCTTGCTGTAGGGCCCACAACTCATGGATCTTGGAGTGGAGGACGCCAAAGAAGTAGTCGTCATCGCGGGCAAAGACAATGCACGCCTGGTTGCAGATAACAGAAGGGGAGACCCAGACGAACACTCTGAACTTTGAGTGGCAGGGTGTGGCGATGAAGCGCCGCACCTCCTGCAGCGCGGTTCGCATACCCGGTCGTGGTTCCGCATACTGCCACCACTTCTCTGCGTAGGCGGGTCTCCGATTCTTGGAGCGAATGGGATAGACGTGTTCCTTCGCGTACTCGAACGGTGCCTCGTATTGGGAGGCCTCGTCGATCGGCATCATGGCAAAATCCACGGTCCACATCTCGCGTGACCCTCGGGTGATGTCGATAGCGCTGCGCACACGGCGGACTACATCCGAGTTGGGGCGCCCGTTTGGATTCCCGGCCGCGCCCAGCATCGCCGCTGCGGTTGTCCAGGCAATGTCAAACGGGCCCTTCGGTGAAGGCCCCTGATACGAGATGTGGAGGTTCTCTGGGAGCACTGTGCATGCCGTTAGGTCAAGCATCGACGTGAGATCTGAGTTGATGACCTGGACGACTTGGCCGTTTAGTCCACGGCGAGCCTCGCTGCCGTCGTCGAATCCGACCATCGAGACGTGCACTGCTGCCCCATCCAGAACCCAATCGCGATCCGACTGTGCCCAGAAGATATCGCCTGTCACCTTGATGCGTTCCAGGACACTACGATTTGCGCCGCCCCGAATTGCCTGCGTTGCCAGCAGCCCGACGCGGCTCGCGCCGCCAGCAGCGATCTGAGCACGCGCCTTCTCAAACCAGTAGCAGCAGAGGTCAGCGAAGGCTGGAACGCGCCCGTCGTAGAGCCGGAAGAGTGCATCGATGTATTCGTCTCCAAGCTCTTGTCGGACACGATTGCCTCCCAGGAACGGAGGGTTCCCAATCACGACCATCGCCTCGGGCCACTCGGGCTCGACGGGGTTCCCGTCCGCGTCCAACGTGAGGATGGCGTCCTTGTGCTCGATGTTACCGAGCTTCTTGAGGAGCGGCTCGGCGGGCCAGCCGAAGCCGTTCTCGTGCAGCCACTGGATGTAGCCGATCCACACGGTGGCCTGTGCGAGTTCGTGGGCGTACTCGGTGATCTCGATTCCGAAGAGCTGCCGGGGATCGCACGTGGGGATGGAGTAGGGGAACCCGAGGCTCATCCCAAGAGCGATGGCCTCCTTCTCGAGGTCGAGCAGCTCGCGCAACGCGACGTAGAGGAAGTTGCCGCTGCCGCAAGCGGGGTCGAGAACTTTCGTGTCGGCGATCTCGTCGGCGAAGCCGTGCAACAGCTTCTGGAGTTGGTTCCGCAGCTTTGCCTTCTTTCCTCCCGCCGACGGAGCGGCGCGCCACTCGGCAGCGACCTTCTCAACCTCCGAACGCACCTCGTCCCAACGACGACGCAACGGGCGCATCAGGACGGGCTCGACGATGAGCAAGATGTCTTCGCGGCTCGTGTAGTGGGCGCCGATCTGCGACCGCTTGCTCGGGTCGAGTCCGCGCTCGAACAGCGTGCCGAGGATCGACGGCTCGATGCTCGACCAGTCGAGCTGCGACACGCGATGCAGAATCCGCAGGTCTTCGCGCGAGAGGTCGAGGACCGTGTCGTCGTCGAACAGGCCTCCGTTGAAGTGCGGAATGTGGTCGAGGCCAAAGTCGCCGCCCTTGGCCATGTGGCCGAACAGCGCCTTGAGCTGGCGCCCGAATGCGGCCGGGTCCTCGCGTGTCGTAGCCACGAGCCGCGAGAAGAGCTTGTCGGGAAGGAGCTTGATGTCCTCGGCGAAGAGACAGAACAGAACGCGGATGAGGAAGTGGGCTGCCTCCTCTGAGTCAACGCCGCGGTCGCGCAGCGACTCTGCAAGCTTCGCGAAGTCGGCCGCCGCCTTCTTCGTGACGCCCTCGGGTGTCTCATCCGAGCGCAGCTTGTCTGGATCGGTGAAGACTGCGCGCAGCACGGCCTGGCCCGCTTCGGTTGTGAGATCGTCGAAGCCGATCCGAATCTCGTGCTTCACGACATTGTTGAAGTTCGTGTGGACGACGATCGTCTCCATGTCGGAGACCACGAGAAGCGGCGGGTTGAGCAATGCGTCGCAGTACCGAAGGAGCTGGGCGTAGGCGGCGTCGAGATCCTTGTGCTTGCCCTTGTACTCCCAGGCGAAGAAGCCCTTCTTCCAGACGTCGGCCCAGCCCTGGCCGCCCGTCGACTTGTCGGCGCCCCGCTCGAACGTGAACCACGTGCCTTCGCAGTCCGCCTGAGCCGGGGTCTCGTGGCCGAGCATGCGGCAGAGGTCGATGAAGTGCTCCTGAGACGCTGAGCTCTCCTTGAGCGTGGAGGCGCGCCACTTGGCGACGAACTCCTGCGGCGTCATCGTCGGCTTGCGCAATGCCATGTCCCCCTCTGACCCGCCCCAGTGAACGGTCCACTTCCCAAGCCAGTCTACCCTCCCCCGCCAACAGAGGCCAACGCCTCCGGCGCAGGCGGCCAGTAGCCGCAACCTGCGTGCCCGAAGTCCTTCTCCACGGCGGGCCACGGCTACGAGAGGAGTTCAAGAGTAGTCCCGTAGGGGGTACAGAAGAGGCCTTGCAAAGGGCAGTTCGCGCTAGACCAAACGGGACGGACTAGCCGCCTCAGTCCTCTGCTGCGAGGAGTGCGCCTACGACTCTCAGGGCTCGAACCGCCGAATTCGACGGCCAATCCGCGAATGGAAAGAACACCCCCGCCCGACTCGTCCGGGGCCGCGCCGGGCTCGTCGCTTTCAGGTACGATGGGATCTTGTGGGCACACGGACTCCTGACCAGTATTCCAAACGCTCGGGTGATCACCCCGCCGCTGAGAGCCGAGGAAAGCGACTGAGAGAACTGGCCACGTTGATGCTGAAGGTCGGCGGCATCAGCTTCGGCGGCCCAGCAGCGCACATTTCGCTCCTGCAGGACGAAGTGGTCGAACGACGGCAGTGGCTTGATACTCCCCACTTCCTCGATCTGGTTGCCGCTACGAACCTGATTCCGGGTCCCAACGCGAGTGAGATGGCCATGTACATCGGTCTCATCCGCGCTGGGTGGGTCGGCCTTGTCGTGGGTGGGCTTGCGTTCTTACTCCCGGGGGCAGTCCTCTCGGGTCTCCTCGCGTGGGTCTACTTGAGATACGGAGCTCTTCCAGTGATCTCCCGCGTGTTCTCGGCGGGCATTGAGCCGGTCGTGCTGGTCGTCGCCCTTGCGACTGTGTGGCGGTTGGGACGGGCTGCCCTTCGAACGTGGGATCTCTGGTTCTGGGCCGGCGCGGCACTCGTCCTCAGCCTCCTCGGCGTGAGCCCCGTGTGGATCTTCCTTGGGACTGCACTGGCCGCCCTTCTCTCACGCGTCTTCCACCATGGTCCGGAGGCCCTCCTCATCTTTGTTGGAGCCGCCCTTCCCGCCGCTCCCGTTGCGCCGCTCGTCCCAACGCTTGAGCGAATTGGCATCGTGTTCTTGAAGACGGGGGCCCTTCTCTTCGGGAGTGGAATGGTTCTCTTCGCCTTCTTGGAGAAAGAGCTCGTGCCTCTCGGCTGGCTATCCCGCTCGCAACTGGTGGATTCCATTGCCGTCGGGCAGATGACGCCCGGCCCCGTCCTCTCCTCAGCGACGTTCATTGGCTGGCTCCTTGCCGGACCGGGAGGGGCCGTCGTCGCGACCGTGGCGATCTTCCTCCCGGCCTTCGTCCTGATTGCGGTGGGAGGGCCACGTCTCCCTCGCCTTCGCACGTGGCTGCCCGCTAGGCTGGTGCTCAACGCTGTCGCAGCGGCCTCTTTGGGGGTCTTGCTCAGTGTCGGTGTGGAGATCGGCCGAGGGGTGGCCTGGAACGTGCCAAGCGGGCTCGTCGCGGCGGCTGGTCTGTTCTTCCTGGCGGTCCTGCGGGTCCCGGCGTGGTGCGTGTTCCTCTTTGGGATCGCCGCCGGACTACTCATAAGCTTCGCCTGAGGAGCCCCGGCTCACCTGCAACCACCGCATATCCATAGGTCAATCGCCTCCCAAGACCATCTCGACCGCGAGAAAAAGGAAGAAGCTCCCGCTCCACTCCGCTTCGCCTGGCGAAAGGGGCTGCAGCAATCCGTTGGGGTGCAAGACAGCTCAGGGATGGAGTTGACTTGCATCGCGCCCTTGTCCATGTAAGATCGTCCTCGACTTGGGGATGGAGTCCCCCTCACAACTGCTCGGATTGGGCTGATGACTCCTACCGATGTGCTGACACCGGGTAGGGAGTCGCCCACCAAGTGGGAGTCTTCGCGAGCACCCGTCGTCCAGAAGCCCCTGTGGCAGCACGTCGCTGAGGAGGACTCTGTGGGGGAAGCCCTTCAAGTCGCCGCCATCTGGTTCGGTCTCGCGGTCCTCTCCACCATCCTCGCCTCGCGCCTCAAGATCTCCATGGCTCTCGTTGAAATCTGCGTTGGCGTTGCCGCAGGCGCCATCGCTACCAGGTTTTTCAGCCCCGGCGCGATGGGGTCCGATCTCCCTTGGTTGGGCTTTGTAGCCAGCGCGGGAGCGATTCTCCTCACCTTCATGGCCGGTACGGAGCTTGACCCGACCGTTCTGCGCCTGAAGTGGAAGGAAGTCCTGGTCGTCGGTCTGGTCGGGTTCCTCGCGCCGTTCCTCGGTTGCGCGGCACTAGCTCGGTATGTACTTGGCTGGAGCTCCCCGGCGAGCTGGCTCGCTGGAGTTGCCCTCTCCACCACCTCCATGGCGGTCGTCTACGCCGTGATGCTTGAGCACGGCTTCAACAAGACGGAGTTCGGGAAGGGAATCCTCGGCGCGTGCTTCGTCAATGATCTGGGGACCGTCATTGCGTTGGGCCTCCTCTTCGCGCCGTTCACCTATCGGACGTTCGTCTTCATTGGCGTTTCTGTGTGTACATGCTTGTTGCTTCCGCTCTTCACCTCGCGGCTGACCACGCGCTACGGAAACAAGACAGCCGCCGTGAGGACGAAGTGGATCCTCTTTGTCCTGTTCGGACTAGGAGCCCTGGCGGTTTGGGCGGGCAGCGAGGCCGTGCTCCCTGCCTACATTGCGGGGATGGTCCTCGCCAGAACGGTGAGTAAGGATCAGTTCTTCATCCGCCGTCTGCGGACACTGACCATTGGATTCCTGACCCCCTTCTACTTCATCCGAGCGGGTTCTCTCGTGTCCTTGCCTGCGCTCCTCGCGGTCCCAGCGGTCTTTCTCATTCTCCTTGCGGGGAAGGTAGTAGCCAAGATCCTGGGCCTCCATCCGATCATCCGCGTCTTCCGTCGGGATCGGAAGGAGCGGTGGTACTACACACTCCTTATGTCTACTGGGCTGACTTTCGGGACGATCTCGGCGCTGTACGGCCTCTCGCATGGGATCGTCTCCCCCAAGCAGTACTCCTACCTCGTGGCCGTGGTCATCGGGAGCGCCCTCGTTCCGACCCTGATCGCAAACGCCTTCTTTATGCCAAGGCATCTACTGAGTGGGAAAGAGAAGGCATCCGAGGAGGGTCTTGCCGGCGAGTCTGAGGGGCCGAGCGAGCCGCCCAGCGGATAGGCGCGGGAGAAGAGAGAACACACTGGCGTCACACGAGGAGGAATTGGGCCGATGGTCATTTTCACCACGTCGAAGGGGCAGCTGCGGAGGTGGATTGAGAACGCCGAATAGGGAGGCAACATGAAGACGACAATCTTAGGTGTTCGTGGGATGGAAATCCTTGACTCACGCGGCAATCCCACCGTGCGGGTGTTCTGCAACCTGAGCAATGGCATCAGCGTTTCTGCGTCGGTGCCGTCCGGCGCATCGACAGGCGAACATGAGGCTGTGGAACTCCGCGACGGCGACAGGAAGCGCTACTGCGGCAAGGGCGTCCTCAAGGCTGTCGTGAATGTCAACGAGATCATCGCGCCGCAGATCGTCGGCATGGACCCCAGCCGCCAGCCCGAGATTGATCAACTGATGATCGAACTCGATGGCACGACCAACAAGGGCAAGTTGGGTGCCAACGCGATCCTCGGCGTGTCTATGGCAGTCGCACGCGCGGCGGCGACAGCGGCAGAGCTCCCACTGTATGAGTACCTCGGTGGCGCGGAGGCAGTTCGCCTGCCGGTACCGATGATGAACATCCTCAACGGCGGCAAGCACGCCGACAACAGTGTGGACTTCCAGGAATTCATGGTCATGCCCGTGGGCGCTCCGACCTTCGCCGAGGCGTTGCGGTACGGGGCCGAGACGTTCCACGCCCTCAAGAGGATCCTGGCGAAGAAGGGTTACACCACCAGCGTCGGCGACGAGGGCGGCTTCGCCCCGAACCTCAAGAGCAACGAGGAAGCCTGCAAGGTGATCGTCGAGGCCATCGAGGCCGCTAGCTACAAGCCCGGGAAAGACGTGGCCATTGCCCTTGACCCGGCCGCAAGCTCCTTCTATGAGAACGGTGCGTACAACCTTGCCAAGAGCGGCCAGGGCACGAAGTCCAGCGACGAGATGACCGAGCTCTATGCGGCCTGGGTCAAGGAATACCCCATAGTCTCGATCGAGGACGGCCTGGCGGAGCAGGACTGGGACGGCTTCAAGGCGCACACGGCCGCTCTCGGCGACAAGATACAGATTGTTGGCGACGACATCTACGTGACCAGAACGGAGTTCATCGCCCGCGGCATCAAGGAGAGCTGTACCAATGCCGCCCTCATCAAGCTCAACCAGATCGGCACGGTCACGGAGACTAGAGAGGCCATCAACCTGTGCCAGTGGGCTGGATGGGGCTACGTGATCTCGCACCGCAGTGGCGAGACGGAGGATGCCTTCATGGCCGACTTCGCCGTGGCGATGGGCGGAGGTCAAATCAAGACTGGCTCGGCTTGCCGGAGCGAGCGGGTCGCCAAGTACAACCGCCTGCTGGAGATCGAGCAGGAACTGGGGAAACGGGCGTGCTTCGGACAGCGATGCGGAGGCAAGGGATGACACAAGAAGGCTTCCACCCGTATTCCCTCGGCTATCCGCCTGTGTCGCGCGACGCGTCTTGCCAGTCAGGCACGGGGCCAATGCGCTTCCGTAGCATTCTCTTTCCCGGACCGAATGACCCCCCCTCGCAGGAAACGTGCGAAGTCCCCGTGTTCTTTCATGACCTGAATCTCGATCAGGTCGTGGATGCCATCACGGCTGGCTGGCAGGACTACGATCTCGCGCCCTTCTTCCGCACGCCCCTGACCGACCTGGACACGATCGCCTATCGTCAGGAAGTCATGCGTGATCTAGAGGACCGAGCTGTGGCTCAATCCGTCGGCTCGTTCACTCAACACGTGGGCGACATGCGCAGGTATCTCAATCTGGAGAAGGATCTCTCCTATGAGCATCACAAGGAAGGCTGGTTCCTCGCGTCCGCCGAGCTTTACTGCGGCGCGGTCGAACAGCTGTCGCAGGATCTGGTCGGGCTGCACCTGGCATCCCGCGGCTTGCATGCCTTCCGGGAATTCCTGGCGGCGTACGTGCGCTCTGACAGCTTTCGGACGCTGGCGGGCGAAGCAAGGAGGCTCACGGCTGATCTGTCGGCCATCCGCTATTCACTGGTCATCAAAGGGAGCCGCGTCACCGTTCGCCACTACGATGGGGAAGTCGATTACAGCGCGGCCGTCGAGGAGACGTTCCACAAGTTCCGCCGGGGAGCTGCGAAGGACTACCGGGTCAAGTTCAACAGGTCCGGCATGAACCACGTCGAGGCTTGGGTGCTGGATCGGGTGGCACGGCTGAATCCGCGCACGTTCGGTGCGCTCGAGGCGTTTTGCGCCGAACACGGCGGGTATCCGGACGAGACGATCATGAGGTTCTACCGCGAGGTCCAGTTCTACATCGCCTATCTCGGGTACGTCGGATACTTCCGAGGCGCCGGCTTGAGCTTCTGCTACCCGTCGCTTTCGGACCGCTGCAAGGAAGTCCGTGGCCGGGATGCCTTCGATCCGGCGCTGGCTCGCAGACTGGTCAAGGACCAAGGCACTGTCGTGCCGAACGACTTCTTCCTGTGCGGCCCGGAGCGAATCTTCGTTGTATCCGGGCCGAACCAAGGCGGCAAGACGACTTTCGCACGCATGTTTGGCCAGCTGCATTACTTGGCCAGTCTGGGTTGTCCAGTCCCGGGCTCGGAAGCACGACTCTTTCTTTTCGACCGTCTCTTCTCGCACTTCGAAAAGGAAGAGGACATCACCAATCTCCGCGGCAAGCTGAAGGATGACTTGGTGCGACTTCGGCGGATTCTGGACCAGGCGACGCCGAATAGCATCGTCGTCATAAACGAGATATTCGCGTCCACTACCCTCAAGGATGCGATCTGCTTGTGCAAGCGGCTGTTGGAGAGGATATCGCAACTCGACCTGCTATGTGTCTGCGTCACCTTTCTCGATGAGCTGGCTTCGCTCAACGAAAAGACGGTCAGCATGGTCAGTACGGTCGATCCGGACAATCCGGCAGTGCGAACCTACCGATTGGAACGGCGAGCAGCTGATGGACTGGCCTACGCCCTCGCCATCGCCGAGAAACATCACGTGACCTACGCCCAGCTGAAGGAGCGGATCAAGGCATGAAAGCGCTCTTGATGCATAGGGATCGGGACTTCGACCTGCAGCAGGAATTGCTGTGCAACGATTCCTCGCTGATGCAGGACCTGGAGCTGGACACGCTGTTTCTCGCCATGGCAGACAGCGATGCGTTTCTCCTCGACGTGGCGCGGAGAGTCCTTTTTTCGGGCTTGCAGAACGACGTGGGCACGATTCTGTATCGGCAGGCTGCCTTGAAGGATTGTCTGAAGAACCCTGCGGCGGTCAGGGCGCTCTACGCTCTCGCGGTGGAGGCGATCGAAACGAAGCGAAACCGGTGGCTGGGCATCTTCAGCCACAATCCGAGCGCGATTCTGCACGGCGCGATCGACCTGATGCAGATGTTCATAGGCATCCTCAGGAGGTTGAGGAACATCGCCCAGGAGCAGGCCGGGCAATTCGAGTCCGAGGCGTTCAGGACCCTCTTTGCGACGCTGGAGAATGAATTGAGCGACGAGTACCTCGCCAGCACCCAAGATCATCTCAGGCAACTGATGTTCCCCGCTGGCATCCTGGTGAGCGCCGAGCTGGGCAGGGGCAACGAGGGCAGGAACTATGTCCTGCGAAAACCCAGAGCGCAAAGCTGGGTACAGCAGTTTCTCGGGAAACGCCCACCCTCATTCTCCTTCCGGATCGATCCTCGCGACGAGGCCGGCGGGAGGGCTCTGTCGGAGCTGGGGGACCGGGGCATCCACCTGGCTGCCAACGCGCTGGCTCAGTCAGCCGATCACATCCTCAGCTTCTTCCAGATGCTGCAGGCGGAACTGGCCTTCTATGTAGGTTGCCTAAATCTGTACGGCCAGTTGGCCGCCAAGGGAGAGCCAGTGTGCTTCCCCCGGCCGGCCCCCACGGGCGAGCGCAGGAGCCACTTCAGCGGACTGTACGATGTGTGCCTCTCGCTCCACATGGACCAGAGAGTGGTGGGTAACACGGTAGATGCCGACCGCAAGAGCCTGGTGATCATCACCGGCGCCAACCAGGGGGGGAAGTCGACCTTCCTGCGTAGCATCGGACTGGCCCAGCTGATGATGCAGTGCGGCATGTTCGTCGGGGCCGACTCCTTCGATGCCGAGTTGTGTACGGGCTTGTTCACTCACTACAAGAGGGAGGAAGACGCGACGATGAAAAGCGGGAAGCTCGATGAGGAGCTGGCCCGCATGAGCGATATCGCCGACAGCATCTCACCGAATTCCATGATGCTCTTCAACGAGTCATTCGCCGCCACCAACGAACGGGAAGGGTCGGAGATCGCAAGGCAGATTGTCTGCGCTTTGCTGGAGAAGCGTATCAAAGTCTTTTTCGTGACCCATCTGTACGAATTCGCGCGGGGCTTGTTCGACAAACCGATGGAGGATGCCATCTTCCTGCGCGCCGAAAGACGGGCCGACGGGACGCGAACCTTCGGACTCGTTCAGGGCGAACCGTTGGAGACCAGTTACGGCGAGGATTTGTTTAGGGAGATATTCCTGGTCGGAACGGAGAACTGAGTGGCCTGAACACCCCTCTTGAATCGCCAAGCTACGGGGTATCACCTCGGGTTGTAGTCGCGACCGTCGGGCGTCGTCACCCAGACGACACGAACTGACGTGCTGCCAAGAAACTGGACTGACCCGCCCCCGGTGAACGGTCCAAGTCGAATGGCGGCAGTTGGGCACAGCTGAGGATAGAAGAGACCTGAGTCCGCCCGGTCTGCCAGCCTGACAGGAAGTTCAAGAGTAGTCCCGTAAGGGGTGCCCAAAGGGACGGCTCTGGGCGGAGTTCACTACGGCTCGCCGTCTCATAGCGCTGAAAGCGCCACAATCTCCTCCATCAATCGCGGCGGCAGAGTTCTAAGATCGTCCTCCACTCCCAACTGGATCGCGACCCGGGCTCCTGGCTTCGGATCCTCCCAGGGAACTCAAAGAGACAGGACCTCCACGGTCTCGGGATCAAGCTCGGTGAGAGTTCGAAGCTTGTCCACTAGAGGGTACAAGAAGGATTCAAGATAGCACAGAAGAGCTTGTCCGCTACTAGCTCGGGTGGACCTCTGTTGGGACGGCTCGAAGCAGGCCGTCTTGGGACGGCAGCCCCTCTGCGACGTCCTTGCATCCCTTCATCCCGCTCCTAGCACTCAACCTGGACCGTTCTGGAGGGGGCAGGTCACTGGCGGTCAAGAGTGTCGAGGAACTGGAAGAGCCTGCCAGGAATTCCCGTCTCGTTCCCTGGAAGGAGTTACTGGGAACCGATGCACAAGGCTTCTCGATGTGGTGACGTCGGGTGGCTGGTGTCCACGCTCACGGGCACACCCACAATGCTGTTATCTCGTGCACTTGGGTCCCAAGTTTCGCTTTGCTGACAATAACGTAGGTCTGCCCAGTTCCATCGAGTGGGCAACAGGAGATTGTTGTAGCATCTCTGTTGACCCAGTAGAGCATCCCGCCGGCGACGAAGATGGCTATGGGACCATCGACTCCCGTCGCCCTGACCTCGTTTGCCCGTACGCCGTTATGTCACAGTAATAGGCAGCGACGGTGGTGTTGAGATTCCACTGCTCATCGTACTCATTACACCAGTAAAGCGTATGCCCCGCCAGTTGAATGTCGCGTGGCCTTCTGATGGGTTCGACCGACAGGAGAGTGGGCTCAGGGTATCCTTGGGTAAGAGGAATCCACGCAATCTCGTTGGTGACCCAATCGGCCCAATAGACTCGGTTGGTGGACAGATCAGTCGTTGCCTGCAGCCCGTTCGGGAACCAATCGCCAGAGCCTGAACGTGACCAGAGGGTCTGCGGGAGGTAGATCGGCTCACCGGAAGGCGTTGTCATCAGCCTCATTGCCATGTAGACGGCTTGCTTCTGGTTGTTCACCCAGTAGATGCGCTCTCCATACTCGCCGGCGTGCACGACGTACATAGCCTGGGGGGCGTCTACGGGCGTCACATTGATCAGGAACGGATCGTGCGGAGTAGGATTGCGGGGGTCCGCGATGTAGCAGCCACGGAGGGTCCCGAAGTAGGCGCTGTTTGGGTTGTTTTCGGCCTCGTCTGCCCAATAGAGTATTCCATTGGAGAATTGCAGATCCGTGACTCCTGACGCAGTCCCATCAGCCACGATCTCGCGGAACGTGTTCACCTCGTCTCCTACAACACAGTAGGAGATCCCGTGGTTATAGTCACCCCAATAGACTACTGGATGAAGACCGATGGGATTCAACAACCCAGGATTAATCACTATCGGTCCTTGACCCCGCACCACAGAGGGTACTGCCGCCGCCACAGCAAGGACTACCAGCCAGGCGACCCAATACTGCTTCCTGTTCATGCGGCACCTCCTTGTCCAGAGAACTAGTCTACTGGGAAGAGGCCATGATTGTCCAACTCCTGTCCATGTGCTATGGCCGCACGTTGGAATAGATTGTCCCTGCATCTGCTCTTGGGAGTAGACTCCTCCCAGTGTTCAGGAGGTGCGGGATGAAGAGGAAGACCTGGAGGACCATCGCGCTCGGAGCCGTCACCGTCGGTGCGGTCGTTTACTTCATTGCGTTTGGGCAAGTCTCACCCATCATCATCATCCCACCCCCGGTGACGCACAGCGTGGATGACGTGTACGCCTTGCTGGCTAAGCTGGAGGAGAAGCTCAACGCACTCACCGCACAAGTCACGCAGATGCAGAGCGTGGTCGGGTCAGTCTCAGAGGAAATAGCGACCTCGGGCGGATACTCTCTCCGTGTGAGCACCGGGCTCGCTCAGTTCCTGTGGGGATACACCTTGCCGAATGGAGGCGTATCGGCGCCATTCGACTACCATGCCTTCCGGGTGAACATGGGGATGGGGAGAACGGATGCGACGGTCCAGCAGGCACTTGGCGAGGTGATACGCAAGCTGGAGAAGCTGGTTCCATAGCAGGTCTGGGGCGGGGAATACAGATCTACTTCGAAGTAGTAGGGACTATCCGGTCCCCTTGACTTGTTCGCTTTTGGGTCCTGCTCTTCGGGCGTGGCCTACGCCGCGACTTCCTGCGTTTGCCGAAAGGACTTGAGAGCGTCCTCAAGCTCCTCGTCGACGATGTCCAGTGATTCGCTGGTCGCTCGGCTATAGCCTGGCCTCCGGCGACCCGTTTCGCAGCGTGTCTCAGGGGATGACAGGGAACACATCTGAGATGATTGCGGTCGTTTTGCCTGTTAAGGCCCTGTTGGATAGATAAGAGCAGAGGAGAGATTCCTATTGCCTGCAAATGATTGTAGAATCGTCCCGTGATACAAGGCTCATGGTAGTATGCTGCGCGGTCCACTTCTCGACTCCCACGCGTAGCTACCTAGAAGCCTGACGCCACGGGTCGTTGGTCACGGAGCCTCCGCGAGGAGCGGAGGGGAGGGAGTTCTCGCTCAACTCAGGAGGTGAGGAGCGATGTCACGGAGAACGGTTCTCGGAGCAGGCATCGTTGTGGCAGTTGTTGCCGTCCTCGGAGTGGCGGCGTACATCGTGATCGCTCAGACATGCTCAGGGGGAGGAGGCACGAAGTACACGCCTTCGGCGTACTCCTTGACCGTCAATCCAGGAGCAACGGCGGAAGTCTGCTTCCCCCACTACATGCCTTTCCGGCTGGTTGTGGGGTACATGGGATTCTGGGGGGGCGGCACGGTTCCTTCGATTTGCGGTGCCACGGGGTTTGTCATGGCGAGTGAGAATAGCTGCAACGTCTCGTGGGTTGGACAAAACGGGAATGGAACGACGACAGTGGGATGCAACGCGATGGGGAGCGGCACCACGATTCTTACCGTCGGGCCGACTACAGTGCGGCTCACATCGTCGTCGAAGTGCACGGACATCGTTCCTGTTGGTGGTGGAACCTACTTCGGTCACACCCTACAGATCGTGAACACCGGCAACAGCGCGGCGCGGGTCACCCTGATGTACTAGCGTGCTTCGTTTCGCATTGATGCTTGGAGCCAATGTAGAGCAGAACTAGGAAGAAGAGAGGATCCTGGCGGGGACTGTCGCCCGGAACAAGCTCGCTCCACAAGTGCACGATCGCCGGGCGACCGTTCCCCCGGCTTGTCACCGGTGAACGGTCTTCTCTTGCAGTCGATCTAACGACATGCTCTCAGGTGTCTGCTTACGCCGCGACTTCCTGCGGCTGCCGAAAGGATTTCAGGGCTGCCTCCAGCCTCGCCCGGGACCCCCTTCTGCGAGGACGGCCTTGCCAGGGCCATGGAGACCTCTTTGAGGGGAGTGGGCGGGCTAGTCTTTACCTGGCCGCGTCTGTTACTCTCCTCGCTGAACAGGGAGGTCGTGGCCTGCCCCTGATAGCCGGTCCGAGGTGAATGCCAGGATCGGGAGGAATAGCTACCAGGCGATTCGCAGAATACCGTTGAGTCGCTACGACTCCAGTCCCTCAACGCCCGACTGCCGACATCATCGACTACTCTTGGCAAGTGTGAGCGGAAATGGTAGAATCGATGGATGGAGTAGCATCCAGCCGTCGAGGACATGTTGTGGTTGAGGAGGTATGGCATGTTCAGGTGGAGTCGGTTGTTCCGCGAGCGCCGCTTCTGGATCGCAGTGGGCATTGTCCTGGTGCTCGCGCTGGTCGCTGGTTCGACTTCGCAACTCATCTACCGCACTGGAAACGCAGTAGCTATGGCGCAGGTTACCACGCCGGGCGCCGTCGGTTCCGGGGCTTTGAGTGTGTTCAACTCGGTGACTTTCACCGCTCGCGCTGTGGACTGGTCTTCCCCGTGCACGCCCAGTAATCCCCTTGCCACGTGGAACACGATAGCCTTGCCGAAGTTCGGCAGTAGTCTGACGATTACCTTCACCAATCCCGGGCCGATATACCTCCGAGACGCGAGTTGCAGCACGGAGGCCTCGAACCCCGTTGGGATGACTGTGTGCCGATTCGTCCGATGGTGGTTTCAGGGGAAGCCCTACGCCCCGGGAGATACAGTAACCGTCGTGTCGTCCGGACCGGGCACTGCCATAGCAGAGGCGCAGTACCACTGTGATTGCGTCACGTGCGGCGACCTCCCCTCGATCTCCTGCTCCACATGCTGCCCGAAGCCCCCTATTATACCACAGGTGTACTCACTGACTGCGGAAGTGATGGATCTGACTTGCGGCAAGATCATCTCGCCTTGCCCTCTAGTAGGGCAGCAAAACGGTGAACAACTAGGTCCGTGCTCCCAGGAGTCGATGACGCCCAAGACCTTCTCTGTGACTGCCCCACTGAACATCACATCCAAGGCTTGCTCGGCATCAGGCACCCAGCTGAAATTCCTGAGATGGGGCGTCACCCCGAACACCGGCGGTCCGGAGGTGCGCTATCCGGACGGACAAAGGACCATTCAGGTCAGGTGCGACTTCAATGCGCCGAATGGGCCGTTCACTGTTGCGCGCGCGTACTATGAGAAGAAGTGACCTTATGTAGGGTGTGAGCAACGCAGCAAGGCAGCCTGCTGAAGTAGAGCACATGTGCCCGCACTTGCCGAGGTGCCCCAGGCCGTCTGCTCGATATGCGTAACGCTGGCCCTGTGCTGTCTCGCTCCACACTAGTGTGCACGACTCTAGCGTAGGCGATGTTCTTCTCCAAGGCCGTGATTGACCTGCCCCCCCCGAAAACCGGTCCAGGGTGAATGTTGGGATCGGGAAGGAGGCAGAAGCGCCCCGCTGATCGGCTGTAGGGCCTTGACCCGCCCCCGGTGATCGGTCCACTTCGTGAGCTAGTCTAACCCTCCTCCACTGACGGGGACCAGCGCATCCAGTGCAGGCGGCGAGTAGCCGAGGCTGCTGTATGGCCCGCACCTCAGAGTGTCAAGACCTCCACGGTCTCGGGATCAAGCTCGGTGAGAGTTCGAAGCTTGTCCACTAGAGGGTACCAGTTCCAGGGTGGCCTTCTCTAGGCCCATTTGCGCGGTGAGATCTTAGTGGACTCGAACTCCGAATGTCTGAGCACCCTTCTGGCCTGCCTCCTTTCCATCCCGTCCTAGCACTCAACCTGGACCGTTCTGAGAAAGATAGGTCGGGCTTTCTAGTTTCGGGAGTTGACATGACCACGGTTCCTCCCATACTGAATGCAATGAGAGACTCTCAACTAGTCTCCGCACGCAGCCAAGGAGGTACCCGTGATGAAGCGCCCCGCAGGATTAAGGATGGTTCTCGTTGTTGTCTGCCTCTGCGTGATCGGTTGTCCCTTCATGACTCAAGGGCAGAGGGAGCTCCCCAATTCTCCACCGCCACCGTATGAGCCTACTGGGTTCTGCCCGCCGGGAAG